>AACY020531475.1_pt1 | contig 13400 bp, 13 predicted proteins | sample 267378 | NCBI WGS metagenome assembly AACY02 (sample SAMN02954345, study PRJNA13694) | marine metagenome | biome: aquatic; feature: ocean; material: water; isolation source: isolated as part of a large dataset composed predominantly from surface... | reverse complement strand
GATCTCGAGATCGACGGACGCACCGTCTTCGAACATGTCGCCGCGGGCGTTGAAGCCCTCGCCGCCCGCACCGCCGGCGGCGGGCAGGGCCTGCGATACGGGGCCGTCGGGGCGGTCGTGGGGGCGACCTGGCCAAAACAGCTCGCCAGCCTGCGGGAAGCCATGCCCCATGCCTGGATTCTCGTGCCCGGCTTCGGCCGCCAGGGAGGACGGGCCGCCGACGTGCTGCCGGCCTTCGACGACGACGGACTCGGCGCGATCGTGGTCAGCGCCCGCGACGTGATCTACGCCCACGCCCGGCCCGAAATCAACGGTGGCCTCGGCGAGGCCCAGTGGCAGCAGGCCGTCGAACGGGCCGCGGCCGATATGATCGCGCGACTGGCCGACGAAACGCCCGCGGGGAGGCTGCGGTAAGGCGGGCGGCCGCTGCACGACGCGGCGGGCTACTCGCCGGGGGCTTGCAGCCAGCAGGTGAGCGTCGGGTCCCAGGACTGAATTTCGTCGGGCTGGAAATAGAGCCCGATCTCGCGGGCCGCCGACTCCGGCGAATCGGAGGCATGCACGAGGTTCATCTGCCGACTCGACGAATGATCGCCGCGGATCGTGCCGGGAGCCGCCTTGAGGCCGTTGGTCGCCCCGAGCATCTCGCGAACGACGCGAATCGCCTCGAGGCCCTCCATCACCGTCGCCACCACCGGGGCGGCCGTGATGAACTCCTCGAGCCCCTGGTAAAACGGCTTCTCGACATGCTCCGCATAATGCTGCTTGGATAGCTCGGGCGTGACCCGCAGCATCTTCATCGCCACCAGCCGCAGCCCCTTGTCTTCAAACCGCGAAAGAATCCTCCCCACCAGCCCCCGTTCGAGGCAGTCGGGCTTGAACATCACAAAGGTCCGTTCCATGCGGGGAATCTCCGGCGGGCGGTGCTGATCGAAGGGGCGTCGGCCGGAAGTGTAGGCGGCGACCCGGCCGGCCCACAACGCCCCGCGGCCGCGGCCGAACTGCAGCCGATGCCCCCGCGGCCCCGCGGCCCCCGCGGCCCCGAAAGCCGGAGGCTGCTTCGGAATTGACCGCGGCAGGCCGCTTTCCCTACCCTCCCCGCCCGCTGCACGCGGCGTTTGTTTCTCCGACACAGGGTCGACCCGATGCCACGCCACCTGCCGACACCACCCGGCCGACCACTCGATTCGCACTCCGGCCCGGCCCTGCCCGGTCGCGGTCTTGCTGGCCTCGCCCTGATCCTTGCGGCTGCCTGCGGTCTGCCGGCAACCGCCGATGAGCCCACGCCCCGACGGCCCTGGATCGAGCCGCTCCCCGAACCCCGCAGCGACCTGGCCACGATCACGCTGCCCTCGCAGCGGCCGGCTCGCCCGCCCGAGGCCGGCCCGCCGACTGCCAGCCTGCCGCCGGCCGATCGGCTGCCGCCCGACCTGCTTGCCGGCTGGACCCGTTCGATCCAGCCGCTGTTGATCAATCGCTGCGCCGCAGGATGCTGCCACGGCAGCTCGCAAAGCCCCCTGCCCCGCATCGACCGCGGCATGCCCGCCGGTGGAGTCAGCCGGCCGATCACGCTGAAAAACATCGAGAGCCTGCGGGCCTGCATCGGCCCGCGACCCGACGGCCGCGACCTCGTTGCCGTCGCCGGCATGCCCCACGGCGAGGGTTCGCATCCGGCCGACGACCCGCCGCTGAGCCGCGAGGAATGCCGCCGCGTTGCCGCCTGGATCGAGGCCGCAATCGCCACGACACCCGGCCGCAGGGTGGTGGTCGCCTCCCACCACGAGCCCGTCGCCGGGCAATCCGCCCCGCCGACCGACCCGCTCGCCGGCAACCGGCTCAAGGCGATGCTCGACCGCGAGGCCAATCCGCTCCCCCTCTGGCCGCCGCCGCAACAGCCCCAGGGGCTCCTGCTGCCACAGACGCCGGCCACGCGGTGAGCCCGCCGGGGTGCGAGCGAGGGCCGCCCCCTTTGGTGAGACTCGCAGCCGCCCTACAATGCGGGCAGTGCGGGACGCCCGCTCTGTTCTTCCCTCCCCGCCCGCACTGCTGAATGGACGCCACACCCTCCCCCTCCGGCCCCCAGCCCCCGCGGCCGAAATACGCCAAGCCCTTCAGCCCGCCGGTGATCGTGCTGATCGTGCTGGTCGGCCTGGCGATCGTGACACTCGTGGCCCGCGAGCAGTCGCAGGGGCCGGCCACGATCAGCTACGACGAGTTTGTCGCGCAGGTCGAGGCCAACAACGTCAAGGCGGTGAAAATCACCGGCAACACCCTCGATGGCCGCTTCCGCGAGGCTCCGGCGGCCGACCGGGTCAGCGGTGGCGAGAATGTCGAGCAGTTCCGGCTGGAACTTTCCGACTACATCACCGAGGGCCTCTCCCCGCTGCTGCTGGAGCACGGCGTGCGGACCGAAGTCCGCCAGCCCACCGACGGCACCGGCTTTCTCCTGGGGCTCTACCTGCTTGTGCCGCTGCTGTTGATGCTCGGCTTTTGGATGACGCTCCGCCGGGCCCGCGACCCGCTGGGCGGGTCGAGCTTCCTGGGTGGCTTCAGTAAGTCGCCGGCAAAGCGGTATGGCGAGAAGGACAAGCGAACCACCTTCGCCGACGTCGCCGGCCTCGAGCAGGTCAAGGAAGACCTCCAGGAGATCGTGGAGTTCCTCAAGGATCCCAAGAAGTTTCAGCGGCTCGGCGGCCGCGTGCCCAAGGGCGTGTTGCTGATGGGCCCCCCGGGCACCGGCAAGACGCTGCTAGCCCGGGCGGTGGCCGGCGAGGCGGGCGTGCCCTTCTTCTCGATCTCCGGCAGCGAGTTCATCCAGATGTTCGTGGGCGTGGGGGCCTCGCGGGTGCGGGATCTCTTCAAGAACGCCAAGGACGCCGCACCGGCAATCCTCTTCATCGACGAGATCGACGCGGTGGGCCGTGTGCGTGGGGCGGGCCTCGGCGGTGGCCACGACGAACGCGAACAGACCCTCAACCAGATCCTCTCGGAGATGGACGGCTTCAGCCCCTCCGAGAGCGTGATCGTGCTGGCGGCCACCAACCGGCCCGACGTGCTCGACCCGGCCCTGCTGCGGCCCGGCCGGTTCGACCGCCACGTGACCGTCGATCGGCCCAACCAGAAGGCCCGCGTGGCCCTCTTCAAGGTCCACACCAAGACCGTGCCGCTTGCCGACGACGTCGATCTCGAACGGCTCGCCTCCGGCACGGTGGGCCTGACCGGGGCCGACATCCGCAACCTCGTCAACGAGGCCGCGCTCTGGGCCACCCGCCACGACAAGCAGGCCGTGGGGCCGGATGACTTCGAATATGCCCGCGACAAGATCCTGATGGGTCCCAAGCGGGAGGAGGTGCTCGCCGGCCGCGAGAAGAAGATGACCGCCTATCACGAGGCCGGCCACGCCCTGGGCGCCTGGCTGCTGCCGGGGGTCGACCGGCTGCACAAGGTGACGATCATCCCCCGCGGCCGGGCCCTGGGCGTGACCCAACTGTTGCCCGAGGAAGACCGCATGAACATCGGCCAGAGCGATCTCAACAACCGGCTCGTGTTCACGCTCGCGGGGCGGGCCGCGGAAAAGCTCGTCTTCGGCGAATACTCCGCCGGCGCTGAAAACGACCTCGTGCAGGCGACCAGGCTCGCCCGGCGGATGGTGGCCCACTGGGGAATGAGCAATCGCGTCGGCCCGGTCGCCTGCCACGGCTCGCAGGAGCATCCCTTCCTCGGCCGCGATGTCTACGAGCAACGCGACTACAGCGAACACACCGCCCAGTTGATCGACGAGGAGGTCTCGCGGATTCTCAACGAGGCCTCCGACCGGGCCACCGACCTGCTCACCGAGAATCGCGACAAGCTCGACGCGCTCGCCGGTGAACTCGAATCCCGCGAGATGCTCGATGAGACCGAGGTGGTGGAGGTGATCGGCCCGGCGGTGCCGCGGACCTTCCAGGAACTCAACGACCCCAAGCCCAACGGTGCCGCCGGCGACTCCGAGCCCGCCTGAGGCCGGCGACGGGGTGCCATCGATCGACAGCCACCGGCAAGGACGACCCCTCAATGCTTTCCCACGCCGTCTACTTCACGCTCCACGACCGCTCCCCCGAGGCAGCGGCGAGGCTTCTGGAGAGCTGCAAGACCCATCTCACCGGCCATCCGGGCACGCTGAGCTTTGCCGTCGGCACCCGGGCCGGCTACGACCGGCAGGTCAACGACCGCGACTACGACGTGGCCCTCGAGATCGTGTTTGATTCCCACGCCTCCCACGACGCCTACCAGGAGGCCGAACGGCACGAGCAGTTCATCGCCGAAAACGCCGAGAGCTGGGCGAAGGTGCGGGTGTTTGACACCGACCTGGCCGCCTTCGAGCGGGCGTGATCGAGGTCGCGGGCGGGGTATCTACACCAGCCCGCCGCGGGAGAGCGTGATCGCGCCATCGAAACAGTGGGCGACATCGTGGCCGGCCCGCCTCGGCCGCTCGTGGTAGCGGGCCGCATACCGCCAGCCGGCATGGTCGCCCTCGTAGGCGGGCGGGATCGGCGAAGGATCGATGCCGCATTCGATCAGCGGCGGCAGCCGATCGCCGGAGGTGGCCGCCGGAAAGTTGACGTTCCACCAGCCGGCTGGGTCGTCGTGGCGGGCCTCCGCAAGCAGCCGTGCGAGCACCGCCTCGAGCCAGCGGCTCGCCCGCGGCCAGTCGATCGCCGCAGCCCCGCGATGCAGCTGCGAAACGGCCACCGCCGGCAGGCCGTGCAACGCCGCCTCGCGGGCGGCGGCGACGGTGCCGGAGTGGTGGACGTCGATGCCGAGGTTGCCGCCGGCGTTGATCCCCGAGAGCACGAGGTCGACGTCCCCGGCAATTTGGGCGAGCCCTAGCCGGATGCAGTCGGCCGGGGTACCGTCGACGCGATAGCGGCGGGCGGAGACGGCGTGGACGGCCAGGGGCCGGTCGGTGGTCAGGCGGTGGCCGCAGCCGGAATGCGGCTCGGCCGGGGCAACCACGATCGCCTCTCCGCCGAACGCGGCGGCGGCAGCTTCCAGCGCGGCAAGGCCGGGGGCGTCGATGCCGTCGTCGTTGGTCAGCAGCAGTCGCACAGTCGGCCTCGCAGGTGGCGGCAGGATCCGCCTGCATTGTGACAGACGGCCGGCGGCTGCCAACGCTGAGGCCGGCGCGGAAGGAACCCCACAATGGATTTCACACGGTTGACCGGCCTGGCGGGCCTGGCCGCATTTCTGCTTGCCGCGGTGGCGATGAGCCGCGCGCCGCGGAGAATCAGCCCGCGGACGATCGTCGCCGGCCTGGGGCTGCAGCTGCTTCTGGCGGTGCTCGTGCTCAAGACCACGGCCGGCCAGGCGGTCTTCGCCGGCATCGGCCGGGGATTTCGCGGGCTGCTCGCGGTGGTCGACGTGGGCTGCGAGTTTGTCTTCGGCCCCGGCTTCGAGGACCACTTCTTCGCCTTCAAGGTGCTGCCGAGCATCGTCTTCTTTTCGTCGCTGATGGCGATCCTCTACCACCTGCGGGTCATGCCGCGGATCGTGGCGGGGCTGGCCTGGCTGATGCAGCGTTCGCTGGGCACCAGCGGCGCCGAGAGCATGGCCGCCGCGGCCAACGTCTTCCTCGGGCAGACCGAGGCCCCGCTGGTGGTGCGGCCCTACCTGCCGGAGATGACCGACTCCGAACTGGCCGCGGTGATGACCGGCGGCTTCGCCACCGTTTCCGCCGGGATGATCGCCGCCTATGCGGAACTGGGCATCGACCCGGGCCACCTCGTCTCCGCCGCGGTGATCTCCGCCCCGGCGAGCCTGGTGATGGCCAAGATCCTCGAGCCGGAGACGGGCACGCCCAAAACCCTCGGCAGCCTGCCGGCCGACCGCCGTCGCATCGGCCGCAACATGATCGAGGCCGCGGCGATCGGCGTGGAAGACGGCCTGCGGCTGGCGGTGATGGTCGGCGGGATGCTGCTGGTCTTCCTGGGCCTGATCGCCCTGGCCGATGCGGGCGTCGCCTGGGTCGGCAGCCTCGTCGGCCGCGACTGGTCGCTGGCAGCGGCACTGGGGTTTTCCTTCGCCCCGGCCGCCTGGCTGATGGGCGTGCCCTGGGAAGACTGCACCGCGGCGGGCGAACTGCTGGGACTGAAGATGGCGGCCAACGAACTGGTGGCCTACCAGCGATACACCGAGTGGCTCGGCGACGGTTCGGGGGTGGCCCTCGCCGAGCGGACCCGCGTGATCATGATCTATGCCCTCTGCGGCTTCGCAAACCTCGGCTCGATCGGGGTGCAGGTCGGCGGGATCGCAAGCCTCGCTCCGGAGCGACGCGGCGACCTCTCGCGACTCGGTTTTCGCACGATGCTCGGCGGGACCCTGGCCTGCTTCACCACCGCATGCCTGGCGGGAGTCTTGCTGTGAGCCGCCGCAAGGCGGTGCCGCCGGTGGCAGACTGCCCCGCCGCTCAGGCCAATTCCCGCAGGATCTCCCACACGCCGTCGGAGGCTGCCGCGGCGGCCAGGCAGACGTCCTCGGCGTCGGTCACGCTCGCCGCATCGGGCCGGGCGACGTTGGTGACCACGCTCACCGCCGCCACTTCCAGGCCGAGCCGGGCCGCCGCAATCGCCTCGGGCACCGTGCTCATCCCGACCACGTCGGCCCCGGCCCGGCGAAAGAAGCGATACTCAGCCCGGGTCTCGTAGCTCGGGCCGGTCACAAAGGCATACACGCCCCTGCGGCAGCGGTGGCCTGCCCGGGCCGCCGCGGCCAGCCCCCGCTCGACGAGCGAGGGGGCATACAGCGGCCGACTCCCGCGACGACGGCCCCGCGAGCCGGGCCACGTCAGCCTGGCGAAGTCGAGATGGTCGTGGATCACGACGATCTCCCCCGGGCTCATCGTGGGGTCGAGGCCGCCGGCGGCATTGGAAAGCAGCAGCCGCCGCACGCCCAACGCCGCGAGCAGTTCCACGCCCCGAGCGAGCACGGCCGCATCGAAGCCCTCGTAGCGGTGCACGCGGCCCTGCAGCACGACCAGCGGCGTGCCCTCGAGGCGTCCGCTCACGATCCGCCCGGCATGGCCGGTGGCCGTCGAGCGGGGCAGCCAGCCGGTCTCGACGCCGGCCATGGCAAAGCCGTCGGCAAGCCGGTCGACCAGCCCGCCGAGCCCGGTGCCCAGTACCGCCCCCAGCGTGCCGCCGGAGCCGCCGGCGGCGCGGAAGGCATCCGCCGCCTCGACCGCCCCTGCGGACAGCGGCATCGGCTTGGCGGCAGGCGGGCGGGCTGACATCGCGGCGAGGGCCTGCGGTTTGACGTGCCGGGAGGTGACATTCCAAATGCCAGATCGTATCCTCGCGGACACCCCTCGGAGAACCCCGCACGATGCACGCTCCTTCTCTCCCGCCGCAGTCCGCCTCCGGCACGCGAGCCGAACGCTTTGCCGGTCTTTCGGTCGCCCTCGTCACGCCTTTCCGCGACGGCGAGGTCGACTACGCACGGCTGCGGGAGCAGATCGAGTTTCAGGTGGCCGCGGGGGTGAGCGGCATCTGCCCGGTCGGCACCACCGGCGAGTCGCCCACGCTCTCCCACGAGGAGCACCAGCGGGTGATCGCCGAGAGCGTGCAGGCGGCGGCCGGGCGGGTGTTGGTGATGCCCGGCACCGGCAGCAACTCCACCGCCGAGGCCCTGCAACTCTCGGTGCACGCGGCCAAGGCGGGAGCCGACGGGGTGCTCGTGGTGGGCCCCTATTACAACCGGCCCACTCAGGAGGGCCTCTACCAGCACTTCAAGGCGATCGCCGAGGCGATCGACGTGCCGGTCTGCGTCTACAACATCCCCTCCCGCACCGGCCGCAACATCGAACCGGAAACGATCCTCCGCCTCGCAGAACTGCCGGGCATCGCGATGCTCAAGGAGGCCACCGGCTCGCCCGACCAGGCCTCGCAGGTGCTCGGAGCGACCGACCTCACGGTGCTCTCCGGCGACGACAGCATGACGCTGCCGCTGCTCTCGATCGGCGGCCGTGGTGTGATCTCGGTGGTTGGCAACATCGTGCCCGGCGACATGAAGGCCATGCTCGACAGCTTCGACGACGGCAACCTTGCCGAGGCCCGCTGCTGGCACCACAAGCTCTTCGGGCTCTGCCGCGACCTGCTCGGCCTGGCGAGCAACCCGATTCCCGTCAAGGCGGCGATGCGGCTGCTCGGCCGCGACACCGGCGAGGTCCGCCTGCCACTGGTCCCGCTGGAGGCCGCGGCCGAGGCCCGACTCCAGACGCTGCTTGCCGACTACGGGCTGACCGCCACCAGCTAACGCGGCCGGCGAATTCAGGAAAGCAGTCGCAGCGACGCCCCATCGTTGTCAAAGCGGGTGACTGTGGCGTCGAAATGAGCGGCGATGCCGAGATCTTCAAATCGCTCGAGGACGCCCGCGGCCTGCTCCAGCGAGCGGCAGCAGGCGAAGATGGTCGGCCCCCAGCTGCTCTGAGCCGCACCCCGCACGCCGAGTTCGCCAAGCAGCGTGATCGTGTCGGCGATCGACTCGGCATGCGGCTGCTGCAAGGCGGCGGACTCGAAGGGGCGGCCGGCCAGACGACCGTAGCGGAAGACGGCGTCGGCGAACTCGTCGAAGTCGCCCTCCACCGCCGCCGGCACCAGTTCGAGGGTCGCAATCCGGGCCAGCTCCCCCGTCACTTCGCGGGCCACCGGCGGCAGACCGGCGAAGACCTGCTGCTCCTGCTCGCCCGAGAGCCCGCTGGCATCCCGCTGCGTGAGCACCAGACACCGCCACTGCGAAGGCAGCCGCACGCGGGCGACCATCGGCGAGAAGCTGGTCGCCGCCCCGGCGGGACCGCCGCCGGCCTCGGTCTTTGAATCGGTGTGGCGGCCGCCCTCGATGACGAGCCCGCCCCGCGAGAAGCCGTGCAGCCCCACGCAGCTTCGTCGTCCGCGGCCGGTCGCCCGGGCGAAGTCGAAGGCCTCCTCCCGCTCGAAGAGATGCTCCTCGCCCACCTCACCGGCGTTGCGAACGTGCAACTGCCAGAGCCCGGCGGCCACCGCCAGGGCCAGCTGGGTGCCACTGCCCAGGCCGACATGCTCCCGCGGGGCCTCAACGACCTCGATCTCGCAGGCCTCCGTCTCCGAGAGCCCCCAATGCTTCCTGCAGGCCGCGGCAAAGCCCACCGCCCGTTCAGCCAGCGGCCCGCGGGCGGACAGCTCGGCCGCCGACTGCATCCGCAGCCAGACACCCGGCCGCTCCACCATCAGTCCCACCCCGCCGAAGCTGCGGATGGCCGGATCGCCGAACGAGAGCATGCCCAGGTGCAGCCGGGCCGGGGAACGCACCTCGACGCTCCGCACCGACTCCCCGCCCGGCTCCCGATTCGGATCCGGCGATTCAGGCGACGGGCCTTTCGAAGGGGTGACCATCAGGCCCGCAAGTAGAAGCACCCACCGCACCCGCGACAAGGGTGCCCGGCCACGGCCGGTCAGCCCGGCCACTCCGCCAGACGTCTCGCGAGCAGCGCGAAGCCACATCGCTCCGGCTCCCCGCCGGTCTTCTCCACGAGTCGGGCAAGCTCGACGAACTGCCGCTCGATCTCCTCCCGGGGGATCAGCCCCAGCCGGCTGACGAGGATCGCCGCCTCGATGACCGCATGGCTGCCGCGGTTGAGCCCGAGAAATGGCCGGCCGGTGTGGGAGGCGACCACCTCCGCCTCGAAGCTGCCCCGCTCACCGGCGAGGTCGCGGCTCACGACGCGGAATTCGTGGGCCGCGCAGACCCCCTCGAGCACGAAGCCTCGCACCGCCGTGGCCGGCACCGCCTCAGCGGCGGCAGTCCGGCGACGAGTTTCGCGATCACAAGCGCGTCGTCGTGGCATGAAAGACGCCCTCGCCGAGCCGCGCGAGATTGGCATGGGTCGCGGCGGTGCGAAAAGGCTTGAGCGTGAGCCTCCGCGGCAGGCCGCCGGCCCGGTCGAGCCATCCCTCCTCGAGATGCGGCCCGAGCACCGCGGCATGGCAGCGGCCGAGCGGGTCGGTGGTGGTCACGATGCCTTCGAGGATCATCGGTCGGGCTGGCCTGGGCGGACTCAAAAACTGACCACCGGCGGTGGCTCGGCGGGGCGTGGCTGCGGCGGCCGCTCGGAGTCGATTGAGGGCAGCGGCCCGGCCGGCTCGAGACCGGCCGTCTTCAGGAAGGCGGCAAGCAGCGGGAAGCCGTGGTCGGTGAGGATCGCCTCGGGATGGAACTGCACGCCAAAAAGCCGCAGCGACGCATGTTCGATGGCCATCACCGTGCCATCGGGATCTCGGGCGGTGACCTCGAAGCCCTCCGGCAGCGAGGCCTCGTCGACGACGAGCGAATGGTAGCGGCAGCCGGCAAAGGGGCTCGGCAGGCCGTGGAGGATGCCGCGGCTTTCGTGGTGGATCGGCGTGGTGCGGCCGTGCAGCGGCCTCGCCGCCCGCACGATGCGTGCCCCGTAGGCTGCCGCGATCACCTGGTGGCCGAGGCAGACGCCGAGCACCGGCAGCCGGCCGGCCGCCCACCGCACCGCCTCGATCGAGATGCCGGCCTCAGCGGGCGTGCAGGGCCCCGGCGAGATGACCACCGCCGCGGGCCTGACGCCCGCGATCACCTCGAGCGGGGTCTCGTGGGCCGGCAGCACCTCGGTGGCGGCCCCGAGCCGCTGCAGATAGCGGGCGAGATTGAAGACGAAGCTGTCGCGGTTGTCGAGGATCACGACAGGCGAAAGCGGCGGGTCCGCGGCGGGGGTGCTCATGGCGCCGCCTCCCCGCCGATCGCCTCGAGCACGCGGAGCATGCCCTCGGCCTTGTGCAGCGTTTCGGCATACTCCTCCGCCGGATCGCTGCCGATGGTGATTCCGCCACCGGCTGAGAAGCTGAGGCAGCCAGCGGCGGCCACGAAGCTGCGAATCAGAATATTGAAGTCGCCGCTCCCGTCGCCGCCGAGGTAGCCGATCGAGCCGCAGTAGGGACCGCGGGCGGTGCCCTCGAGCGCGGCGATGATCTCGCAGGCCCGCCGCTTCGGGGCCCCGGTGATGCTCCCGCCGGGAAGCACCGCGGCCAAAGCGTCGATCGCGGTCTGGCCCCGGCGGAGCCGGCCGCTGACCACCGAGACGAGATGCTGCACGTAGGCATACCGCTCGAGCCGACAGATCGCCTCGACGCGAACGCCCTGGGCATCGCAGACCCGGGAGAGGTCGTTGCGGACCAAATCGACGATCATCACGTTTTCGGCGCGGTCTTTGTCGCTGGCATCGAGGTCGGCCGAGGCGAAGAGGTCGGCCTCGGGCCGCTTCAGAATCCGGCGGGTGCCCTTGATCGGATGCATGCGTGCGATTGGCCGCGGGCCCCGCGAGACATGCAGCAGCCGCTCGGGCGAACTCGATACGATCCACCGCGGCCCCCCCGGGCCGGGCCCGAGGTCGAGCACCGCGGCAAAGGGGGCGGGGTTGATGCGACGGGCGGCCAGGTGCAGCGTGGCCGGGTCGGCTGCCAGGGGCGTGGTGAACCGCTGCGCGAGGTTGACCTGAAAGATGTCGCCGGCGCGAATCAGTTCGACCGCCTCGGCGACCATCTGCCGGTAGCTCTCGGGCGTGTGGCTCGAGCGGACCGCCGGCGGCCCGCATGCTCCAGCCGGGCTCGGTACGGCCGCCTCGAGCCGCGCGAGCATCGCCTCGAGCCGGGCCTGCGATCGCCCACCGCGGGCCCGGGGGCCGCCGCCGGCACTCCCGGGCGGGGCGAAGCCCTGCGAGATCAGCCACCCTCGCCCGGCCTCGAGGTCGAAGGCGAAAACGACATCGTAGAGCCCCATGGAGACCGTGGGCGTGGGCGGCCCGCTCGTCGCCGCCTCGAGGCCCACCAGGCCCATCGCGAAGTCGTAGGAGAGCAGCCCCGCGAGACCTCCTTGAAACGGCGGCAGCCCGGGGATCGTGGGGGTGGCGGCCGCGGCGAGGACCGAGGCGAGTTCGCCGAGAAGCGTCGCGGCGGCCGCGGGTGGCTGCGGCGGCTCGCGGCGGATCACCAGCAGCGGATCGGCCGCCACGAAGGCATGGGCGGCCAGCGGCGGCTCGCCCGGCCTGCCCGACGGGCTGCCGCTGCCGGGCACGCTGTCGAGAAAGATCACCCCCGGCAGGCCCGCCAGCCGGCGGTAGATCTCGACCGGCTCCAGGCCCGGCGCCAGTTCGGCCACGATCCCGCCGGAGGCGGTCGACCACCGCCTCGTGATCCAGCGGTGGGCGGCCGGTGCCGCGATGACGCCGTTCATCCCTCGCCTCCCGTCTCGCCGGCTTGTGCCGACGGAGGCTCGGGCAGCTCGAAGCCGCGGCGACGCGCGGCCTCGGCGGCACGCTTGCTCGGGCCGTGGCCGATCTCGGGCTCGGTGAGGTGGCCCCAGTCGAGCGGCTGGTCCTGCCGGTAGTCCTTGCCCAGCACGAGGGCCGTGGTCGCCTTGGCCAGTTCGTAGCCGAGGTAGAAGGCATGGGAGGCATCGACGTCGTCGCGGCCGGCGGCCTCCAGCCGCTCGAAAAGCTCGAAGGGGTCCCGCGAGGCAAGATGCAGCCCCGCACCGACAAGGTGCAAGGCCCCACCCTCGGCGAAGATGCGGAAGTTGGGGTCGCGGATCGCGGCGGCAAGCCCTGCGAGAGCCTCCTCGCCAAAGGCCCGCGGCCGGCCGGCACGCAGCGTGACCAGGCCGGGTTCGAGATGTTTTGGCAACACCTGATTGGCCACCGCATGATGCACCAGCCGCCGGGCGAGGTCGCATTCCTTGACGCTCGAGCGGGCCCAGTGGATCACCTCGGTGGTCAGCACCGAGGTGATGCCGAGTTCCTCGCAGAACCCCATCAGCAGCACGTTGATCCCCGCGGAGTCGACGTCGGTCAGCTCGCTGAGGTTGCCGATGCCCATCATCATCGCGGCCCGGGGATGGCGACGGCGGACGTCGAGATACCTCCCCAGACTCTCGGCGAAGCCGAAGCCGATCGGCTCGAGGACCGGATCGATCCGGTGGGGCACGCCGAGGACCGAGAGCCGTTCGATCGTGGCCTCGAAGCCCTCGAGCGTGGAGGGCACGTCGGGCACCACGACCACCTCGCTGCCCCAGTCGGCGGCCGCCTCGACGTTCGAGGAATTGACCGAGAGCACCAGCTCCGCCCCCGCCCGCGTGGCCGCGGCCACCTCGGTCGGATCGAAGGAGTCGATCGAAACGCGGAGCCCCGCCTCGACGAGTTCGCGGACCACGTCGCCGACCTCCCGCCAGCCGCCGCCGGGGTCGCAGCCGAGGTCGATCAGGTCGGCCCCGTCGCCGGCCATCCGCAACGCCTCGCGGCAGATCGCCTCCCGCGAGAGCCGCGGGGCATGGTTGATCTCGGCGAGAATCTCGATCCTGTAAGCCCCGTAGCC
>AACY020306729.1_pt1 | contig 13402 bp, 11 predicted proteins | sample 267378 | NCBI WGS metagenome assembly AACY02 (sample SAMN02954345, study PRJNA13694) | marine metagenome | biome: aquatic; feature: ocean; material: water; isolation source: isolated as part of a large dataset composed predominantly from surface... | reverse complement strand
CGGAAATGCGGCCGCGTTGAATCTGGCTTACCGTCTCATTATTGCGCGCCGGCGTGGTATTTTTTCAGCTCTTGCCGGCACGTGGGCTCTCAGCACGGCATCGCTAGATAATATTTCGACATCAAATCCAGCCCTTCCATAATAATCCGCAACGGACGAAATAAGATGATCACCGATTGACACCTTCTCAGCAGCACGATCGGGCCACTTCAAACATACGTCTTTTAAACTATCAAAACCGAGCGTTCCAAATTGGTCGGAAAAGGAAGTCCAGGGCTTTGCCCCATGTAGTGCCTCACTGAGCTTCTCAGCAATTCTTAATGCAGCTTCACGTCTACCATGGGCTGCTTTGGCCGCATGATTTCCCGTCTCGACGAGCGTAGCAATTGGAAAAACAAGCTGGCATCCATCATCAATAACTCTACGAATTTCCGATTCAGTCCTTTCAAAATCCCACAAGTCTGGCTCGCTACCTGCAGTTCTTAACCCAGGGATTTGCAGCCAGCAGCCCAATAGCGACGTATCAATAATAGCAACTTTACTCATTTTTCAAATTCAAACGCCAACTGCTGCCCCTTTAAAGCTCTCTCCAACACACCTCTAGTTGATAAGGTACCAAGGGGACCATGCCCCAGTACTCTTGCCAAATTATCGATATTTTCGAGCAATGTTAGGCGACTACAACCTGTCTTCGTATCTCTATGGGCTACAGTTATGAAGGGTATTGCGCTTGGCCCCATGGCATCTAGCAAAGCTGGATTATGTGTAGTCACTACGATATCAACACCCCTGTCGGCGCCGATCTTCGATAACATATCGAGTAATAGATAGGCCCTCGATGGATGCAAGCCATTGTCAACCTCTTCAATAACTAATAGTGATTGACTTGGTCTTGTAAGTAATGCGGTAAGTATGGCGAGAAAACGTAATGTTCCGTCCGACATTCCGCGTGCATCAACCACCATCGGCTGCACATTCTTCAACCACGCCTCCTCACAATAAAGCATTGCATCACTCTGAAAGCGTCCAATTTTTTCAGAGTAAACCCGCTGTATGTCTCTTTCAGGTAATCTACTCAGATAAATTGAAAATGTTTCCTCCACAACTTTCTTACGCTCTCCAGGTAACGCGGCAATCACGCCTGCAATGTTTCCAGCGTCAGGATCCAGTTGATCGCTAAGTGGGGAATAGTGTCGCATGTGCGATGGGATCGGATCCAATATGAATATCCCCCTCAGCGCATTTCCAACCACATCAATAGCCTCGGCAATTTCTTGCCGTGTACTTTGTGCCGCTAATTGCGAGAGCGCGCTCGACGCTCTCGATAACTGCCTTAGCGCACCACCTTTTTTATTGTAGAGTCGGGTCTTGACAATTGGATCGTCCGGGTTGGGCTGATCAGTACGGAACAGATTTATCTCGCCCGCAACCTTACTTTCACCATTTTTCGTGAATCTATACTTTTTCCTCACCAATTCTTCGCTAAAGATCTCACATCGTGCATCTTTTACATACACCTCTATTTGGTAGCTGTATTCTGTATTTTCATCTGGGCTCACACTCACCCCTATTCGAAACACCTCTTCTTGATCACGAACCGCCCACTCAGTACCACCCCGTAATGGTTCGATATTCGCATCACCGGACAGGCAGTCAGTAAGATTTTTTCCAGTAGCTGATCGATTCAAAAACTCTAAAGCATCAAGTGCATTTGATTTTCCGCCTGCATTTGTTCCAATGAGCACTGTGAGTGGATCGATGTGAAGCTCTGCTTCATCAAAACTTTTCCAATTTTTTAAAGCTAGGCGTGTAATCAACCGTCTACCCTTCGTATCATGCGTTCGCGCTGATCGCTGGATCGTTCGTCACACGTATTCTCTGCAAATCGCTTGCCGAGCACCTCATTTGCGCCGATTCCTACAACAAAATCAACGGTCCCGCATGCGGACCGTCCGCGGACCCCTCCCCCGGGGCTCCGCCCGTTCGGGGCTGAAAACTCTCCACCGGAGAGTTTTCCGGGCGCTCGTCACCCCCTCGGCAACAACAGAGACCCGTCGCCGTAGCTGTAGAACCGATACCCCTCCCGGATCGCATGGGCGTAGAGGGACCGGATCCGCTCCCGCCCCATCAGCGCCGAGACCAGCATCAGCAGGGTGCTCTTCGGAAGGTGGAAATTCGTCATCAGGCCGGTCGCGGCCCGGAACCGGAAGCCCGGCGCGATGAACAGGTCCGTCTCGCCCGAGAAGGGCGCGACCCGCCCCTCCCCCGTCGCCGCGCTCTCCAGCAGCCGCAGCGCCGTCGTCCCGACCGCGATCACCCGCCGCCCCTCGGCCCGCGCCGCGTTCACCGCCTCCGCCGCCTCCGGCCCGATCTGGCCCCACTCGGCGTGCATCCGGTGGTCCTCGACCGTCTCGGCCTTCACCGGCAGGAAGGTCCCGGCCCCCACATGCAGCGTCAGCCGCGCCGACCGCACCCCCCGCGCGGCCAGCGCCGCCAGCAGCACCTCGTCGAAATGCAGCGAGGCCGTCGGCGCCGCCACCGAGCCCGGCTTCTCGGCGAACACGGTCTGATAATCGTCCCGATCCGCCGCGTCCGCCGCCCGCTTCGAGGCGATGTAGGGCGGCAGCGGCGTCACCCCCGCCTCCGCCACCGCCTCGTCCAGCGCCGCCCCCGAGACGTCGAACCGGAAGGTCGCCTCGCCCCCCTCGCGCCGCTCCGCCACCGTCGCGCCGAGCCGCCCGAACGCCACCCGGTCGCCCACCGCCAGCCGCTTCGCCGGCCGCACGAGCGCCTGCCACCCGTCCGGCCCGACCCGCTTCAGCAGCAGCGCCTCGATCTTCGCGACGCCCTCGCCCGGCGCGGCCCCCTCCCGCCGCCGCATCCCGAACAGCCGCGCCGGGATCACCTTGGTGTCGTTGAATACCAGCAGGTCGCCGGGGTCGAGGAACTCCGGCAGCCGCTCGCAGACGCTGTCCTCCGTCGCCGCCCCCCGCGCCACCAGCAGCCGCGCCGACCGCCGCGGCTTCGCGGGGCGGAGCGCGATCCGCTCCTCCGGCAGCTCGAAATCGAAATCCTCGACGCGCATCCCGCACCCCCCAAGCCGACGGCCGGAGCGGCGATTGGCGCAGTTTCGCCCGCCGATCAAGCGGCGCCATCCTGCCGCTCCCTCCGACGGACCGTCCCCGCGCCCGCCACAGAAGAAGGAGCCCGTCCCCATGGCGTCCGCCCCCCTGCTCACGCTCCGCTACCTCACGACCATCGCGGTCGCCGGCGCCTTCGCGACGCTGGCCTTCGAGCTCTACGGCCAGACCCTGAGCCCGCTCCTGCAGGGCCTCGTGCCCACCATGGGCCCGCGCCTGCCGCCCGGCCCCCTCGCCAACCAGGCCATCGCCAACGTCTTCGGCATGGACGGCGGGCAGGTCGCGGCCCTCGGCCTCGGCTACGCGGCCCACATCCTCGCGGGCATGTTCGTCTATCCGGCGGTCTGGGCGCTCGGCGTGCGCCCGCTCTACCGCCGCTTCGCGCCCAAGATGCGGATGGCGGGCGCGGCGGTCCTCTACGGCGTCCTGCTCTGGATCTTCGCGCTCTTCTTCGTCGCCCATCTCGCGGCGGGCAACCCGGCCTTCCTCGGCTTCACGAACCTCACCTGGGTCGCGCTCTGGGGCCACATCCTCTACGCGCTCGTCGCCGCCACCATCGTCTGGGCGCGGATGCGCTGAGGGCTCAGCCCGCCCCGGTCAGCGCCGCCACCCGCGCGAGCTCCGGGTCCTCGACCCCGAGCTCGCGCAGATGCGCGAGGGTCGCGCGCAGATAGTCGAGATTGGTCCCCGCCGGCCCCTCCGCCCGCGCGATCACCGCGGCCTGCGCCGCCGGGTCGAGCCCGCCCGCGTATTGCCGGTGCGCCCGGTCCACCACATAGCAAAGCGCGCCGACCCGCCGCCCGTCCTCCAGCGTCGCCTCATGCGTCGCCTCCAGATAGGCGTAGGTCACCAGCTCCCGCTCGCGGAGATAGCGCAGCGCCCCCGCCGGATCGTCCCCCGGCCCGACCCGGTAGGCCACCCCCTCGCAGGCGGCGCCCGGATCCGCGTCGAGGCCGAGCACCAGCCCCGGCGCCTCCGGCGTGCCCCGATAGCGCACCGAACGCAGGCAGAAGCTGCGGCGGAAGCCGGGCAGCCGCGCCATCCGCCGCTCGGCGAAGGCGAAACCGGGGCGCCACATCAGCGAGCCGTAGGCGAACACCCAGAAGCCCTCCGGCGGCGCGGGCGGCAGATGGGAGAAGTCCTGTTCAGCGTCCATCCCCGCTCCTATAACGAGCCCGCCGGCGCGGCGCGAGGGCGCGCGGCCCGGCCGGTCCCCTGCTCAGGAGAGCGCGTCATGCGCATGGCCCGGATCCTTCTCGGCGTCGTCGTCCTCGCCGCCGTCGGATGGTCGGCCTGGTGGGTCGTCGGCTCGACGGCGAAGGAGGAGGCGTTCGCGGCGTGGCTCGCGGACCGGCGCGACGAGGGCTGGCAGGCGGAAGCCGCGGCCATCGAGACGACCGGCTTCCCGAGCCGCTTCGACACCCGCGTCACCGACCTCCGCCTCGCCGACCCCGAACAGGGCTGGGCCTGGACCACGCCCTTCCTCGACGTGCTGATGCTGAGTTACCGGCCGAACGCCGCCGTCCTCGCGCTGCCGCCGGGGCAGACGGTGGCGGCTCCCGGCGCGCGGGCGCGGCTCGACGCGGCCGAGATGCGCGGCTCGATCCGCTTCGCGCCGGGAACCGCGCTGGCGCTCGAGCGGCTGTCGATCGTCGCCGAGGAGCTGACGCTCGACGCCGAGGCCGGCTGGCGCGCCGCGGCCCGCTCCCTCGCGGCGCATCTGCGCGAAAGCCCGCCGCCCGCCACGCCCGAGCACGGCTACGAGCTCCATGTGGACGCCGAGCAGGTCCGCCTCCCCGAGCCCCTGCTCGCCGCGGTCGACCCCGCCGGCGCGCTGCCCGACGTCTTCGACCGCCTCGTGGTGGACGCGCGCGCCGCGCTGGAGACGCCGCTCGACCGGCGCGCGGTCGAGGACGGCGCTCCGGGCGCGCGGGCGATCTCGCTCCGCGGCTTCGAGGCGCGCTGGGGCGACCTCGCGCTCAACGCGCGCGGCTCGGTCGAGGCCGACGCGGAGGGCTACGCCGAGGGCGAGCTCTCCATCCGCGCGGAGAACTGGCGCGAGATGCTCCGCGCCGCCGTGCGGGCGGGCGCGATCGGCGCCGACCTCGCCGACGCGCTCGAATTCGGCCTGGGGCTGCTCGCAGGTTTCTCGGGCGGCGACGTGCTGGAGGCCCCGATCACCTTCTCGGGCGGTCGCGCCCGTATCGGCCCCGTCCCGATCGGCCCCGCACCCCGGATCGCGTCGCGCCGGTAGCGGCCGTCCGACGGGCGCGCGCGCCGCTCAAGCCGGCGGCGCCTTTCGGACTTCTTCGGCGGGCCATGGCCGAGCGCGGCCACGCCGCGCTTTCGCCCGCCCCGAGGAGCGAGAGGGAACGGCGGCGCGGCGCGCCGGCCCGACGGAGGCGGCCCGAAGCAACCGCGAGCCGCGCGAGCGCCCCAGCCGGAGGCCTCCTCTCAGCTCTCCTCCATGAACTCGAGGGTGGCCTCTGCGACATGACCGTTCAGGCCCGACGTCACGAGCGCGACGCAGACCCCCTGCGCTTTCACCGTGGGCGCGTCGACGGTGAAGGTCGTGCGGATGCGATTGCTTGAGCCGCGGCCCGCCCCCGCCTCTGGGGTGATCGTCACCTCGCCGGCGGCGACGTCGTGGCGCGACGACGCCGCCTGGTCGAGAATGAAGCGCATGCAGGTCTGCTGCGCGATGCGGGCCCTCTGCGCTGGCGATTGCGCGAGCGCGGCGGAGGCGGCGAGGGCGGCGAGCGCCGCGACGCCAAGCGCGGCCGAGCGGGAGCGGATCATGCTGGATCTCCGATCTTGTCTCGCTCCATTGTCGGAGCGGGACGACCGTCGCCGCAGCGCGAACCGCGCGAATTGACGTCCGCCGGCCCACGCATGGACGCGTGACGCGACGCGCGGTTTCGTCACCGAACCCGGCGCGCGGGTCCGAGGGGGCCCCGGCGGAGTCCACAGCGCGCGGGAGCACGACCGCGGATTCCGCCCCTCCCTCGCCAGGACCGTCGGCCCTCGTCCGGGGCTCCGCCCGTTCGGGCCTGTAACCTCGCCGCAGGCGAGCTTCCCGAGACGGCCCTCGTCCGGGGCTCCGCCCGTTCGGGCCTGTAACCTCGCCGCAGGCGAGCTTCCCGAGACGGCCCTCACCCCTCCGCTGCGCGGTTGGCGCGGGCGCGGGAGCGCCGCTCGGACGTCGCCTCCGGGGCGAAGCGGTATTCCGCGGCGGGTCGACCGCCACGCCGGGCCGAAGCCGCGCCGGTCGGCTCCACGAGGCCGGAGGCCGCGACCTGCCGGCGGAAGTTCTGCTTGTGCAGGCTGACTCCCGTCACCGCCTCGGCTGCCTGCTGAAGCTCGAACAGGGTGAACACCGGCGGCGTCAGCTCGAAAAGCACCGGACGGTATTTCAGCTTGCCGCGAAGCCGCCCGATCGCGGTGGCGAGGATGCGGCGATGGTCGCGCGGCATCGGGGCGCCGAGCCGCGGACCGCCCGCCGGCGCCGGCGACCCGCGATCCCGCCACGCCTCCTCGATCAGTCCCGCTGCGTAGAGCAGTTCGAGCCGCTCGAGCGCCAGTTCGTCGCGCCAGGGAAAGGCGTCCAGCCCGAAGCAGCGCCGCGCCCATGCGGCCTTGGCGGCGGGCGCATCCGCCATCCAGTCCGCAAGGCCCGGCGCGATCACGTCGCCGATCAGCGTCGCGGCCCCGCTGCGCCGGTCCTCCCACGGAAAGAAGCGCCGCCACGGGGACCACTCGACCGCGGGGTCCTGCGCCTCCTGCGGCCGCGCAAGCGCGAGATAGCCGATCGAGACGACATGCGGATCGTCCGGCGCCGCGTCCGGCGCGCCGCGCGCCCTGTCCCCGAAAGTGTAGAGCTGCTCCACATGACCAAGCCGGACCCCGGCGGTCGCCGCCACCCAATCGCGCAGCGACAGCTCCAGCGTCCGATGCGCGTCAGGGTCGAACACGGTCGTCGGCAGATCCCCGGCCGGGCCCTCCCGCGTCGTCGCGACCACCGGTTCCAGCCGTCCTCCCGCCTCGGTCAGGGCGAATATGACCGCGGAAAGTTCGAGCCGGATCGGCCTCACGCCGCAGCCTCCGCCGAGAGCGCGTCGAACCGCGTGAGGAACGCCGCCTTCACGGCCCCCGGCGCGCGCGGCGAAAGCCGCGTCGCCTCCCATCCCTCGAACCGAGGCCCTCCGAAGAAGCGCCGCGCCTCGTCCGCCTCGAACCCCGCGAGCTGCGTCGCCTCCAAATAGGCCGCCGCCAGATCGGCGCGCTTGATCCGCTTCTTGAGCGCCTTCGGACAATCGGCCGAAAGGCCGAAACGCAACCGGACCGCGCGCTCCAGCCGGTCCTCGAACGCACGGTAGTCGAGCCCGAGCGCCGCCTTGAAGGGCGAGATCATGTCCCCGATCACGTATTCCGGCGCGTCGTGGAGCAGCGCGGACAGGCGCTCGGCCGCCGTGGCGGGGCCGAGCCGCCCGAAGACGTCCTCCACCAGCAGCGAGTGCTCCGCGACGCTGAAAGGCCAGTCGCCCGAGGTCTGACCGTTCCACCGCGCCACGCGCGAGAGACCGTGCGCGATGTCTTCGATCTCGACGTCGAGCGGCGAGGGATCGAGCAGGTCGAGCCGCCGCCCCGAGAGCATCCGCTGCCAGGCCCGTGCGGGTTGCTTCGCCATGGCGCGCGTCGCCTAGACCCGACCTCCGCCTTGCGGCGGCGCTGCCTCAGAAGAACATGCCGACGTTGTTCGCGATGACGATGCGCAGCGCGTAGATCGCGATCAGCACCACGAGCGGCGCAAGATCCATCGGACGCGTGTCCGGCAGGATGTTGCGGATCGGTCGATAGACCGGCTCGGTGATCCGGTTCAGCCCCGAATACAGGCTGCGGACAAAGTCGTTGCCCATGTTCACGACGTTGAACGCGATCAGCCAGCTCAGGATCGCCTGCACGATGATGATCCAGAAGGCGATGTCGAGCAGGAGGTAGAGGATCGCAAGGATCGAGGCCATGGGGCGTCTCCGGGGGCTTCGTCGGCGGGTCGCGGAGCACATAAGCGGGGCGGCCCGAGCCGCGCAAGGCGACCTGCCGCCCCGGCGCGGCGGGGCCGCTTGACAGGCTGTCGGCCCCCATCTACACGCGCTCCACCGGCGGGGCCGTAGCTCAGTTGGGAGAGCGCTGCAATCGCACTGCAGAGGTCAGGGGTTCGACTCCCCTCGGCTCCACCACCCTGCCCCACATTTTTTTTCCGTCTGAACTGTTGATTTCTTCAGGATGCGATTTCGCTCGGAGCGGCGCAGTGGCCGCTTCAAGTCTCCTTGCAGGGCGCAGGGCGGGGTGCACTTCGCGGGGCCCTGAATCGCCATACTCGGCTCCGTGTAAGAGCGCGCGAGCCGTCTCCGTTCAGCAAGCCCCGCGCCGTTTGGACGACCTTGTGCAAGGCGCGCGTACGGATGGATTCGAGACGGCCCGACCCGGCGGAGACCGAGATTCGAGCGCGGCCCAGTCCGCCGCGTCGCCCGAGAACCGTGCGTAGGACCCGGCCGCCGCGCGGGCTCGCTATCTGCGCCGGCCGAGGTCGCGCGCTCGCGCCCAGCACTCGGAATCCGACGAGAATGCAATCAGTCGAGACGATCTTCGTGGTTACTCATTGAGCAGTACGAATGCATGCGACCGATTTTCTTTCAAATCAGACCGAATCACTGCTTAGTGTCGAATGGTGATCTTTCAGCGCGCAGCGAACGGATGCGCCGCAGCACGACGCAGCAGGGTTGGAGCGGAAGTCATGTCTCGCCGTAAGCGCCCCACTTCAGCGTCCCGCATCAGCAACGCCGGGTTTCGAGACCGCATCATGACGTGCTCGGACTTCGAGGAGCCTCTCGGCGCACTGGCGGACACTCACCAGGATATGCGCTTCAGGCAGGCGCTTTCCGCCTCCATGCCGAATGCGCCGCAGCTTCCGAACGGAGACCGGCGTCCCTTGAAGCTCGACGTCCGCTGCTTTCCCGAAAGCCGGGAAGAAGGCTGGCGCCAGTTCATGAAGGTCGACCGTCTCCACCGCGCCAACTTCAACGACGCGTCGCCGATCGACGGGACGCGAAGGTGAGCTTCGGCTGACGACGGACGATTCTGAAGCGCCGCAACGCAATCCGAGGAGATCGACGCCTTGCCCTATCGCGTGACGGTCGACACCGGCGGCACCTTCACGGACGTCGTCGTTTCGGATGCAAAGGGAACCTTGACGCTCGGAAAGGCTCTCACGACCCCTGATCGAATTTTCGACGGCATGCGTGACGCGATCGCGATGGCCGCGGGCGAACTCGGCGAGACGATCGGGTCGCTCTTCAACGAGACCGAGCTTCTCATCTACGGCACCACCCGCGCGACCAACGCCGTCGTCACCAAGAATGTCGCGAAGACCTGCTTCCTGACCACCGCAGGATTCCCGGACACGCTCGTTTTCCGCGAGGGCGGGAAGTTCAATCCGCATGACTACAGCAAGGAATTTCCAAAGCCCTACATCCCGCGCCGCCACACCTTCGAGATCGAGGAGCGGATATCGTCCGAGGGCTCCGTCTCGCGGCCTTTCGACGAGGATCAGGCGCGAGCAGTGCTGAAGACGGTCAAGGACCGGGGCTACGAAGCCATCGCCGTGTGCTTCCTCTGGTCGATCGTCAATCCGGCGCACGAGCTGGCGCTCGCCGCGCTGATCGACGAGATCCTGCCCGACACGCCGTACACGCTGTCGCACCGACTTTCGCCCGTCGTGCGGGAATATCGGCGGGCTTCGGCGACCGCGATAGACGCCTCGCTCAAGCCGCTTATGCAGCGTCACCTACGCGAGCTCGAGGCGGACATTCGGGCGGAGGGCTATACGGGCGAGGTCCTCGTCTCCACCGCCGCCGGAGGGTGCAACCACATCGAGGCGCTCGTCGAGAAGCCGATCTACACGATCGGCTCCGGGCCGGCGATGGCCCCGATCGCGGGCATCGCCTTCGCGAAAGCCGAAACGCTCGGCGGAGACGTGGTGGTCTGCGACACGGGCGGGACGACCTTCGACGTCGGTCTCGTGATCGACGGCATGATGAGCTTCAAGCGCGACACCTGGCTCGGCGGACAGTGGCAAGGCGACCTGCTCGGCATCTCGGCCGTGGACATGCGCTCCATCGGCGCGGGCGGCGGTTCGATCGCGTGGATCGATCCGGGTGGGCTGATGCGGGTCGGCCCGCAATCGGCCGGGGCGTCGCCCGGACCCGCGTGTTACGGCTTGGGCGGACAGGAGCCGACGGTTTCGGACGCGGCCGTCGTCCTCGGATACTTCGACCCCGACTTCTTTCTCGGCGGGCGCATGACGCTCGATGTGGCGGCGGCGCGCGCCGCCGTCGCGAGGGTGGCCGAGCAAATCGGCGACAGCGTCGAGGCGGCGGCCTGGAAGATCGTGGGTCTCGCATCAGACCTTATGGTCAGAGCGATCGGGGACATCACGATCAACGAGGGCTTCAATCCTCGCGAAAGCGCCATCGTCGCCGGCGGCGGCGCCGCGGGCCTCAACATCCTCCTGATCGCGCAGGAGCTCGGATGTCACAAGGTCCTGGTGCCCAAGGTCGCCTCGGCGCTGTCCGCTTCGGGAATGCAGTTCGCCGACATCGTCGTGGAGGAGGCGGCGAGTTTCGTCACCGCCTCCGACCGTTTCGACCGGGACGGCGTGAACGCCATCCTCGCCGGGCTCCGATCTCGGGTCGAGGCGTTCCGTCGGGACCTGGGCGAGCGGGCCGAGAAGCACCGGGTGGAGTACTCGGTCGACGCGCGCTACCCGGCGCAGGTCTGGGAGCTCGAGACGCCGCTGGCCGGCGGCAGCATCGAGACGGATGGCGCGCTCGCCGACCTCGTCGAACGATTCCACCAGGTCCACGAAAGGGTCTTCGCGGTGCGTGACGCCACGAGTCCGGTGGAGATGGTGAACTGGACGGCGCGGCTGATCGTGGACCTCGCCGCGCCGCCGAACGCTCCATCCGCAGGTCCGGCCCAGCCGGAAGCGCCTGCGCCTTCGGCCCATCGGGACTGCTTTTTCGGCGGCGAAGCGGCCGTCGCGACGCCGATTTTCAAGTCCGGAACCCTCGGTCCCGGGCAAGTCGTTCGCGGTCCCGCGATCATCGAAGAGGCGACGACGACGCTGGTCGTCTATCCCGGCATGACGGCCGAGGTGTCGCCGGCGGGCCACTACCTGCTGGATCCGCAATGAGGAGCGCGCCGTGAACGAGGATTTCGACCCCTACATGACGGCGATCATCGCGAACCGGGTGGACGGCATCATTCGCGAAATGACGAACACGCTGCTGCGCGCGGCGCGTTCCGCCGTCATCAACGCGGCGCGGGACTTCTCCTGTTCGATCTGCACCGGCGACGACGAACTGCTCGCCTCCGCCGAGGGGCTGCCGGTCCACATCTTCGGATCGAACCTGCAGACGGCGGCGATGCGGGAGTTTCATGGCGACGACGTGCGCGAAGGCGACTGTTACCTGCACAACGATCCCTACTCGGGCAACACGCACGCGGCCGATCACACCTTCATGGCCCCGGTCTTCTTCGAAGGCGAACATCTCTTCACCGCGATCGCGAAAGCGCATCAGGCCGACACCGGCAACGCGCTGCCGACGACATACATGGCGGGCGCGGTCGACCAGTACGCCGAAGGGACCCTCATCTTCCCGGCCGTGCGCATCCAGCGCGACTACGAGATGATCGACGACGTCGTTCGGATGTGCCGATCGCGCATCCGCGTGCCGGATCAGTGGTACGGAGACTTCCTCGCGGGCATCGGCGCGGCGCGGATCGGCGAGCGCCGGCTCAAGGAGCTATGCGCGAAGTATGGGAAAGCCGCGATCAAGTCGTTCGTTCGAGACTGGCTTGATTACTCGGAAGCGCGCATGGTCGGCGAAATCCGCAAGCTGCCGAAGGCGAGCGTTCGGAACACTGGCGCGCACGATCCCTTCGGAGACATCCTGCCGGACGGCATTCCGATCAACGTCACGATCAACATTGATCCGGAGGCGGCGATGATCGAGCTCGACCTCACGGAGAACATCGAAAACACGGAAACCGGCTTCAACATGTCGGTGGCTTGCGCGACGTCGTCCTCGATCGCAGGGGTCTTCAATTCGCTCGACCCCTCGATCCCGAGGAACGCAGGGTCTTTCCGACGCGTCACGCATCGGCTTCGCGAAGGGCGCGTGGTGGGCGTGCCGCGGTTCCCGCATTCGTGCTCGGTCGCGACGACGAATGTCGCGGACAGGCTTGTGAACATGGTCCAGTCCGGCTTCGCGAAACTGGGCGATGGATATGGACTCGCCGAGGGCGGAGTGGGCATGGGCGGCGGCTTCGCCAACGTCTCCGGAAAGGACCACCGGCACGGCGACGCCCCATACGTCAATCAACTCTACGTGTCGTCCAATGGCGGCCCCGCGAGCGCCACGACCGACGGCTGGCTCACGCATTCGCTGCCCGTCGCAGCGGGCCTCATGTTCAAGGACAGCGTCGAGATCGACGAGCTGAAGCACCCGATCGAGTTCACGCACCTTTCGGTGATACCAGGCACGGGAGGGGCCGGGCGCCAACGCGGGGCCCCCGCGATCGCCTGCGGCTTCACGCCGAAGAAGCACCCGGTCACCATTCTCTGGCCCTGCGACGGCACCGTCTTCGCGCCGTCGGGCGTTCACGGCGGGCGACCCGGCGCGCGGTGCCGACATGTCAAGGTGGATCGCGCCGGGGTTGAGACCGAGCTTCCGACGGTCGTCGAGGATGTCCTCGAGTTCGGCGAGCGCCTCTTCGGCAATCAGTGCGCCGGAGGCGGGTATGGCGACCCGATGGAACGCGATCCGAACAAGGTGCTCGAAGACGTCCTGGAGCGCTATGAGACGCCTGAGCGGGCGCGCAGCGTCTACGGAGTGGCGCTGACAGGCTCGGAGGAGTTCGGGGAACTCGCTGTGGACATGGAGGAAACAAGGAAACTGCGAAATATCGCAGACTAGAGCTTTCGCACGATCGAACGCGCGCGCCTGTTCGCCGAGACGGACCCGCAAAAGGCGCAGACGCGCAGGCTTCGCTCTGCGCGCTTGTCGCGGATGGAACGACACGGCCGCGCACGGATCGCGCCCGCGCCCTCTGACGCCCCTATGTCACATCGGGCTCTCCGATGGCTGAGCGCCACGGAAAGCAGCCCGGCTGCGCGCCGGGCCGGGGGTCGCGCGCCGCCG
>AACY020238407.1_pt1 | contig 13406 bp, 11 predicted proteins | sample 267378 | NCBI WGS metagenome assembly AACY02 (sample SAMN02954345, study PRJNA13694) | marine metagenome | biome: aquatic; feature: ocean; material: water; isolation source: isolated as part of a large dataset composed predominantly from surface... | reverse complement strand
ACTTAGATGCTTTAACTGAAGCAATGAAACTTTCAATGGAAGATGATAAAACAATATTCATCGGACAACAGATAGTTTATTATGGTAACCCAATGAGTAAAACAATTGAGGGATTACCAAAAGAAAGAATGATAGAAACACCAGTAATGGAAGAAACCCAAATGGGAATGACAATGGGATTGGCAATGACCGGTCATCAAGTTATTACATTTTACCCAAGATGGGATTTTTTAATACTTGCTTGTAATCAATTAATTAATCACTTAGATAAGTTAGAAGCAATGTCTGATGGTGAGTGGAAACCAAATGTGATTGTAAGAGTTGGTAAGGGTTCTGATAAGCCACTAGACCCTGGTCATCAACATAAAGCAGATTACACAGATGCATTTAAACAAATGGTTACAAACTGTACTATTGAAAAACTAGATACACCAGAAAAGATTTTACCAGCATATAAGAAAGCATTATCTGAAGGAGGAATATATATACTAGTAGAGTATCCTGAATTGTACTATAAAAATTAAAATTATGAATTACATAAAAAAAATATTTTTGTTCCCATATAACTGGTATAAAAGAAGACAGTTGAAAAAACAATACAAAAAAAAATTAGAAGAACTTCGTAAAAGAGACCCCTTTATTTACAAGAATCATTAATTCTTTTTTCTTCCATATTTATATACTGACAAGGTGTACCGAATATGAATAAACTTTCCAAATTTCTCGTAGAGAGTATAATGGAGGATGAAAATCCTATAAAAAAGACAGTAGTTATCTATGTGGGTAGGTTTCAACCTATGCATAAAGGTCATGCTGGTACTTACCAACACCTTGTCAAAAAGTTCGGTAAGGATAATGTTTATGTTGGTACATCTGATAAGGTACAATTACCTAAATCACCTTTTAACTTCAAAGAGAAGGTGAAAATTATGACTACTATGTTTGGAATACCAAAATCCAAAATACATAAAGTCAAAAATCCATACAAACCCACAGAAATTCTTAAAAAGTTTGATGAAGAAACAACTGCATTCGTAACTGTTGTTGGTGAGAAGGATAAGAACCGATTAGGTGGTAAATACTTCCAACCTTATAAGGGTGATGTTTCTGTGGGATATAGAGATGGTGGTTATGTTTATGCAGCACCTCAAAGTGGTGGTGGAATAAGTGGTACAGAAACTCGTAATGGTTTATCAGTTGGTTCTGATGAACAGAAAAAGAATTTCTTTAAGAAACGAGCATATGGAAAGTTTAATGCAACGATTTTCAAGATGATTACTGATAAACTTAATGAAGGAGTAATTGAAATTCCTAAAGAAAGAATTGAAGAATGGCTCATCAATGAAAGTTCGTTAGCAATTGGAGGTGGAGATGTAGATGATGGGCCAAACTTCTTTTTCCCTAACTACGATGTATTTTCAAAAATAAATGTAAAGAGAGCTGCGAAGATTGGGTATGAGGTAGTGAATATGATTACTTCAAAAGAAATTGAAGATTATTACGACCATCCAATTTATCCTGATGGACCTGTTAAGGCGGTAACCCCATTTCCTGCTGGTGTACTTGGTACAACTACTGCAACTAACCAAATTGATATTTATTCATCCCAAGCATATTCTAAATGGTTTAAGCATGTAACTCGTAAGGCAGCAATGGTTGGTTATGAGTTGGTTAAATCACTAGCGAGTAAAGAAGATTTAAAACAAGATAAACAACAATCAGTAGATGATGCAAAAGGAGATAAAATTTCTCAGAAAGAATATGAAGCATCTTTAAATGAGGCAATCAATCTACCAGTAGAAGTTGGTGATACTATCTTAATGGGTAGATTCAAAAACAAAAAGGTTAAAGTAAAAACTATTGGTAAAGATGAACATGGAATGCCAACTATCAATGGAAGAAAGGTTGTAACTTTCCGACTAATGAAAGAAGGTTTCGTAACCGAGCTCGCGGGAACTGCAGTACAATGTGAAAAATGTAATCACTCTTGGGATATCGAATCTAATGATAATGAAAAGTATTTATGTCATTCATGTGGATATGATTCTCAGAAACAAGAATATGATTTTGATGCATTTGATTCTTGGAGAGAAAAGATGGGATTGACTGAAGATATAGATGAAAGAAGTAAAGGTAGATTAAGACCAGCAGCATTACTTAGAAGAAAAGCAGCGATGGCTGGTAAAAGAGCTCAAATAGCAAGAAGAAGAGCAAGAACGATGAAAAGAAGAAAATCTCTTGCTAAACTAAAAAAGATTGCATACAAACAAGCGTACAAACAGGTTTATAATGAATTTATGAATGATTTATTTCCTGGTATGAAACGAACTGATTTATCTATTCAACAAGCTAAGATAGTTCATAAGAATGTATTAAGAAAAAAGAAAAGAGTTCTAAAAAGAGCAAAGTTTAGATTCTTACCAGCTTTGAGAGCAAAAGAAGCAGAAAAGTTTGATGGTAAAGATAATACAAACGAATTGATGATTGGATATGCTGGACCTGAAGATATGAAAAGGTTTGCAAAAAGAAATAAGGAATATAGAAAAGATTCTGAATCAAGTAAAGAGTATCAGTATCAACCAATTAAAGAGGTAAATGATTTCTTTTATATAGATTTTAAAAAATATGTTTATAAGAACAGAAAGAAAATCAATCAAAAGATAAAAGGATTATCGTATAGAAAAAAAGTAGAGTTCTTGGAGTTACTTTGGAAAAAGGTAATAGGTAAAGGATTTGGTAAAGAGGCGGATGGTAGAGATATACATTACAAACTTAAACAAGATAAAGTAGTTAAAGAAGGATTAAAAGAATTAGGAATTAAAGATTTTAAATCTTTATTTAAAAAGATGCCTTCGGATTTACAAAAGAGAGTTTACAATCTAAAGAACTTTGGACAGAGAGCAGATAAACATCCTGAAGGTAATGTACTTAAACACACAATTAAAGTTGTAAATCGTTCAATCAAAGATGATGATATTGATATTGCAATCGCAGCAATGTTTCACGATATAGGAAAAGACGAAACTGCTGGTATTCATCCAAAGAAAGGACACATTACACACTTTGGACATGAGAAAGTATCTGCCTCATTAGTAAAGAAATACAGAAAGTTTATACAAGATGTTGGTGGTAATGCTGCAAATGTATTTTACATTGTTAGAAATCACATGAAGTATAAACAACTATCTGTAATGAGACCAAAGAAGGTGGCTAAGGTTAAATCATTCAGAGCATTTGATAAATTAGGTAAATTCTCTAAACACGATAGAGGTGGATTAGATGAACAATGTAAAAGGTTACCAAATGAATCAGAACAAGCATATAGAAATAGATGTTTTGGTTATGACCCACTAACACCACCACCTGCAGGATTACAAAGATTAGGTGAAGGAAAAAACCTGAAATTAAGAATACCTTCTGATATTATTAAGATACAAAAAGGATTCAAGAAGAATGGTAAGAAACTTTATGTAGTTGGTGGAGCGGTAAGAGATGCAATACTTGGAAAATCACCAAAAGATTTTGATTTAGCAACAGATGCTAAACCAGATGAGGTTTTAAAGATTGCTAAAGATTTAGGAATGAAAACTGTTGAGGTTGGTAAATCATTTGGAGTTGTAATGGTTGGTGGACATGAAATTGCAACATTTAGAAAAGATATTGGTAAGGGTAGGAGACCTTCATCTGTTGATTATACAGATATTGAAGGTGATGTAAGAAGAAGAGATTTAACTATCAATGCTTTGTTCTATGATATTGATAGAAAAGAGATAGTTGATTTAGTTGGTGGTATAAAAGATTTACAAAAGAAGAAAATTAGAACAGTTGGTAAAGCATCAGAAAGATTCGATGAAGACCCACTTAGAAAACTAAGAGCTTTAAGATTCCAAGCAAGGTTAGGTGGTAGTTTAGATAAAGAATTATTAGATTCATTACAAAAAGACCCATCACTTAAGGGAGTTTCATTCGAAAGAGTAAGAGATGAGGTGGTAAAATCAATTAAATCAGCTAAAGATACTAAAAAGTATATGGAGTTGAATGATAAGATTGGATTCACTTCACTAATATTCCCAAATCTTAAAATATCTAAACCTTATATTAACGATAATGATTACATTCTATTCCTTTCATCACTACTAAAGAAAAATAACCCTTCGGTATTAGGAAAACAATTGAATAAACTAACGTATTCAAATGATGAAAAGAATAATATTGTATTTTTAGTATCATTACAACACTTCAAACCAGAAGAAGTCGTAGTATTTAAGAAACTACAACAAAAAACATCACTTTCTGATGACCAAATCGTTAAGTTTGGTAAATTAATCGGAAAGGATATGAAAAAGTTCGTAAACTTTAACTTATCTGTTGGTGGAAAGGATGTTCCTTCTGATATCAAAGGACCACAAATAGGATTGTGGATTAAAAATAAAGAAAAAGAGAACTTCTTAGGAGAAGGATTGATTACAGAAGGTGGTGCGTATGGACATATGTCTCACCCATTTGATACTGATATAAATTTAACCTTTGGACAACTTAAAGATATCGTAAATAGAGCACTTGAAGGTACATTAGAGTTCACAAGAGAGAAAACAGATGGTCAAGCACTTGCAATATCATGGAGAGATGGTAGGTTAGTAGCAGCGAGGAACAAAGGACACCTAAAGAACAGAGGTGAGAACGCTTTAGATATCAAAGGGGTATCAGATAAGTTCCAAGGTAGAGGTGGATTGAGTGATGCTTACAATTATGCAATGAAAGACCTCTCAAATGCAATCAAATCACTTAACGATAAACAAAGAGATAAGATATTCAAACAAGGTGCGTGTTTTATGAACCTTGAAGTGATATACCCAACATCAGTAAACGTTATTCCTTATGGTCAGGCGTTACTTGTGTTCCATGGTACTATGGAATATGATATGGATGGTAAGGCAATAGGTGAAAATGGTGAAGCAGCTAGAATATTAGCTGGTATGATTAAACAAGTTAACAAAGATGTACAAGATAATTACACTATTCAAGGACCACCTATCGTAAAATTACCAAAATCACAAGATTTAACTAAGAAACGTAGTAAATACTCATCACAAATCACTAAATTACAAAAAGAATTTAAATTAAAGGATACAGATGGTGTTGCAAACTACCATCAAGCGTGGTGGGAACAATGGGTTGATAAGAATTCTCCATCATCACTTGATAACAAAACCAAAATGGGGTTAGTTAAGAGATGGGCGTTCATGGATAAGAAGTTTAGATTAGATAAAAAGAACATTACTGATGAAAAAACATTAGAATGGGCTAAGAAAACAGATAAAGATAATCATAAGAAGATATCAAAAGATAATTTAATGAAGTTTGAGAAAATCTTCTTAGGATTAGGTGCAGAAGTGTTAGAATTTACTTCATCAGCACTAACAGTTAATCCTGATTCCGCAGTTCGTGATATAAAGAAACGAATCGATAAAACAATCAAAGATGTTAAGAAATCAGGTGACCCAAAAAAGATTGAAAAACTTAAATTAGAACTTGGTAGATTAAATTCTATCGGTGGTCCTAAAAAAATTGTACCAAATGAAGGTATTGTTTTCTTATACAAAGGAAACACTTTTAAACTTACAGGTACATTCGCTTCCGTAAACCAAATACTTGGTATTTTCTTTTAAAATTATCGGTTTCTTTAATTTGATATATTTATATATAAATTATAACCTAATATATAACAATGGGTAAAGAATTCAAGAAAAAATATATGCACCCAACTAGAAGAAAGTTGGTAGATATGATTCAAACAGGTGAGTATGATAAAAATACTACCATTGGATATACAAAAAAAGAAGAATCTCGTAAAGTTGGTGATAAGTGGGAAGATGAACACCACAAGTATGAGAAAAAAGAAGGTTATATCTTAAAAACAGGTAAAAACCACGAAGCTACTCAAGAAATTAGAAAATATTTAGAAGAAAAATCTAAATGTAAAAAGTATCCCAACAAAAGATACACAGATAAAGATAAAAAATTGATTGAAAAGACAGGTTATTGTTTAGATGCTTTAGTTGAGATTGAGCATGAAATAAGAACAAGTGGTTTGTGGTTAGAATATCAAAATTATAAGGTATGGACAAAGATGATTGTATATGGTAAAGCTAAATTAGAATCATATAGACAATCAATAGCTGAATTAAAAGAAGAATATGAACTACTAGGTTCTGATGGAAAGGTAACAGAAAAATGGAAGTTACCAAAACCAATAGATGAGGTTAAAGCCGAAATACAAGAACTCATCGATTACGGCGAAAATGAAATTAAAGAATTAGAAGACAAAAGACAAGAAGCTTTTGACAAGTTAAAAGAAAAAAATTATGAGCATTATATTTAGTTTATTAATTAAACGATGGAGGGAAGTAGTAATCCTTCTTTTATTAGGAATCATTTTATTTTTAAGAGGTTGTGGAGAAGATTATGGTGATAAAGAAATAATAAACATAGATGGTGAAGATTTTGAATTGTTAGAATCAAAAACTGACACTGTATTTGTAGAAAAGGAAGTTAAGGTAACCAAATATGTACCAAAGTACATTACAAAAGAAGTAATCAAGGAAGTAGAGATACCAGTAGATGTAGATTCACTTGCAATTATCAAAGATTACTTTTCAAAAGTAACAGTAAAAGATACTTTGAATTTGGCATATGATTTTCCAGAGGTAGTTACCGATTCATTAGGTAATAAACCAAGTGGAGATTTAGGATTTGGTATTCTTACTGATGTTATTTCACAAAATAGAATTGAATCAAGAGAAATAGATTGGTTTTTCAAAATTCCAACAGTTTACAATACCACGATTGTAAAAGAGTTACCAAAAAATGAATTTTATATTGGATTAGGTACAGGTATAGACCAAACCAATGGATTAAATAATTTTAGTGGTAATATTTTATTTAAAAACAAGAAAATGAACATCTATGGTTTAAATCTTGGGTTATCTAATCAACTTGGTGAATACAAACCATTTGTTGGTGGTTCTATATATTGGAAACTAGGAAAAAAATAAATGGCTAAACAAAGTTTAAAGGAAATAATAAAACTTGAGTATCAGAAATGTGCTGGAGACCCAATCTACTTTATGAAAAAGTATTGTATGATTCAGCATCCTGTGCGTGGTAAAATTCCTTTTCACTTATATCAGTTTCAAGAAAGAACTTTAAACGAATTTGCACAACATAGATATAATGTTATCCTTAAATCTCGACAAACAGGTATCTCAACCTTAACTGCGGGATTTTCACTTTGGAAAATGTTATTCAATCAAGATTTTAATGTATTAGTAATTGCAACTAAACAAGAAGTTGCAAAAAACTTGGTAACAAAGGTTCGAGTAATGAATCAATATCTTCCAAGTTGGTTAAAACAAAATACAGTAGAAGATAACAAACTATCTTTACGATATTCAAATGGTTCTCAGATAAAAGCAACTTCAGCAGCTGGTGATGCCGGTCGTTCTGAAGCATTATCCTTATTAGTATTTGATGAGGCGGCATTTATTGATAAGATTGAAGATATTTGGGTATCAGCACAATCAACACTATCGACTGGTGGTAATGCGATTATTCTTTCTACTCCAAATGGTGTCGGAAATTTCTTTCATAAAACTTGGGTAGGTGCTGAAGAAGAAACAAATACATTTAATCCAATAAGATTACATTGGAGTGTACATCTGAAAGAGACCAAAAATGGAGAGATGAGCAAGAAGTTTTATTAGGAGTAAAAGGAGCAGCACAAGAATGTGATTGTGATTTTGTTTCTTCTGGTGATACTGTGATTGACCCACAACTTCTTATGTTTTACAAAGAATCATTTGTACAAGAACCCTTGGAAAAGACAGGGTTTGATGGAAATCTATGGAAATGGGAATATCCAAACTATAATAAATCTTACATGGTTGTAGCCGATGTTGCCCGAGGAGATTCAGCAGATTATTCTGCTTGTCATGTTATTGATATAGAAGAATCATCTCAAGTTGCAGAATACAAAGGTAGGTTAGATACAAAAGATTTTGGAAATTTCTTAGTTTCTTTATCAACTGAGTATAATAATGCACTATTAGTTGTTGAAAACGCAAACATTGGTTGGGCGGTAATACAACAAGTAATTGATAGAGGATATGGGAATCTTTTCTACATGAGTAAAGATTTAAAGTATGTAGATGTGGAAAATCAAATACATAATAAATACAATAGAGAAGAAAGAGGATTAACTGCAGGTTTTAGTACAACTTCCAAAACACGACCTTTGATTATATCAAAGTTAGAACAATATATCAGAGAAAAATCAGTAACTATTCGTTCATCAAGAACTATTGATGAATTGTTTACTTTTATATGGAGAGGAAACAGAGCAGAAGCTATGAGAGGTTACAATGATGATTTAACAATGTCATTATCAATCGGTTTGTGGGTTAGAGATACCGCACTTAGATTAAGACAAGAAGGAATTGATTTAACTAAACAAGCATTAGGTGGTATTGGAGCACATCAATTAGATGTTGCAGGAATGGGGTTTGGTGGTAATGCTCAATTAGAAGAAAATCCTTGGAAAATGAGGGTTGGTGACAATAATGAGGATTTAACTTGGTTAATTAAATAATTATATATTTATAATATGAGGAGAAATAAATTATGATATCAATGAAAAACTTACTAAATGAAGATATACACACCGAAGAGTATGTGGTAGAAAACTACCATGATATCAAAGAATTTGTAGAGTTCATGAAAGAATATAAATCTGATATGAACGAAGCAGAATACCAAGGAAGAAAAGTAAAACTTGGTAAACCCACAAGAGGTGATGTAAAAAAATTCAAAGTATATGTCAAAAACCCACAAGGTAATGTTGTTAAAGTTAACTTTGGACATGGAGGAACTTCTGCAAAGAAGTCAGGAGAGAAAACAATGAAAATTAAGAAATCCAATCCTGAAAGAAGAAAAGCTTTCAGAGCAAGACACAATTGTGATTCACCTGGTCCAAGACACAAAGCTAGATACTGGTCTTGTAGAGCATGGTAAAAAAATAAATAAAGGTTATAATTTAAAAAAGGAACAAAATGGCAGATACTTCATTTTTTGGTAGATTAACGAAACTCTTCAGAGCTCAAGCAGTTGTTACTGTTGATAAAGATGGTAAGAGAAAAGTTGTTGATACCGATGAAAGACAACAAACAAATCTATCTTCATTAAGAGATAGATATACGAAACTACAAAAAAGTTTTTACGAACAAGCAGGTGGTGCACAATCAATGGCATACCAACAAGTTCGTAGAGAAGTTTTTAGAGATTACGATGCAATGGATAATGACCCAATATTAGCATCAGCTCTTGATATATACGCAGATGAATCAACACTAAAAAACGAATTTGGTGATACTCTAGGAATTGTATCAGATAATGAAAAGGTTCAAGAAATATTAAGAAACTTATTTTATGATATTCTTAATATTGAATTCAACCTATGGCCATGGACAAGAAATATGTGTAAGTATGGAGATTTCTTCTTAGGTTTAGAAATCGCTGAAGGTAAAGGTATTGTTAACGTAACACCTCATTCAGTTTATAACACAGAAAGATTAGAAAGAACAGACCCATCAAATCCAAATTCAGTAAAGTTTAAAATTACTGAAGACCCGAATGGAAAAGAAGAATATGAAAACTTCGAAATCGCTCACTTTAGATTATTAGCAGATACAAACTGGTTACCATATGGTAAATCTATGATTGAAAATGCTAGAAGATTATGGAAACAATTATCTCTTATGGAAGATGCAATGTTAATCCATAGAATCATGAGAGCACCAGAGAAAAGAGTTTTTAAAGTAGATATAGGAAATATTCCTCCAACTGAGGTAGATAACTATATGCAAAGAATTATGAACAAAATGAAGAAAGTTCCTTTTGTTGATAGAAATACTGGTGATTATAACTTAAAGTATAATATGCAAAATCTAACTGAAGATTTCTACTTACCAGTTAGAGGTGGAGATAGTGGTACAAACATTGAAAACCTTGCTGGTTTAGAATATGCAACTATCGAAGATATTGATTACTTAAAAAACAAATTATTTGCAGCTCTTAAAATTCCAAAAGCATATTTAGGATATGAAGAACAAGTAAGTGGTAAAGCAACTTTAGCTGCTGAAGATGTAAGATTTGCAAGAACAATTGAAAGAATACAAAGAACAGTAGTTTCTGAATTATCTAAGATTGCAATCGTACATTTATATTCACAAGGAATTACAGGTCCTGAAATGACTAACTTTGAATTACAGTTAGTAAATCCATCATTTATTTACGAACAAGAAAAATTAAACTTGTGGAGTGAAAAAATTAGATTAGCTCAAGATATCCAATCTCTTAATATGTTATCTAAAGATTGGGTATATGATAATGTATTTAAATTATCAGATGGTGAACAAGATGAACAAAGAGTTGCAATGTTAGATGACTTAAAAGATAGATACAGATTCCGTTCTATTGAGGATGAGGGTAACGACCCTGCAATGGAAGATGAAGAACCTGATGATATTGAAGAATCTTTGGAAAAACTTAAACAAGAAATCAAGGATAAAGGTGGTAGACCAAGAGAAGGTGGAACTTATAAAAAAGATAAATCTCCTTTTGGTAGAGACCCACTAGGTGATAAAGAAAGAAGAAGTGCTAAAAAGAACACAACTTCTGAGGAAAAAGCTGCAAAATACATTAGCGGGATTTCATCAAAACGAAAGTATTTACACGAACTAAAAAGTATGTTAGATGAGGAAAACCTCATTAATGATACTGAAAATTAATTTATCTTTTATATTTTTATATTTATAATAAGAGAAAATTTACTATATCATAATTGGAAAATAGACAAATGAAAAAAATAAAACACTCGAAATTTAAAAACACAGGATTCTTATTTGAACTTCTGACAAGACAAATTACTTTAGAAGTAATTAATGGAACAGAAGAGAAAGCTAAAAATATTATGGCTGAATTCTATGGAAAGGGTTCAGAAATTTCTAAAGAATTAAGATTATTTAATTTATTAATTAATGAGAAATATAGTACCGATGCAAAAGCAGAAAAGTTTATATCTGCTATATTAGAAGCTCATGGTAAGATTGAGTATAAGAAACTACAAAGAGAGAAATATAATTTAATAAAATCAATAAAAGAAAACTTTGAAATTAATAATTTCTTATCTTCTCCTGTAACTAACTATAAAATATTAGCTTCAATACATAAATTATTTGAAGGAAAAAAATTAGATGTTTTAAATGTTAAAGATGTATTTGATGCTAAAGAAACATTAGTAGAACATATATCTGCTTCCAATGCTAATAAGAGTAATACTTCAAAAACAGATAAGTTAGTAGAAGATTACAAAAAACAAGAAAAAGACCTCAGATTATTGACATATAAGATTCTTGTTGAAACTTTTAATAAAAAATATACTTCTCTAGATGAATCACAAAAAGGATTATTGAGAGAGTATATTAACAATGTAACTAATACATCAAAGTTCAATGAATATTTTGAATCTGAATTAATCAAAACGATTACTGAATTACATTCAATGTATAAAAGTATGAAGGATAAGATTACAAAAATAAAGTTGAGAGAAACGATAAATGTTTTGAAAAAGCAAAAGATTGGTAAGAAAATTACTGATTCACAAGTTTCAGCTTTAATGATGTCTTATGAATTGGTTAAGGAGATAAAAAATGTCAATGGAAAAAAATCTTAAAGAATTTTTAGAAGAACTTATCCAAGAAGTAGAAAAAGAATTGGATGAGGCAACTGCAACAGGTAATGTGGCTGGGTATAATGTACCTGGTGCATTTTCTGATGGTGGTAGAAAAGATAAGAAAAGAAAGAAAAAGATTGCAACTCAATTCGGTATGAAGATAGTTGGTAAGATGGATGAAGATTTAAACGAAGCTAAAGTAAAAAGACCAGTAAATCGTTGGTTAGAATTAAAAAACGATGAAACAATGCATCCTCATAAGAAGATGGCAATGGGTTTAAAAGAACTTAAGTATCAACTTAGAGAAACTGAAAAGTTTTTTAATTGGTACAATAAGATTAAAACAATGAATGAGTTAGATTCCAACCAATATTGGAAAAGAACAAATACTCATATTTATAAGATAAAGGAGCGATTGATAAATATCGCTAAAACCATACAGGAGATTGAAAAATGAAAATAACAAGAGAAGCATTAAAAGCCATAGTTAAAGAAACTATGATTGAAGAATCTGAATATCAAGAATTTTTCAAAAGAGCCTTAGAAAAAGCTGGTAAATCTATTCCTCAAATGTCTGATGATGAAAAAAAGGCATTCTTTAACAAGATTGAAAAAACTTGGAAAGGTAGAGGAGCAAAAAAAGAAGAAGTATCTGAATTAACAGATGCTCAGAAAAAATTACCACCAGCACTTCAAAAGGCAATAGAAAAAAAAGACGATAAAAAAAAAGATGAGTCGGTAAACGAAGGAGTATCTACCGAAGAAAAAAGAATAGCTATGTTAGCAGTTAGAAAACAAGCTAAATACAGAAATGTTAGTTTGGAATCTGCTATACAAGACCAAATCAATGCTCTCATGGAATTAAAGAGAGATGCAAAGAGAGGTAAGATAAAATAAAATGACTAAAAAAGAATTAGTTGATATCATCAATGAGGAAATCTCAGATGCTAAATTTGGTGTAAATCATTTTTTAGTTACTGAAGAACTCAAAGAGTCTGATAAAGATATAATAAGAAAAATTATCAGACAAGAAGTATCAGCAATCTTTTTTGATTTGTTTAAGAAAAGAAAAACTTGGGGAGCATAATGAAACAAATACTAATAGAAACAAACCTATTCGAAGGTAGAGTAAACGAGGACGAGAGTGGAAGAACTATCGTTAAGGGTATTTTACAAAGAGCAGGTGCTGAAAATCAAAATGGAAGGATATATCCTAAAGAAATTTTGATGAGAGAAGCTAAGAAATACGAAACACTTATTAAAGAAAGAAGAGCACTTGGTGAATTAGACCATCCTGATTCTTCTGTAATCAATCTAAAGAACGTATCTCATAACGTAAGAGAGATACATTGGGATAATGATGATTTAGTAGGAACAGTTGAGATTTTACCAACTCCAAGTGGTAACATCTTAAAAGAACTACTTAAAGCAGGAATCCTTTTAGGTATATCATCAAGAGGTATGGGTTCAGTAGAACCTTTATCTGGTGTTAAAGTACAAGTAGGTGAAGATTTTGAGTTAATAGGTTGGGATTTTGTATCTAACCCATCAACTCATGGAGCATTTATGACTCCGATGAATGAATCTGTTAACAAACAACTTTATTAAACAAGGTGAA
>AACY020305535.1_pt1 | contig 13407 bp, 12 predicted proteins | sample 267378 | NCBI WGS metagenome assembly AACY02 (sample SAMN02954345, study PRJNA13694) | marine metagenome | biome: aquatic; feature: ocean; material: water; isolation source: isolated as part of a large dataset composed predominantly from surface... | reverse complement strand
CCTTGAGTCCCGCCGCCTCGGCCATCGCGGCGGCGGCGTCGTCATAGACGCCGATCTGGCCCCAGAGCACCTTCGCGCCGATGGCGACGGCCTGCTCGGCGATGGCGTGGAACTCCTCCTTCGGGCGGAACACCTCGACCATGTCGACGGGGCGATCGATCGCCGCCAGCGAGCGATAGACCGGGATGCCGCGGATCTCGGCGATCGCCGGGTTCGGGTTCACCGGGATCATGTCGTAGCCGGTCTCGTGCAGCACCCGCAGCACGCCGTAGCTGAACTTGGTCTTGTCGGCGCTGGCCCCCACCATGGCGATGGTCTTCACCGAGCGCAGGATCTCGGCGAGATACTCGGAGGAATAGTCGTAGCGGCGGTCGATGGCGGCCTCGGGCATCTCAGCTCTCCTTCGGCGTGGCGATGTCGGCCTTCAGCTCATGGGGTTCGAGCGGGTCGAGGAACGGGTTGCGGTAGAGCCTGTCATGGCTCTCGACGCCGATCTCCAGGGTGACGTCGGTGACCGCGCGCGCGACGCAGAGCAGGACGTAGCCGTGCGCAAGCTGGCGGTTGTTCAGCGCCGTCTGCCGGCGCTGGTCGACCTCGCCGGCGGTCAGCTTGGCGGCGCAGGTGATGCAGCCGCCGTATTTGCAGCCGTAGGGCAGGTCCACCCCCTGCTCGCGCAGCGCGTCGAGCAGGGGGCGGCGGGCGTCGACGGCGTAGGCCGCGCCGCCGCGGTTCGCGATCGTGACCGTGCGGGTCTCGCTCAAAGCCATATGTCGCTCGTGCAGTCCCCGCCGGGATAGCGGGTTTCGTGGCAGCGGCTCGGGCCGTTCGGCTCCTTGCCGAAATCGACGATGAAGTCGGGGTTGATCGCCATGCCGCCGTTCTCGGGGTCGCAGTCGATCATCACCATCACGCCGCCCTGCGTCCGGATCTCGGGATAGAACTGGTTGTCCCAGGTCGAGAACAGCGAGGTCGTGACGTAGAGCCGCCGCCCGTCGAGCGAGAGCTGGAACATCTGCGGCCCGCCCGCGACCTTCACGCCGTTCACCTCCGGCGCCTTGCCGAGCAGCCCGCCCATCCAGACCTGCCCCGTGAGTTTCGGGTTGTGCGGGTCGGAGATGTCGTACTGGCGCATGTCGCCGTGCAGCCAGTTGTTCAGATACAGATATTTGTCGTCCATCGAGACGAGGATCGCCGACATCACCCCCGGCACCGGGATCGGCCATTCGGGATGGGGCTCGTTGTCGACGTCGATCACCTTCTCCCAGCGCCACTTGCCCGCCGCGTCCTTCCAGAAATGGATGACGTTCGTGCTGAGCGCCGCGCCGCAGAAGCCATGCACGCTGTCGGGGTCGTGGAGGAACTTCACCTCGAGCGGGATCAGGCCGTCCTCGCCGAGATACAGGCTCTCGACGGGCGTGCGCTTCTCGAAGTCCCAGACATGGAGGCGCCGGCCGTATTTCAGGTGGCCGACCTCCTCGAGGTCGAAGCCCGGCATGAAGGTGTTGGGCGCCGCCCATTCCGAGCTGATCATCACGTTGTGGCGGGGCTGATACCAGAAGTCGTAGCCGAAGGGGATGTCGCCCATCGACGCCTCCCAGCGGCCGACGATCTCGAACTCCTTGTTGAGGTGCAGATAGCCGCCCGGCGCCTCGCCCATCGCGTCGCCGAGGAAGGAGATGATGATCTCCGAGCCGAGACAGTGGACGGTGTGCGGGCCCGAGAGGTTCGCCTTCGCCTTGATCTGGGCCCCGTCGATGACCTTGTGCAGCCGTGGGGCGCGCGGGTCGGTCGCAGTGTCGACGACATGGATGTTGTTCGAGCGCACGCCGGGCACCAGCAGATACTTCCGCGACATCGAGCCGTCGCCGTGGCAGGAAGAGCAGGCGTTCCAGCCCATGTGGTGCAGCTCGTCGCCGATCCCCGGCATCTCCAGCCGATGGATCACCTGGCTGTAGGTCGGACTGTCGGGGTCTGCGTCCACAGTCGCGAGGTAGTCGGGCTTCTGGATGCCCGTGCCGGTGTAGATCGCGATGGTGTAGAGCAGTGTCTCGCGCGGCGCCCTGATCGCCTCGGCCGGAGACGCGTAGCCCGGTCCGCAACAGCTCTCGGTCATCCTCGGCGTCCTCCCCATTTTCGTTTCTTGACCTTCGAATATCGAAAACGGACCCATCACGATACGAGAAAGAACGGGCGCGACGGCGCCGAGGCGCGCGGCTTCCGAGGCGACGCCGGGGCGCCCGCGCCCTCTCCCGATCGCCCCGCCGCGCCGCGCCGCCCGTGCCCCGCCGGCGGCGACCGTGCTAGCCTCCGTCCGCGCAAGAGAAACCCGCGGGGCCGCGCCATGCCCGCCATCTGCCGAGACTGCCTGAGCGAGACCGCGGCCGCCGGGCGATGCGGCGCCTGCCGGTCGCCGCGCGTCCTCGCGCATCCCGAACTGTTCACGCTGACGACCGCGCATGTGGACTGCGACGCCTTCTACGCCGCCGTCGAGAAGCGGGACGACCCGTCCCTGGCGGACCGGCCGGTCATCATCGGCGGGGGGCGGCGCGGCGTGGTCGCCACGGCCTGCTACGTCGCCCGGATCCGCGGCGTGAAGTCGGCGATGCCGATGTTCAAGGCGCTGGCGCTCTGCCCCGACGCGGTCGTCCTGAAGCCGAGGATGGAGGTCTACGCCGCCGTCTCGTGCCGCATCCGCGCCCTGTTCGAGGCGCTGACGCCGCTGGTCGAGCCGCTGTCGCTGGACGAGGCGTTCCTCGACCTCGCCGGACTTGATCGGCTGCATGGCGCGCCGGCGGCGCTGACGCTCGCGCGGCTGCAGCGGCGCATCGAGGAGGAGACTGGGGTGACCGCCTCGATCGGGCTGTCGCACAACAAGTTCCTCGCCAAGATGGCCTCCGACCTCGACAAGCCGCGGGGCTTCTCGGTGATCGGCCGCGCCGAGACCGAGGATTTCCTCGCGGCGAAGCCGGCGGGCGCGATCTGGGGCGTGGGGCGAAGCCTCTCGGCGGCGCTGGCGGCGGACGGCATCGAGACGATCGCCGACATCCGCAAGCGGGAGAAGACCGACCTGATGGCGCGGTTCGGCGCGATGGGCGGACGGCTGCACGACCTCGCCTGGGGGCGCGACGCGCGGCCGGTCTCGCCCGACCGCGCCGCGAAGAGCGTCTCCTCCGAGACCACCTTCGACGCGGACGTGGCCGACCCCGAGCGGCTCCGCGCCCATCTCTGGCGACTGGCGGTCAAGGTCTCGGACCGGCTGAAGGCGAAGGATGTCGCGGGGTCGGTCGTGGTCCTGAAGCTGAAGACGCCTCGGATGCGGCTCGTCACGCGGCGCGCGACGCTCCCAGGCCCGACGCAGCTCGCGGACACGATCTATCGCCGCGGCGCCGCGCTGCTCGACGGCGAGGTCTCCGCGGGGCCGTTCCGCCTGATCGGGATCGGCGTCGCGGGCCTCGGCGCCGCCGCGCCGGCCGCGCCGGATCTGATCGACGCCGGAGACGCGCGCCGCGCGCTGGCCGAACGGGCCACCGACGAGATTCGCCGCCGATTCGGCGAGAATGCGATCCGGAAGGGCCGCGGCCTTCCCGCCGGCGACTGAGACGCGACGGGAGGCCGTCCCGGCGGCGCATCCGGCCAGGACGTCGACCGCGACCGGCCGCCCCGGGCGGGATGCTGCGCCGCAAACGTCGCAGGTCCGCTCAGTGAGAGCGCAGCGCTGCTGAAAAATGCGCCGTTTCAGGTGGTTATTAACTTTCCAGTACTTTTTTCCGAGGAAAGGCGGCCACGGCGCGCTTGATTTTGTTGCGGCGCACACATACAACCATCCCATCGGCGTTCGCGCCGTCGCCCTTCCTGGGCGTTTCCTCCCTAGACTTGGGCCGCCCTCGGGCGGCCCTTTTTTTCGCTGACGGCCGATCGCGTCGTGACGCGGACGGCGACGATGGCGAAGGCTCGCCCGATTCTCGGGTTCAGCCGCCATGGGCGCGGTGTCCGCGCGGTTGGCGCGCCGGCGCCGCCGCTCTCGCCGCGATCCGCCGGACGGACCGCTCGGCCGCCTCACAGCCAGGGGCGAGGGGGTCGGTTCCGCCGCGGCGCCATAGTCTTAGCGACCAAAGCACTATCCAACTGCGTAGATTCTTTGCCGACAGTCAAAGTCTGTTCACCGGGTTCGCGCGACGGTCCGCGCCACCGAGGGGCGGCTCCGCCGTCCGACCCGGAGAACCGGACCAACGGAACCAAGGAGTCCGCAATGACCCGTCATCTTTCCCGTCTTGTCGCCGCCGGCGCCGCCGCGGCCGTCGCGCTCCCGGCGCTCGCCGCCGAGCCCGTCGTCAGCCCGCAGGCCCTCTCGGCGATGATGGCGGACGGCGACGTCGCGGTGATCGACATTCGCGGCCCCTTCGGCAAGTCGGGCCCCGAGGAGTTCGCGACCGGCCACATCCCCGGTTCGGTCCATGAGACCTTCGCGGTCGAGTCGGCCTGGATGACGAAGGTCGACGGCGTCGTCGGCATGCTGCCGGCGGCCGCGTCGGTCGAAGCCGCGATCCAGGCGCTCGGCGTCGATCAGGGCGAGCAGGTGGTGATCGTCTCGTCCGGCAAGGCGGGCGAGGCGCTGTCTCCGGCCGCCGCGGCGCGTGTCTACTGGACCTTCAAGATGATGGGCCACGAAGAGGTCTCGATCCTCGACGGCGGCTACGCGGCCTGGGTGGCGGCCGGCCTGCCGGTGACGACGGACGCGGCGGCCCCGGCGATGGGCGACTTCATGGCCGACGTCCAGCCGCAATACCTCGCCAGCATGAGCGACGTCGCGGACTCGATGAGCACGCCGGTCGCCCTGCTCGACGCCCGCGGCCTGACGATGTTCACGGGCGAGGTCGTCTCCGGCAAGGTCACCCGCGGCGGCGCGATCCCGGGCGCGATCAACACGCCCTTCGCCGCCATGCTGAACGCCGACAAGAGCAGCTACGGCGACGCCGAGACCGTGCGCGCCGCGCTCGCCAAGGCCGGCGTGGACCTGAACTCCGAGGCGATCGTCTACTGCAACATCGGCCTCTCCGGCGCCGCCGGCTGGTTCGCGATCTCCGAGATCGCCGGGATGGACGCGACCCTCTACGACGGCTCCGCCGCCGAATGGACGATGGCGCCCAACCGCCCGACGCTGATTACCGCGCCCGGCAGCTGATGGTATAGAGTTTCCGATCGAAACCGGCGCGCGGCCCCCCGGGCCGCGCGTCTTCGCGAAGAACCCCTGCGGAGGGCGGCATGCCCAGCGTCTACGCCAAACAGACCGCGCCGGATCTGCCGCGCGTCGGCCTGCCCCACGACAACGCCCAGTTCTGGTTCGTCGGACTGGTCGGCGCCGCGATCGCGGCGATCACCCTCTACGTCACCGACCTCATCAGCTGGCAGACCGGCCAGAACTTCCTGATGGGCTGCCTGCTCGGCTACGTGCTGTATCGCGCGACCTTCGGCTTCACAGGGCCCTGGCGGAACTTCATCGTGCATGGCCGCGGCCTCGGCATGCGCAAGACGCTGGCGATGCTCGGCGCGGCGTCGATCGTCATCATGACGCTCGGCGCGCTCGGCGGCTATCCGACGGTGGTGCATCCGGTCGGCTGGGCGCTGCTGATCGGCGCCTTCGTGTTCGGGATCGGCATGCAGTGGGGCGGCTGCTGCGGCTCCGGCACGGCCTATGTCGCCGGAGGCGGGTCCGCGCGGGTGATGGTCACGCTGATCTTCTTCTGCGTCGGCTCGGTCTGGGGCACGATCGACGCGCCCTGGTGGTGGGGCTGGTCGAAGTTCGGCCGGGTGAGCCTCGTCGAGCAGACCGGTCTCGCCGGCGGGATCATCGTCACGCTGGCGGTTCTCGCGGCCCTCGCGCTCGTGACCGTCTGGGTCGAGCGGGCGCGCCACGGCAAGCTCCAGACCTTCGAGAGCAACGCCGACACGCCGATCAACAAGCTGATCTACGGCCCGTGGTCGCCGATGACCGGGGGCGTGCTGATGGGCGTGCTCACCGGGCTCGTCCTGGTCGTCACGCATCAGCCCTGGGGCATCACCTTCGGCTACACCCTTTACGGCGCCAAGGCGCTGACGGCGCTGGGCGTCGATCTCGCGGCGTTCACCGCGCCGGGATCGGACACGGCGTTCTGGGGCATGGGCTGGGCCCAGAAGGCGCTGGAGGAGCCGTTCTGGCGCAACAACGCCGCCAACATGAACATCGGCATCATCCTCGGCGCGGCGCTCGCGGCCGGGCTCGTGGGCAAATGGCGGCCGACGCTGAAGGGGGTGCCCTGGCAGTCCGTCCTCGCCGCGGCCCTCGGCGGGATCCTGATGGGCTACGGCGCCCGTATCTCCACCGGCTGCAACATCGGCGCGATGGTGAACGGCATCGCCTCGGGCTCGGTGCATGGATGGGCCTGGATGGCGGCCGCCTTCGCCGGCAACTTCCTCGCCGTGTGGACCCGTCCGTGGTTCAAGATGGAGAATTGATCGTCGTCGCCTGAGCCGCGACGCGCGCCCGCCCGGCCAGTCGCCGGGCGGGCGCTTTCGTTTCAGCCGACGCGCTGCGCCTCGGCCGGATGCTTCGCCTTCGCCGTCCGCGTCTTGCGCGCGGCGTCGCCCTTTCGGGCTTCCGCGACGGCGTTCACGTCGTCGCCGTGATGCGACAGCGCGCTTATGGTTCCGCGTTCCTTGTCGCGCCTGTTCGCGCGAATCCCGAACGCGAGGATCCAGAGCACTGCGAACAGCGTGAAGAACATCAGGAACGGCACGACCGTATCGATCATGTCGGCTCTCCATGCGTGTTTGAAAAGAGATCGGAGCTTTGCGCTCACCTTTGCGCGTATAACGCGCTGAACCGGACAAGGTTGCAGCCGATGCGCGGAGAGAGCTTGGGCCTACGGACCGATCGCATGACGAAGCATGGTGCTGCCGGAGAGACTTGAACTCTCGACCTCTCCCTTACCAAGGGAGTGCTCTACCGCTGAGCTACGGCAGCTTCGACGGCGTGCCTAAGGCGCCCCGTCAGGCTTGGCAAGTGGCCGAGCGAGGGCCGGGATCACTGAAGACCCGCGGGCCGCCCGCTCCTGCGGTCGGCGCTTCGGCGCCGGCTCCTCGGCCGTCCGCCGCCCCTTCGTCGGTCGGGTTTTCCCGAAATGACGAAGGCCCCGGCCGGGGGGCCGGGGCCTTCGCTTCGCGCGCGGCGGGCGCGCTCAGTAGCGGTAGTGCTCGGGCTTGAACGGCCCGTGCTTCTCGACGCCGATATAGGCGGCCTGCTCGTCCGACATCTCGGTCAGCTTCACCGTCAGCTTCTTGAGGTGCAGCGTGGCGACCTTCTCGTCGAGATGCTTCGGCAGGACGTAGACGTCGTTCTGGTACTGGTCGCCCTTCGTCCAGAGCTCGATCTGGGCGAGCACCTGGTTGGTGAAGCTCGCCGACATCACGAAGCTCGGATGGCCGGTGGCGTTGCCGAGGTTGAGCAGACGTCCCTCCGAGAGCAGCAGCATCCGCTTGCCGTCGGGGAACTCGATCATGTCCACCTGCGGCTTGATGTTCGACCACTTGTAGTTCTTGAGCGCCGCGACCTGGATCTCGTTGTCGAAGTGCCCGATGTTGCCGACGATGCACATGTCCTTGAAGGACCGCATGTGGTCGGCGGTCACCACGTCCTTGTTGCCGGTCGCGGTGATGACGATGTCGGCCTTCGGCGCGGCGTCCTCGAGGGTCGTGACCTCGAAGCCGTCCATCGCCGCCTGCAGCGCGCAGATCGGGTCGACCTCGGTGACCATGACGCGAGCGCCCGCGCCCTGGAGCGAGGCGGCCGAGCCCTTGCCGACGTCGCCATAGCCGCAGACCACCGCGGTCTTGCCGGCCATCATGACGTCGGTCGCGCGGCGGATGCCGTCGACGAGCGACTCCTTGCAGCCATACTTGTTGTCGAATTTCGACTTGGTGACGCTGTCGTTCACATTGATGGCCGGGAAGGGCAGCATCCCCTTCTTGGCGAGCTGGTAGAGGCGGTGGACGCCGGTGGTGGTCTCCTCGGAGACGCCCTTGATCGCGGCCTTCTGCTTGGCGAACCAGCCCGGCGACGCCTCGAGGCGGCGCTTGATCTGGGCGAAGAGGAACTCCTCCTCCTCGCTCTCGGGCCGCGAGAGCACGTCCTCGCCCGCCTCGGCGCGGGCGCCGAGCAGGATGTACATCGTGGCGTCGCCGCCGTCGTCGAGGATCATGTTGGTCGGCTCGCCGTCCGGCCACTGGAAGATCGCATCGGTGTACTTCCAGTAGTCCTCGAGGCTCTCGCCCTTGATCGCGAAGACCGGCGTGCCGGTCGCGGCGATCGCGGCGGCGGCGTGGTCCTGGGTGGAGAAGATGTTGCAGGAGGCCCAGCGGATGTCGGCGCCGAGCTCCTTCAGCGTCTCGATCAGCACCGCGGTCTGGATGGTCATGTGCAGCGAACCGGTGATCCGCGCGCCCTTCAGGGGCTTCGACGCGCCGAACTCTTCACGGCACGCCATGAGACCGGGCATCTCCGTCTCGGCGATCTCGATCTCTTTACGCCCGTAATCGGCAAGCGAGATGTCGGCGACGGCGTAATCGGTCATTGATAGCTCCTTGGTTGGCGCAGCCCAGTCGCGCGGCAGGGTCGGCATGGATGGCGCTGACGCAAGCGATCGCGCGACCCTTCGGCCGCATGGATGCGCCCGCTCGCGCGTGGTGCGGCGAGCGAACAGCACGCTTTATGATAGCATGATCAAGGTCGGATCAAGGCGAAGCCGCGGCGACTCCCGTCCCGGGCGTTGATCAGAGTCCCGCCTGCGCGCGCGATCACGAAAGTGTTTACACAAACCCGATTCGCCGTTAACAAATTCTTTGGGAGTTTCGTAACCTTGGGAGAAGCAGATGACATCTTTCCGCGCAATTGGCGCCGCTTTCGTAATCAGCGTAAGCGCAACCTCGGCGCACGCGTTGTCGGTCACCGGCGGTGTCGGAGCCGCCGATCTTGCCACCGCGCTGCTCGCCGAGAACACCGGCGTCGTGATCGTCTCATCTTCGCTGTCGGGAGACTCGCGCGGCGCGGGCACCTTTACGGACGGCGACGTAATCGACATCAGCGAGGGCGTGATCCTGGCGACCGGCGACGTCACCGACGCCTAGGGGCCGAATAACTTCGACAACACCACTACAAACCTTGGTGGCCAAGATCGCATACGGCTCGACATCGGACTCACTACGAGCACCGGTGAACTGTTCTTCAACTACGCGTTCGCATCAGAGGAGTATAATGAGTTTGCGAACTCGAATTTCAATGACTCGTTCGAATTTCTTGTGAATGGAACAAACATCGCTCTGTTGCCAGGCACGACGACGCCAGTCCAGATCAACACGGTGAACGGTGGGGATCCGTTCGGGACAGGAGCAGCAAACCCCCAGTTCTTCAACAACAACGATCTGACCGATGGCGGTCCCTTCTTCGATATCGAATATGACGGCTTCACCGACGTGTTCACGGCGAGCGCAACCGGCCTCAGCACGACGGATGAGATCATGCTCTCGCTGATCATCGAGGATGTCGGCGACAGCTCGTTTGACTCGGCGGTGTTCCTGCAGGGCGGGTCCCTCGGGGGCGTGACGCCGCCTCCGTCGAACGTCATCCCGCTTCCCGCGTCCGCGTGGCTGCTCATCTCGGGCTTCGCCAGCCTCGCCGGCCTGCGCCGTCTGCGCCGCGCCGCCTGAGCTGCGCGGTTTCGCCAAACTCTCGGGCCCGCCCGCATTCCGGGCGGGCCCTTTCTTGACGGCGACGGATTGGCGACGGAAGCCTCGCCGTCAGAGGCGCCTGATCATCAGTCTGGCGCCCCCGACCGGACGCAGCGTGATCAACATCTCCGGCTTCGGCCAAGGCCCCTCCGGCAGCGAAAAACAGAAGCGGGCCAACAGCGTGGCCAGCACGATCCGCGCCTCCATCTCGGCGAAGCCCGCCCCGATGCAGATGCGCGGCCCGGCGCCGAAGGGCAGGAAGGCGAACCGGTGACGCCCCTCCGCCCGCCCGGGCGCGAAGCGGTCGGGGTCGAAGACGTCCGGGTCGCTCCAGAGCGCGCGGTGGCGATGGAGCGCGTAGACCGGGATCATCACGGTCTCGCGCGGCGCGACGGCGTGGCCGAGCAGGTCGTCCGCCTCGCGCGCCTGCCGCGCCATCAGCCCGCCCGGCGGATAGAGCCGCAGCGTCTCGTCGATCACCTGCCCGACGTAAGGGAGGTTCGGCAGGTCGTCCGCCGTCGCGGCGCGGTCGCCGAGAACCGCCTGCGCCTCGTCGCGGGCGCGGGCCTGCACGGCGGGGTCCCAGGCGAGCAGCCAGAGCGCCCACGCCAGCGCGAGCGCCGTGGTCTCGTGCCCCGCCACGATGAAGGCCGCGAGATCGTTGCGGACGTCGAGCGCGGTCATGCCCCGGCCCGATTTCGGGTCGGCCGCCGCGATCAGCATGTCGAGCATGTCCGGCGTCTCGCCGGGACCCTGCGCCAGCCGCGCCCGCACGATGGCCTCGACCATGCGGTCGACGTCGCGCGCGCCGCGGGCGAACAGCCTGCCCGGCCGCGGGATCCAGCCCGGCGCGTTCAGGATGTCGAGCAGCGAGAGCCGCCCGGCCTCCTCGACCAGCCGGTCCACCGCGTCGCCGATCTCCTCGCGGTCGAGCGCGCCGCCGTCGTCGAGCATTACGTCGCGGATCACCTCGAAGGTGACGGTGACCATCTCCTGATGCGCGTCGACCGGGCCGGGCGCGGCGCCGGCGAGCCGCGCGCTGGCGGCCTCCGCTGCGCGGGAGATCACGGGCGCGAGGGCGGCGAGGTTGCGATGGGCGAAGCCCGGCGCCATCGCGCGTCGGCGCCACCGCCAGTCCCGCCCCTCGGCGACGAACAGGTTCTCGCCGCTGGAGGGCGACAGGATGCGGCGCGTGACGTCGGAGCGGGGGTAGTTCTCGGCCCGCGTCTTGAGCACCAGTTCCAGCGCCTCGGGGTCCTGCACCATCTTCCAGCGCGGCGCGCCGACGCTCTCGACCACCGCCTCGCGATAGGCCGCCTCCGGCACCAGCGCGAGGATGTTGCGCTGCGCCGCGCGGAACGCCGCCCAGGGTCCGAGCGGCCTCGGCGGGGGCGTTATGCGCGGCGGCAGCCGGTCGGCGGGGGCGGCGTCGAGCATGGCGGTCGGCCTCCGGTTCTCGCGATGCCGAAGGATGGCGCAAGCCGTCCCGCGCGCAAGCGCCCCGTCAGCGCGCGCCCGCGTATCGCTTCGCGAGGGCGCGCACGCCCGAGTCGAGCAGGCCGTCGGCGATGTCGTCCGCGGCCGGGTCGCCGGGAAAGTCGAGCGACCAGTAGACATGGCAGCCGCCGTCGTCCTCGGCGACCACGCTGAACGTCCCGCGCGCGTCCACGAGCCCCGCAGGCCCGTCGACCACCGCGTAGCGGTAGCGCCGCGGCCCCGCCTCCTCGAGCCGTTCGAGAAACAGGCCGCCGTCGCGCGCCCGCAGGTGACGGCAACGGTCGCCCTCGAGCTCGAAGACCGGCGACTCGGTCACCTCCGGATGCCAGTCCGCGACCGCGCCGAAATCCCCGATCTCGGCCCAGACCCGCTCCGCCGGCGCCTCGAGCCGCGCCCAGCGCCGCACCCGGTCATGCGCGTCGTCTCCGGCCGCCATGGGTCGCCCCCCTGCCCTGCTTCGCTTCGCCCTGCGTGATTCAGTGGCGAAAGGTGAACGCGAAGCGTAACGTGAAGGTTCTACGACAATGAAGGGGGAAACGATTATGGCGGAGGCGACGACGATGCGCGGGGCTGTCGACCCCGCCGATTACGAACCCCGGCTGCGGGCGCGCCATGCGGAGCTGTCCTCGCGGCTGCGCCGGATCGAACATGATCTGGAGGAGACGCCGAGCGCCGATTTCGGCGAACGCGCGGCCGAACGCGAGGGCGACGAGGTGCTGGAGAGCCTCGGCAGCGCCGGGCAGGCGGAGCTGCGGATGATCGAGGCGGCGCTGAAGCGCATCGAGGACGGCGAGTTCGGCTGGTGCGTCCAGTGCGGCGAGCCGATCCCCGCCGCGCGGCTCGACCTCGTGCCCCACGCGGCCCGCTGCGCGCGCTGCGCCTGAGCGCTGGCGCGCCGGCCTGACGCGGCGGAAACCGATTCTTCAGGACTGCTCCCGCAAATCCACGCTCTGTCGGTGCGGTTTGCGGAGGTGGGGCGATGTCGCTCAGGCTGCGGTTCACAGTGTTGTGCGTCGGCGCCGCCCTCTCGGCCTCCCTGCTCATCGTCCTCGGAGAGACCGTGCGCGGCGCGGCCGATCTCGAAGCCGCGGCCGTCGCGCGCCAGGACGCCAGCCTGCGCTCCGCGGCGGCGCTGTTCGCCGCCAGCCAGCCCGGCGTCGAGGCCGAGATCCGGTCGGACGGCTCGGTGGGCCGGATCGTCTGGGACGCGCCCCCGGATTTCGCGAACCACGGCTTGATCGACCGCATCGGCGCGGTGACCGGCGAGACCGCGACCGTGTTCGTCCGCGGCGACGACGGCGACTTTTGGCGGCGCAGCACCAACATCGTGAAGCCCGACGGGACGCGGGCGACGGGCACGCCGCTCGGGATAGACGGCGCCGTTCATCCCGTGGTCGCGCGCGGCGAGACCTTCCGCGGCGCGGCGACCATCCTCGGCAAGGACTACCTGACCGTCTATCACCCGATCCTGGACCGCGCGGGGGCCGTGGCCGGCGTCCTCTATGTCGGCGTCTCGGAGGCCGCGGTCGCATGGCTCTGGCTGAAGGTCGCGGCCTGGGTGCTCGGCTTCGGCCTCGTCGCGACCGCCGCCGCGGGGCCCGCCGCCTGGGCCGTGGTGGGCCGGTCGCTCCGCGGGCTCGACGGCTTCCGCGCCGATCTTCGCGCGCTCGCCGCCGGCGAGACCGACCGCGCGATCGCCAACCGCGACCGCACCGACGAGATCGGCGAGGCCGCGGAGGGGCTGGAGGCGCTCCGCGCGAGCCTCGCCGCGGCCGAGGAGGCCCGCCGCTCGGCCGAGGCGCTGCGCGCCGACATGCTGGACGAGCTGTCGCGCAGCGTCGGCGCCGTGGTCTCGGCGGCGGCGGAGGGCGATTTCTCCAAGCGCGTCTCGGCGCGCTTCGAGGAGCCGGCGCTGCGCGCCGTCGCGGACGGGCTCGACCGGGTCTGCGCCGCGACCGCGGGCTTTCTCGACGCCATCGGCGCCGCGGCGCGCCCCATGGCCGAGGGCGACCTCACGCATCGGGTCGGCGACGGCTTCCCCGGCGATTTCGGGCGGGTCGCCGTCGCGCTCGACTCCGCGCTCGACCGGCTCGAGGGGCTGATCGCGGCGGTGCAGGCGGACGCCCGCTCCGGCGAGGCCGCGATCGGCGC
>AACY020301015.1_pt1 | contig 13418 bp, 13 predicted proteins | sample 267378 | NCBI WGS metagenome assembly AACY02 (sample SAMN02954345, study PRJNA13694) | marine metagenome | biome: aquatic; feature: ocean; material: water; isolation source: isolated as part of a large dataset composed predominantly from surface... | reverse complement strand
CGAGGCATCGGTCGCCACCGCCTTCGATCGCCTCGTCGCGTTCCTCGTCATCCTGTTGGCCCAGGGCAAGTTCTATCTGATGTTCTCCTTCCTGTTCGGCTACAGCGCACTATTCATCATCAAAGACGACTCACCCATTCGACGCCGGATTTATCAACGACGCTTGGTGGCCCTTGCCATCCTGGGTGCAGCGCACCTGGTGTTCTTCTTCGTCGGTGACATTCTGCTGACCTACGCGATCTTGGGCTTCGCCCTTGTTCTGCTCTTCGGCCGATCCGATCACGCTGTGTGGTTGACCGCCGGCATCGCAGCAGCCATCAGCGCCGGATGGCTGTTCCTCCTCGTGCTCGCCACTTCCTTCGCGCCAGCCACCGGAGAGATCGCCGCATTCACCGCCTATGACAATGCGATGGCCACCGGCTCATTCCTCGACGATGCGATCGCACGGTTGCAGGTCTTCCCGCTGATCCTGATCAGCTCATCGGTGCGCAATGGGGTTATGCGTTCGTCGCGTTCTGTCTCGGCTGCTCGCTGCCCGCCATCGGTTCCTGGATCGCATCAGCGATTACGAGCGGACCTATCGCCGCATGGCGATCTGGGGTTTGGGCCTGGGACTTCCGCTGCAGTTCGCCACCGCGTGGTTGTCGATGGGGCCCGGCGTCGAAGTCGGTCTGCAAGCCTCCGGGCCCGCGCAAGCCGCTGCCATCCTCGGCATTCTGCTCGCGCCCATCCTGTCGATCGGCTACCTGGGGCTATTCGCACTGATGAGCACGCGTGGTCTCGGCCTTCTTCGGCCATTCGCGGCACCGGGCCGCACCTCATTGACGATCTATCTCGGCGAATCGGTATTGCTCACCACGATCTTCGCCGGTTGGGGGATCGGGCTTTTCGGCCAACTCGGCGCTGCTGCCGTTACTGCCACGGCGATCGGAGTATGGCTGGCCCTGGCCGTTGCCATGACGCTGTGGCAGCGACGCTTCGCTCAGGGCCCCCTCGAAGCACTCACCGGATCCTGGACCAAACGCCCTCTCAATCAGAAGCCGGCTTAGGCACCGGTGTCGATCAGATCGGGTGGGCGGCGAGGAGTACGCCGCTGGGATCCATCTGCGCTCGAAGCGCCTGCAACCGCCGATAGGTCTGCGGATCGAATTCGGTCTGCCCGGTGACGGGATGATCGACGAAGTTCAACACCGTGCGCGCCGTCTCGAATGAGGCGAGGGACTCGAGCACATCGGCGATGCCGGCCTCGATCGAAGCCCGGCTGCCCGTCACATCTTCGATACCGAGCGCGAAGAGCAGGTAATCACCGTCGAGTCGATTCAACGCACCGTGGCCTTCGCCACCGCGTGCGATAGCGCCACCGAGTCGCCGCAGTTCGACCATGGCCAGCGGCGAACCATTACCCGCAGCGAGCGGTGCGAGCGCCGCATCGGTCCCGGGGGCGTGTCGGGCCAATCCCCGGGCCGTTCCCGCAGGAAGTTGCTCGAGCAGCCTCGCGTCGGCCACTGAGGCAGTTGGTTGCAGAGGATCGCGATGCACCTGACCGAGATCCGCTGGACTCATCGCGCCCACCGTGTCCTCGATCTGGCCTCCCAATTCACGCAGCGGTGCGAGGATCGCGTCGAGGTCGTCACCCGAACCGGTCGAGCACATACCGATCATCACGATCGCGCCACTCGGTGGTGCACTCATCACGAGAGTCGGTGTGACCTCATCGGGCAGGTCGATCGCCCAATCGGCGTAGGCGGCCAGAACGTCGCCGGCGCGGTCTCGCGGCCACACCAGTGCACCCGCTTGCACCGTCGAGACTTCGACAAGGTCGACGAGCAATTCGGTGACGATCCCGAAGTTCGCCGAGCCGCCACGCAGCGCCCAGAACCACTCCGGTTCGTGGTCGGCATCGACCCAGTGGATACCACCATCCGCGGTGACCACCTGAGCGCCGGCAACCGCGTTAGATGCCAGGCCGAATCGTCGCGCCAACCAGCCGATTCCACCACCTAGTGAATAACCGACGACACCGACATCAGCCGAACTACCTGCGAGCGCCGCAAGGCCTTGCCCAGCAGCGGGGCCTACGACATCGCTCCAGCGAGCTCCGGCTCCCACGCGCGCTCGACCGGATGCGATGTCGACATCGCGCAGGTGCGACATCGAGATGAGGATCACCGATTCGTCCACGAGGCCCGTCGCACCATGCCCGGTGCCCTGCACCGCCACGCGCAGACCCGCCTCGGTGGCCGCTACCAGCGTTGACGAGACATCGGCGGCGACATCGTCCGGGTCGGGAAGCACGATCGCCGCTGGCCGCTGATCGACCGCGGTGTTCCACGCCCGACGGTATTCGTCATAGCCGGGCTCGTCGGGGCTGAGAACCCGGCCGGAGATAGAGCGAGACAGCGAGGCGATGTGGGAGGCGACCATGAGGGAATCATGCCGCACCAGCCACCACCGGGCACGGGCCCAAAGACCCGGGCGCCGGCACCTCGCACCACCGGAATCTAAAAGGGGGTGGACTCCGACTCACCGGGCATCCAACGGCAGGGGCCGAGGTTTACCCGGGCTTTTCGCGCGCCAGTCCCCCACCGGGAACTCGATCATGACTACTCTGCCCCATCAAGGACGACACCTTCGGGAGGCTGCCATGGGATTCGGCGAGGCGATCAAGACGTGCTTCGGCAAGTACGCGAGTTTCACCGGGAGAGCACGTCGCTCGGAGTTCTGGTGGTTCATTTTGTTCTACGTGATTGTCGGCTTCGTCCTCAACATCATCGACAACGTGACAGGGTTGCTTATCGGATTGGGTACCGCGACCTTCGACGTGGGAGATGGTCAGGCCATCATCGACAATCCCCAGATCGGAGCCCTCTCGACGCTGTGGGTCCTCATCGCGTTCCTCCCCCTGCTATCGGTGACGGTTCGTCGCCTGCACGATACGAATCGCAGTGGGTGGTGGTGGTGGATCCAGTTCATTCCCTGTGTCGGTTTCATCGTGATCCTGGTGTTCATGCTGCTGGATTCGACTCCCGGCGATAACCGTTTCGGCCCCAACCCCAAGGGCTACGCGCCACTGATGTAGCTAGGGAGAACTTCGTGCCGTTCTTCGGGCAGATAACGCCCATTTCGGGCCTCGTTTACCCGAAGAAGGGCTAGGGGTGCAGACTGCGGGGTGTGCGTGCGCGTCTGGTGATCATGGGTTCCGGGGAGACCGCTCCCACATCGATGAAACTGCATCGCGAACTCATTGCAGGTGCACGAGATCCGCTGATGCTGGACACGCCGTATGGCTTCCAGGCCAATGCCGATGATCTGAACGCCAAGATCGGTGAATACTTCGCCGACTCCGTCGGCACCTCGCTCTCGGTCGCACGGTGGCGGCGCGCAGACGAACCACTCGTCGATCGCGAACGCGCGCTGAGCCTGCTCGCTCGCAGCACCTACGCCTTCGCGGGTCCCGGCAGCCCGTCCTATGCGCTGCGCCAATGGATCGACACACCGGTGCCCGATGCCCTGGCCGACATCGTCCACCGCAACGGCACAGTCGTAATGGGCAGTGCGGCTGCCGTTACGGTGGGCGCATTCGCGATCCCGGTCTATGAGATCTACAAGGTGGGGATCGAGCCGCATTGGTTGACCGGTCTGGATCTGCTCGGTCGACTCACCGGGATCGAAGCTGCGGTGATCCCGCACTTCGACAACCGCGAGGGCGGTCGACACGACACCCGCTTCTGCTATCTGGGTCAGACGCGACTCGAGGCAATGGAAACCGAGCTACCCGACACCGCCGGCGTCTTCGGTGTCGACGAGCACACCGCGGTGGTTCTCGATCTGGAATCCGGGCAGGCCTGCGTGCATGGCGCCGGTGGGCTCACCCTGCGTGTGCGAGGCGAGTCTCGCGTGATTCCTGCAGGCGAGGAGATCGCCATCGCTGATATCGCGGCAGCCTTCTCCTCCGGCCTCACGACGACCCCGTCCACATCGGTTGCGACGCTCTCGAATGACGCCGTGCCCGATGCTGGCGACAGCGAGATTTCACACACGTCGCCTTCTTTGGCCGGTGATGCACGCCGGGCCCGGCAGCGCTTCGACTCCTGCCTTGCGGATGCCGATTCAGACGGCGCGTTGGAAGCCTGCCTGGAGTTGGAGGAGGCGATCCATGCTTGGTCGGCCGACACATGGCAAAGCGACGACATCGATGTCGCTCGCCGTACCCTGCGCTCCATGCTCGTCGACCTCGCAGGCGCTGCGACGCAGGGCCTGGCCGATCCACGGACGGTCGTGGGCCCGGTGGTTTCCGCGGCCTTGGAAGTGCGTGCCCAGGCGCGAGCGAATAAAGACTTCGCGACATCAGATCTGATTCGCGATCGTCTCGCAGAAGCGGGAGTCGAGATTCGCGATACCCCCGAGGGTCAGGAGTGGGACCTGCGATGACAGTGCAGACCTACGATCCCCAACCGCTGCGTGCGGGGATTCCGTCCTTGAAGTCCGGGACAGCGCACTTCGACGGGCCCGGCGGTACGCAAACCCCAGCGGTCGTCGCCGACACCATTGCCGATGCACTCCTCGGCCCGCTTTCCAACCGCGGTCGCGGGACGGCTGCGGAGATCCGAGCCGATGACAACGTGCTCGCAGCGCGCTCCGCGATGGCGGATCTGCTCGGCGCGGATCCCGGTGGCATCGTGTTCGCACGAAGCATGACGCAGGTGACCTTCGATATCGCCCGCACCCTCGCCGGCGACTGGGGTCCCGGTGACGAGGTGATCGTCACTCGTTTGGATCACGACGCGAATGTGCGGCCGTGGGTGATCGCGGCCGAACGCGCAGGTGCCACCATCCGCTGGGCCGCCTTCGATCCTGATACCGGTGAACTACCCGCTTCTGCGGTGACCGATCTCATTCGCGCCAACACCCGGCTCGTTGCGGTGACCGGGGCATCCAACCTGATCGGGACGCGCCCGGACATTCCCGCAATCACCGCAGCAGCACGCACCGCAGGAGCGCTGTCCTACATCGACGGGGTCCATCTCACCGCGCACGCACCCGTCGATGTCGCAGCACTAGGTTCCGACTTCTACGCGTGCTCGCCGTATAAGTTCCTCGGTCCACACCTCGGAGTGCTCGCCGCCGCACCCGAACTCCTCGATCGACTCCACCCGGACAAACTGCTGCCCGCCACGAATGCCGTGCCCGAACGCTTCGAGCTGGGCACCCTGCCCTACGAGTTGCTGGCCGGAGTCACCGCTGCGGTCGATGTGCTCGCCGGACTCGTCCCCAGCGAAGGGACACGTCGACAGCGGATCCTGGCTTCCATGGCTGCCCTGGAGGCATACGAGGATGCGTTGAGTGCGCGGCTTCGCGCCGGCCTGGATGCGAACGAGCGCGTCACGGTCTACAGCAATGCCCCGCATCGCACACCGACACACCTGTTCACCGTGGCCGGGCACGACAGCGTCAAGGTGTCAGCTCATCTTGGCGACCACGGCGTCGATGCTCCCGCGAGCAACTTCTATGCCCTGGAAAGCTCACGGCATCTCGGGCTTGGTGACGCGGGCGGCGTCCGTGCTGGCTTGGCGCCGTATTCCACCGATGAGGATGTCGACAGGCTTCTCGCGGCTCTCGCCTCGCTGTGATCACGCAGCTGTTCGACTTACGCGTCAGTAGTGCCCGGCGTCGACCGTGTCTTTGGCCAACCTCTTGCGGAATACCCAAAACGACCAGGATTGATAGGCGATGACACCCGGGATTCCGATCACCGCGACGATCGCGAGCACGGTCAGGGCATAACTGCTCGCCGCTGCTTCGGCGATGGTGAGGGTGAAACCGTCGTCGATCGTGCTCGGCAGGACATTGGGATACAGAGCCGCGAAGATCGACACCATGAAGGACAGTGCACCGAGTGCATTGCCCCAGAACGCCAGCAGCCACCGGCGCGCATAGACCGCCATGACGACGATTGCGAAGGCGAGCACTGTGAGCACCGCTATCGTCGCACCGATCGCATCATCGGCATAGGCAAGCCAGGTCCACACGGCGAAAACCGACATCAGGGCAAGGGTGATCAGGCTCATTCCCCGGGCCGTCATCGTCACGCGCTCGAGCAGGGGACCGGACACCTTCAGGGAGAGGAATACCGCACCGTGCGCAAGGGAGTACGCAACGAGCGCGAGCCCGCCTAGCACTGAATACACCGAGATGTGCGACCACAGCGAGTCACCGACGAATCGACCATCCGCATCGATGGGAATGCCGTGCACCATCCCCGCCCAGAACACTCCGACCAGGAAGGGCAGCGCGAAACCCGCGACCAGATTGGCGTTATCCCAGGCTTGCGTCCACCGGTGGTCGGGGCGCTTGGAGCGGTATTCGATGGCGAGCGCCCGGATGATCAATGCGAAGACCAGCAGTAGCAGAGGGATATAGGCCGACGGGAACGCTGCCGCATACCAGGTGGGGAACGCTGAGAAGATCAGGATTCCACCGGTGAGCAGCCACACTTCGTTGGCATCCCAATTCGGTCCGATGGCGCGCAGCATCATGCGACGCTCGTCGTCGCCGCGCCCCAGGATCCGAGTCAGCATGCCCACCCCGAAGTCGAAACCTTCGAGGAACACGAACACCGACCAGACGAAGGCGATGACGAAGAAGAAGATCACCGGCAGGTTCACGATGCGCCTGCCGAAGACTCGACACGGGGCGGTTCACCGGGCATCGGTTCGTCAGGATCCATTGGTCCGCGGATCGCGTATCGCCGCATGAGAACGAACTCGATGACCCCGATGATCGCGTACAGGATGACGAATCCGGCGAGACTGACCGCGACCAGACCCACCGACAGGTCCGAGACCGCATCCTCAGTTTTCAGCAGGCCGTAGACGACCCATGGCTGGCGGCCATTCTCGGTGAAGATCCAACCGAACAGGTTGCCCAACCATGGGGCCGCGATGATCCAGATGGAGATGCTCCAGAAGAGCTTCGAGGCCGGAAGTCGGCCACGTCTGGTCTTCCACCAGGCGAACACCATCCAGATCGCGCCCAGCAGACCGAAGCCCATCATGGCCCTGAAGGAATAGAACGCGATCCAGACATTCGGGGTGTAATCACCGGGACCGAACTGCTCCTCGTACTGCTCCTGCAGTTCGTTCATCCCGGTGACCTCGCCATCGAGTGAGTTCGTGGCGACGATCGACAGCAGGCAGGGGACCCCGATGAACAGTGAGTTTTCGCGGGCTTCCTGGTCGGGGACAGCGACCAGACCCAAAGGAGCACACGGGCCGGTCGTCTCCCAGACTGCCTCGGCAGCAGCCATCTTCATCGGCTGCTTGTCGACCATGATCACACCGAGCACATCGCCGACGACGAACTGCAGGGCACCCGCGGCGATTCCGGTGATCATCGCCATCCGAAATGCCTTGCGCATGACCTCGACATGTTGGCGCCGCTTGAGGTGATAGGCCGCAACGCCGAAGACGAACACCGTCGCGGCGAGCACGCCGCCGACGATCGTGTGCGACCAGGCGACGATGGTCAGAGGCTGGAACAGCACCGCACCGAGGTCGGTGAGATTGGCATCACCGGTCACCGGATCGATCGCGAAACCCACGGGGTTCTGCATGAATGAATTCGCAGACAGGATGAAGTACGCCGAAAGCCAGGTGCCCAGCACGAACAGCCAGATCGTGGCCAGGTGCAGTCGGCGTGGCAGCCGGCCACGACCGAACAGCCACAGGCCCAGGAACGTCGATTCGATGAAGAACGCGAACAGCCCCTCCATCGCGAGCGGGGCGCCGAAGATGTCCCCCACGAATCGACTGAAGACCGACCAGTTCATCCCGAACTGGAATTCCTGGATGATGCCCGACGCCACCCCGATCGCGAAATTGATCAGCAGCAGCGAGCCGAAGAACCGCACTAGTCGCGCATAGCGTTCATCGCCGGTGCGGTAATGCATCGTGTCCAAGATTGCGACCCAGGGTGCGAGCCCGAGGGTCAGCGGCACGAACAGGAAGTGGAACAGCGTGGTGAAAGCGAACTGGAGACGCGAAAGGTCGACCAGCAGACTGTCACCCATGGTCCCGCAGTCAATCGTATGCACTCAGGTTTGTCAGACGCTTCATCGATTGTCTAGCCTTCGTTTCGATGTACGTCGTCGATGGGCCTCGTGAAGGCGCCCGCGCGGTCGTGGTGACGCATCTGCACATGGACGAAACAGCGCATCTGAATCCTCGACCGATGCCACCCGGTGCCTGCTTCACCCGGATCGCACAGGACAAGGCGACACGAAGTCGATGGTTCTACGAATCGGTGGGTGCACCCTGGCACTGGGTCGATCGAGTCGCGTGGTCATCCGACCAGTGGACTGCCTGGACCAACCGACCAGAACACCACCTATTCGTGGCGACGATCGACGAGGAACCCATCGGCTACGTCGAGTTGGAGCAGCAGGTCGACGGTGATGTCGAGATCGCCTACCTGGGATTGCTGCCCGGGTGTTCAGGCCACGGACGCGGTGGCTGGCTGCTCACGCGCGCCCTCGAGGAGGCCTGGTCCCTACCTGGGACCCGACGGGCGTGGGTGCACACCTGCGATCTGGACTCCCCCGCCGCCCTGGCCAACTACCGCGCCCGTGGGATGAGCGAATTCGCTCGGACGGTCGAATGGCGCATCGACGCAACCGGTACCGTCGCCCCATGAGCTATCCGCCGCCACCACCGCCACCCCCGGGATTCCCCCCGACCGGGTCATCGGGCTATGGCGGATATAGCGCACCCGTGCCACCGCCGCGCACTCCCGGCATGGCGACAGCATCTTTGGTTCTGGGCATCCTGGGCGTCACGGTCGGGCTGTGTCTGTGGTTCCTTCCGGTGATGCCCGTGCTCGCGGTCATCTTCGGGCACATCTCACTGAGCCGAATCAACTCCGGTGGGCTTCCTGGCCGCGGATTGGCTATCACCGGAATCGTCACCGGCTATGTCGGATTGGCGTTGGCGGCGATCCTTCTCATCGTCACCATCTTCGGTGCCATCACTCCTTCGGGTCCCACCTTCTAACACGAATTCGGACATTTCATGAGTCGTCGGGCTCTCGCCCTGTTCATCGCGCTCGGCATCATCTGGGGTACGCCGTACCTGTTCATCCGGATCGCCGTCGAACACGTGGAACCAGCGGTTCTGGTCGGCCTGCGAGTGGCCATCGCCGCCGCGATCTTGCTACCCATCGCCGCTGCCCGCGGACAATTGCTTCCCGCACTGCGGCACTGGCGCTGGGTGGCAGCCTTCGCGCTATTGGAGATCACCATCGCATTCTTGACGCTGGGTTATGCCGAGCAGCGCCTGACGAGTTCGCTCACCGCACTCATCATCGCGATGGTGCCACTCGTCGCGGCCGTCTTGGCTCGCATACTCGGACTCGATCCATCGCTGCGCGGTATTCGGGTGGCCGGGTTAGCAGTCGGGCTTGCCGGTGTCGCAGTACTGGTCGGTCTCGACGTCGAAGGTGCGCAGTTCTGGGGCGTCGGCGCAGCACTCATCACCGTTCTGGGTTATGCCTCAGCACCGATGATCGTGTCCACGAAGCTTCAGGATGTGCCCAGCCTCGGTGTGATCGCCTGGGCAGTGACCTTCAACGCGGTGATCTACGCCCCCGCGGTGTGGTTGCTGTGGCCCAGCGGTCCGGTTCCGGCCATCGCCTGGTCGTCGATCGTCATTCTCGGGTTGATACCCACGGCACTGGCCTTCGTGCTGCTGTTCGCGCTGATCGGTGAGGTCGGACCGGCGCGCACCACCGTCATCACGTTCATCAACCCCGCCGTCGCCGTCGTGCTCGGCGTCGTGGTTCTCGCCGAACCGGTGACGTGGGGTCTGCTCATCGGATTTCCACTCGTGTTGGCGGGATCATTCCTGGCTACCCGGCCAGACCGCAACCGTGCCGCTGCCATCGAGGACGCCCCGCACCCCTAGTCCTTCTCCGGGTATTTCAGGCCCTATTAGGGCGCTTCGTACCCGAAGAACTGCCCGAAGTTTCGTCCGGGCACACGCAGCAGGGGCGCCGCACGAGTCGGAACCCGCGCGACGCCCCTGCTCAGGACGGTTTCGTGAAACTACTTCTTGGCGTCGAACCGATCGAGGTCCATGACCTTCGACCATGCGGCGACGAAGTCGCGAACGAACTTAGCTTCGGCATCAGCCCAGGCATACACCTCGGAGATCGCCCGCAGCTGTGAATTAGACCCGAAGATCAAATCGATGCGGCTGCCGGTCCACTTCACCGCATTGGTCTTGCGATCGCGGCCCTCGAACATCTCGTTGGTGTCCGAGGTCGGCGTCCAGGTGGTGCCGATATCGAGGATGTTGGCGAAGAAGTCATTGCTCAACACACCCGGGCGATCGGTGAGCACCCCGACGGTGGATCCGTCGAAGTTAGCACCCAGCACCCGCATCCCGCCCACGAGCACGGTCATCTCCGGAGCCGTGAGGGTGAGCAACTGCGACTTGTCCAGCAGCAGCGCCTCGGGCGGCGAGACGATTCCCTTGCCGAGGTAGTTGCGGAACCCATCAGCAGCCGGCTCCAGGTGAGAGAACGACTCGACCTCGGTCTGCTCCTGCGTCGCATCGCCACGACCCGGTGTGAAGGGCACCGTCACGGTGTGGCCGGCGTCCTTGGCCGCCTTCTCGATCGCAGCCGCACCGCCGAGGACGATCAGGTCGGCCATCGAGACCTGATTCCCACCGGCGTTGTTGAACTGCGTCTGGATTCCCTCGAGGGTCGACAGCACCCGAGCGAGCTGATCGGGATTGTTGACCGTCCACTCCCGCTGGGGCTCCAGGCGAACGCGGGCACCGTTGGCTCCACCGCGCTTGTCGCTATCGCGATAGGTCGAAGCCGATGCCCAGGCGGTGGCAACGAGCTCGGACACGGTGAGGCCGGAATCGAGCACCATCTGCTTGAGGTTCGCGACATCTGCATCCGTGATCATCGGCTGCGGCGCGGCCGGCACCGGGTCCTGCCAGATCAGCACCTCGTCGGGCACCTCGGGGCCGAGGTAGCGCGTGATCGGACCCATATCGCGGTGGGTCAGCTTGTACCAGGCGCGCGCGAACGCATCGGCGAACTCGTCGGGGTTCTCCATGAACCGGCGTGAGATCGGCTCGTAGATCGGATCCATCCGCAACGCGAGGTCGGTGGTCAGCATGACCGGTGCGTGCCGCTTCTCGGGATCTTCCGCATCGGGAACGAGGCTGGCAGCCGCGGGATCGGTCGGCTTCCACTGCCAGGCGCCCGCGGGGCTCTTGGTCAGTTCCCATTCCCAGCCGAACAGAGTCTCGAAATAGGAGTTGTCCCACTGCGTCGGCGTCGGGGTCCACGCACCTTCGAGGCCGCTGGTGATCGTGTCATCACCATCACCGGTGCCGAAAGAGTTCTTCCAGCCCAGGCCCATCTCCTGCAGTGGTGCACCCTCGGGTTCGCGACCGACGTACTCGTCGGGATTGGCCGCGCCGTGGTTCTTGCCGAAGGTGTGACCACCGGCGACGAGCGCGACGGTCTCCTCGTCATTCATCGCCATGCGCGCGAAGGTCTCGCGGATATCGCGGGCGGCTGCCAGCGGATCGGGCTCACCGTTGGGGCCTTCGGGATTGACGTAGATCAGACCCATCTGGACTGCGGCGAGCGGGTTCTGCAGGTCGCGGTCGCCGGTGTAGCGGGCATCCCCGAGCCACTCGGCCTCGGGTCCCCAATAGATGTCCTCGGGTTCCCAGATGTCCTCGCGGCCGCCACCGAAGCCGAAGGTCTTGAATCCCATCTGCTCCAGCGCCACGTTTCCGGTGAGGATCATCAAGTCTGCCCACGAGAGTTTCTTGCCGTACTTCGCCTTGACCGGCCACAGCAGACGACGGGCCTTGTCGAGGTTCGCGTTGTCCGGCCAGCTGTTGATCGGCGCGAAACGCTGAGCACCTGATCCACCGCCACCACGACCATCACTGACGCGATAGGTGCCGGCGCTGTGCCAGGCCATCCGGATCATGAGCGGGCCGTAGTTGCCGTAATCAGCCGGCCACCACTCCTGTGAATCGAGGAGCAGTTCGGCGATGTCGCGCTTGACCGCGCCGAGATCGAGGGAGGAGAACTCCTTCGCATAGTCGAAGTCCTCGCCCATCGGATCGGCAAGCGGGGAGTTGGACTGCAAGATCTTCAGGTTCATCTGCTCGGGCCACCAGTCGCGAACGGTGGTGCCACCGCTGGCCCCGCCGGTGACCGGGCACTTGCTTTCGTTAGACATTGCTACCTCTCTCGTGGATCGACCATGACGTGCATGTGCGTGATGTGCGTGACCTGCGTTTGCGTGAGTTGCTGGTGAACGTGCCGGTGAATGCGCTCTGCGGATACCGGATGTGGCGTGGGAGTGGATGAGGGGCATACAGATCGTGATGTGTTCGTCGTACGACCGAGTCCGGTGGCCTGGCCCATCACTGCCCCATGGTGAATCGAATATTGACTGAGGAGAACACCTGACACGCTACTCACCCGGCCACCGTCGCAATCGGGCCGGTCGGCTCCACCGCCGACTGGCAGTCGGGGCAGACACCCCAGTAGGCGACCTCGGCTTCATCGATGACGAACCCGTGATCGTCTTGGGCCTGCAGGCACGGCGCCGCACCCACGGCGCAATCGACGTCGACGACCCGGGCGCAGGTCCGGCAGACCAGATGGTGGTGGTTGTCACCGACCCGGTCTTCGAACAGGGCCGGAGATCCGATCGGCTGGATGCGCCGCAGCAGCCCCGCTTCGACGAGAACCCCGAGGGCGTCATAAACCGATTGGCGCGAGATAGCGCCGATCGCGGTGCGCACCACACCCGCGACCGCGTCGGCCGTGGAGTGGGGGTGGGCCGAGACAGCCTGCAGCACCGCCACACGCTGGGCGGTTACCTGGATGCCGTGCTCACGCAGCATGCGTGCAGGCTCCGGCAGGCTCGTCACCTGAAGCAGACTAGATCAAATCCTGGATCGTGTCCAGATTGCTCACGCCTACCGTCACGCGGGTGCTGTCTGGGCGGCCATCCGGGCCCGCACGGACCTGGCCACGAGGTGATCGGCGAAGAACGACGCGAACGGGATGGTGCCCGCGAGCAGCACCGCGAGGGTTCGCCCGACCGAGTAGCGCATCCGGAAGCAGATATCCAGACCGGTCACCACATAGAGGACATACAGCCACCCGTGCGCGATCCAGCCGAAGGAATACCCCGCCCCGATGATGCCGTCGTCGGCCAGACCGAACAGGTACTTCGCCGGCAGGCCGAATACCGACAGCACCGCGAGCAGGATTCCGGTGACCCACGCCATGATCCGAAACCGCAGCAGCGCACCCGACATGACTTCAGCCTAACCGGGCTGGGCGATCCTCGCCCTCGGCGCCGGAGGCGC
>AACY020294364.1_pt1 | contig 13422 bp, 14 predicted proteins | sample 267378 | NCBI WGS metagenome assembly AACY02 (sample SAMN02954345, study PRJNA13694) | marine metagenome | biome: aquatic; feature: ocean; material: water; isolation source: isolated as part of a large dataset composed predominantly from surface... | reverse complement strand
CCGCGCCTCGCCAGGCGCGCCGCGCGGCCCGCGCGTGAGGGGCCGCGGCCCGCGCCCGCGCCCTCACCCGGCGCCGGCGAAGCGCGCCTCCAGGTCGCTCCGCTCCGCGTCGTCGATCTTGCGGAACAGGTTCTCCGGCACGGTGAAGGCGTGGCCGGGGGGCAGCGCCGAGAGCGCGGCCTGCGCGCCGTCCGGCCAGCGGCTTTCGGTCTCCGGATCGAGCCCGAGCGCCGCGAACATCGCGTCGGAGGCGTCCGGCAGGAAGGGCCGCGAGACGATGGCGTAGAGCCGCACGAGGTTTAGGCCGCAGCGCACCTGCGCGGCGGCGCGCGCCGGGTCCTCCTTGAAGACGGCCCAGGGCGCGGCGCGCTGGAGATACTCGTTGCCGGCGACCCAGGCGCCGCGGATCTCCTGCGCGGCGCGCCGGATCTCCACCGCCTCCATCGCCTTCGCCGCGGCGGCGAGGCGGGTGTCGAGTTCGGCGGCGAGCGCCGCCTCCTCGGGGCCGTAGGCGCCGCCCTCCGGGACCTGCTCGCCGAACTTCGAGCGGCAGAACTTCGTCACGCGGCTGACGAAGTTGCCGAGAACGTCGGCGAGGTCCTTGTTCACGCCGGTCTGGAACGCGGCCCAGGTGAAGTCGCTGTCGGCGCTCTCCGGCGCGTTCGCCAGCAGCCACCAGCGCCAGTAGTCCGAGGGCATGATCTCCAGCGCCTGATCCATGAACACGCCGCGGCCCTGGCTGGTCGAGAACTTGCCGCCCTCGTAGGTCAGCCAGTTGAAGCCCTTGATGAAGTCCACAAGCTTCCACGGCTCGCCCGAGCCCATCAGCGTCGCGGGGAAGCTGAGGGTGTGGAAGGGGATGTTGTCCTTCGCCATGAACTCGACGTAGCGCACGTCGTCGGCCCCCTCGTCGGTGCGCCACCAGCGCCGCCACGCGGCCTCGTCGAGGCCGTTGGCGTCGGCCCATTCGGCGGTCGCGCCGATATACTCGATGGGGGCGTCGAACCAGACGTAGAAGACCTTGCCCTCCATGCCCGGCCAGTCCTCGTCGCCGCGCTTCACCGGCACGCCCCAGTCGAGGTCGCGGGTGATGCCGCGGTCCTGCAACCCGTCGCCGTCGTAGAGCCACTTCTTCGCGATGGAGGTGGTGAGCAGCGGCCAGTCGGTCTTGCTCTCGATCCACTCGGCGAGGCGGGCCTTCATCTTCGACTGGCGCAGGAACAGGTGCTTCGTCTCGCGGACTTCCAGATCGGTGGCGCCGGAGATGGCCGAGCGCGGGTCGATCAGGTCCACCGGGTCGAGCTGCTTCGTGCAGTTCTCGCACTGGTCGCCGCGGGCCTTGTCGTAGCCGCAGTTCGGGCAGGTTCCCTCGACATAGCGGTCGGGCAGGAAGCGGCCGTCGGCGGGGGAGTAGACCTGCCGCGTCGAGATTTCCTCGATCAGCCCCGCCTCGGAGAGCTTCTTGGCGAAATGCTGCGTCAGGGCCTTGTTGCGGTCGGAGGATGACCGGCCGAAGTAGTCGAAGGACAGGCGAAAACCCGCGCCAAGGCGCTTCTGGGTCTCGTGCATTTCGGCGCAGTAGACCCGAACCGGCTGGCCGGCCTTGGCGGCGGCGAGCTCGGCGGGGGTGCCGTGTTCGTCTGTGGCGCAGATGTAGAGCACCTCGTGGCCGCGCGCGCGCATGAAGCGGGCATAGGCGCAGGCGGGCAGCATCGAGCCCACCAGATTGCCGAGATGCTTGACGCCGTTGATGTAGGGCAGCGCCGAGGTGACGAGAATCCGGGCCATTGCGCGCTCCGCTCGTGGACGGCGCATCCTCTATCCCATCGCGCCGCGCCCCGCGAGACCCGCGGCGCTTGACACGACCGAGCGATGCGTCACCTTGTCACGCGACGAAGGTCGGAGTCGGGCATGGTTGAGCACCTCATCGCGGCGGGACTGGGCGGCGGCTTTGCGGCGCTGTTCCTGGCGCTCGGTATGCGGGGCGCGCGGCGCCGCGCCGCGAACGCGACCCCTGTGGCGCGGCCCCTGGGGCCAGTCACCTTCGAGATCGTCGAGGGCGGCGCCCGGCGCTCGGACCGGGTGGTGCGCGATCTCGAGGATCGCATACGCAGGCTCGACGGCGTGATCTGAACGCTCTCAACAAATCCGTCTCGGCGAGCCATTTCAGCCGAGTGATGGCGGAAGTCGAGAGGAGCTGATGCGTCTTGGTTTGCTCGTGAGGCTCGGCCTGCTGATCGCACTTCTGGGCGTCGCGGCCTGCAACACCGCCAGAGGGGTCGGCAAGGACATCGAGGCGGGCGGGCGCGCCCTGGGCCGCGCCGCCGACGCGGTCGAGCGCGAGTTGTCGGATTGACCCTTCAATACGGCAGCCGGTCGCCCCGCCAGTCGTAGAGCCCGCCCGACCACGCCGGCGTTGACCGGTCGATCACGTCAAGCAGCGCCGCGGCGCTTTCCTCGGGCGTCATCACCGTCTTCGCCGCGCCCTGGAAAGGCTTCGACAGGGCCGTGTCGACCGTCCCGGGCTGGAGACCGAGGATCACCGCCTCCGCGCGCTTGCGGCCGATCTCGATGGCGAAGTTCTTCAGCAGCATGTTGAGCGCGGCCTTCGAAGCCCGGTAGCCGTGCCAGCCGCCGATCCCGTTGTCGCCGATCGAGCCGACCCGCGCCGATATCGCGGCGAACACGCCCCGCGCCTTTCGGGGCAGCAGCGGCAGGAAATGCTTGGCGACGAGGGCGGGGCCGACCGCGTTCACGTCGAGGCTGCGCAGCAGCCGCTCCCGGTCGAGCGCGCGGATGTCCTTCTCCGGCTGATGCGCGCCGTCATGCAGCATGCCCGTCGCGACGAAGACGAGGTCGATCTCCCCCAGGCCATCGGAAGCCGCGGCGATGGAGTCTTCGTCCGTCACGTCGAGGCGCCTCGCCGCCTCACCGTCCGGACCGCGCCCCGACCGCGAGAACAGCAACGTCTCCGAGACGCCGGGATCGTCGCGCAGCAGCCGTGCGACTGCGCCGCCTATCCCGCCGGAGGCGCCCACGACCGCGGCGCGCGCGCCAGGGCGGAAGCTCTCGAGACCCATCGCAACGCTCCGTTCCAGTGAACGCGGCAGGTAAGGCGGCCCGTCGCCCGATCAATCGTGGGCGGCTCGCTTAGTGATCAGGCCACGACGGAGAGCCCGCATCGGGGCCGGAGGGGGCTTTGCGGGACTGGCGCAGACCATAGCTGCGCCGTTGCGCGATGAGGGTCGCGGCCGCCCCATGGGTGGACGCTTCGCGACGGCTGGACTCTCGCGATTTATGGCGCAAGCGACTCTGACTGTTCCGCTTCTCGCCGCCGTCGCAATGCGTCCGCCCCCGGGGGTGAGCCCGGTCTCGGAAACGCCCCGGCGGAAGCGTTTCAGGGGCGAACGGGCGGAGCCCCGGCAAGGGCCGCCGCGGCCCGTGGCTGGTCGCCACGGACCACGGTCCAGCTGCGCGGTCGTCGCCTCGATCCCGAACGGCGGGAATGTCCCGCGAAGCGAACGGATGAACAGCGGCGAGTCTCGGTCAGCCCGCCAGCCGCGTGTCGGTCGACCGACGCTTTCCGAACGACCTGCCCCGCGTTCAGGCCGCCCGGGCCGGCTGTTCGTCCGACCCGCCCGAGGGAACCAGCGCCCGCACCACGTCGCGCAGGTGCAGCACGCCGACGGCCTCGCCGTTTCGCATGACCCGGAAACTCGCGCCGACGTCGCCGCCGGATTTCGCGATCGCCGTCTCCAGCGTGTCCTCGACGTCGATCTCGTCGGCGATGCGGGACTCCCCCGCGCCGCTCTTGGTCATGACCGACCGGGCGCGCAGCACGCGGGCGCGGTTCACGTCGCTGACGAAGTCGGCGACATAGGCGTCGGCGGGGTGCAGAAGGATTTCCTGCGGTTCGTCCTGCTGCACGATCCGCCCGTCGTTCAGGATCACCAGATGATCCGCCAGCTTCAGCGCCTCGTCGAGGTCGTGCGTGATGAAGACGACCGTCTTCTTCAGCTCGCCCTGCAACTCCAGCAGCAGGTCCTGCATGTCCGTGCGGATCAGCGGGTCGAGCGCCGAGAACGCCTCGTCCATCAGCATGATCGGCGCGTTCGAGGTCAGCGCGCGGGCGATGCCGACGCGCTGCTGCATGCCGCCCGAAAGCTGGCCCGGATAGTGGTCGCCGTAGCCGTCGAGCCCGACCCTGTCGAGCCAGCGGCGGGCGTCCGCGTCGTAGTCTTCGCGCTTCTCGCCGCGGGTCGCCGGGGCGAGGCCCGCGTTCTCGGCGACCGTGCGGTGGGGCAGCAGCGCGAAGTTCTGGAACACCATCGACATCCGTGACCGGCGGAGATCTCGCAGCCGCGTCTCGTCGTAGGCGAGGATGTTCTCGCCATCGACCAGAACCTCCCCCGCTGTCGGCTCGATCAGGCGATTGAGATGGCGGATCAGCGTGGACTTGCCTGATCCCGACAGGCCCATGATGACCGTGATCTCGCCCTCGCGCATCTTCACGTCGATGTCGCGCAGGCCCAGGACATGACCGAACTCCTGCATCATGGTCGGCTTGTCGACCCCGCCGCGGGCGTGCTCCAGCGCGGCGGACGGGTCGGGGCCGAAGATCTTGTATAGATCGCGGATCTCCACCTTCACCGGCTTGTCGGCGCGGTCTTCGCGCATGGCTCAGCTCCCCTGCTGGGCGCCGGCCGCGGAGACGCGGTCGAGCGACGCCTTGGTGACGCGGTCGAGGATGATCGCGAGCAGCACGATCCCGAGCCCCGCGACGAGGCCCACCCCGAGCTCTAGGTTGCGGATGCCGCGCAGCACCAGCACGCCAAGCCCGGGCGCCGAGACCAGCGACGCGATCACGACCATGGCGAGGCTCATCATGATGGTCTGGTTCACGCCGGCCATGATCGTCGGCAGCGCGAGCGGGGTCTGCACCCCCCAGAGCTTCTGGCGGTCGGTCATGCCGAAGGCGTCGGCCGCCTCGATCACGCTTCCGTCCACGTGGCGGATGCCGAGATTGGTCAGCCGGATCACGGGCACGATGGCGTAGAGGATGATCGCGATGCCGTAGAGCTTCGGCTCGGTCACGCTGAACAGGAAGATCAGCGGGATCAGGTAGACGAAGGGCGGCAGGGTCTGGAGCATGTCCAGAATCGGCGTGGTTGCCCGCTGCAACCGGTCCGAGCGCGACATCGCGATCCCGATCGGCACCCCGAGCAGCACGCACAGGAAGGCGCAGACGAAGATGATCGCCAGCGTCTGCATCGCGTAGTCGTAATGGTCGATGAAGGCGAGCCCGGCGACGCAGGCGGTCACGAAAGCCACGAGGCCCGCGGAGCGCGTCACCGCCCAGACGACCAGCATCAGCGCCGGCATGACGATCCACCACGGCGTCTCCAGGACGCCGTAGAGCGCGCCCTCCAGCATCCAGCTCAGCGGCTGGGTGACGGGGTCGAGGATCACGCTCAGCGTGTCCTTCACGCCGAGGAAGCCCTGCTCGAGCCCCTGCGTCACCTCACGCGACTGGGGAAACGCGGCGCAGGCGTCGTTGAGAGCGTCCATCGAGGGGAAGGGCGTCTCCCAGATCGACGGCGGCGGCGCCTCGCCGCCGCTCGCCTGTCCGGCGAGATCGGCCAGAGAGGCCGGCGCGCTTGAACCGCCCGCGGAGTCGCACCACGCGCGCAGACCGAGCGCTTCGAAGAGGAAATCATAGGTCGCCATCAAGGTCTCCGATGAAAGGGCCGAGGGGGCGGCGCCCGAAGGCGCCGCCGGCGGTCTCGCGCCGCTTACAGGAGACCGGAGAGGTTGCTCCGCGCCTCGTCGCTCAGCCACTCCGACCAGACGTCGGCGTGGTTCTGGATGAAGTAGGCCGCGGTCTCGTCGGCCGAGGCGCTGTTCTCGTTCTTCCACGCCAGCAGCGCGTTCATCGTGTCGACGTCGAAGGTGACGTTCGACATGAACTCCGCGACGGCCGGCTCGCGGTCGGCGAAGTCCGTCGTGACCGAGGTCAGGACCGGCGCCGCGGGGAAGTCGGAGACGCCGGGGTCGTCGGTGTCGGGGTTCTGGTTCCGGGCGTGGATCTCCGGCTTCACCTCGCCGAGGTCGACTTTCACCATGTCGTACTCGCCGAGCAGCGCGGTCGGGCCCCAGTAGTAGCCGATCCACGGCTCCTCGTTCTCGTAGGCCGAGGCCAGCGAGGTCGCGAGCGTCTCGCCCGAGCCGTGGTTGAAGATCTCGAAGCCCGCCTCCTCGAGGCCGGTCGCCGGGATCAGGTTGTCGTTCACGATCCGGCAGCCCCAGCCGTCGGGGCAGTTGTTGAAGCGGCCGCCCAGGAGCTCGGGGTTGGACTTGATCCCTTCGAGCGTCGTCAGCTCGGGGTGCTCCTCGGCGAGATAGGCCGGGATCCACCAGCCCTCGACGCCCCCGGGATCCAGCACCTCGCCGAGCCGTTCGACGCGGCCCTCGTCCTCGAGCTTCTGATAGGCCTCGCCCGTGGAGTTCAGCCAAAGCTCGGTCACGATGTCCGGCTCGCCGTTCTCGGCCAGCGACGCGACGGCTGGCGTCGTGTCGGACGGCACCACGCTGACCTCGCAGCCGTAGCCCTGCTGCATCAGGAAGGTGGAGACCGCGGTGACGACCTGCGCCGAGGCCCAGTTCATCTCCGTGATCGAGACTTCGCCGCAGTCGGTCTGCGCCGCGGCGCCCATCGGCGCGGCCAGCGCGGTGGTGGCTGCGAGCAGGGTGAGGGTCCGTTTCATGGTTCTCTCCCGTCTTTGTATGGAGGCCGGGTCCGCCGCTCGCGCGGCGCGCCGCATGGTTGCGCCCGCCCCGTCCGCGGGGCGGCGCGTTCCGGCCGTCAGTGCGTGGTCGCGGCGTGTGAGGCGGGCCGCCGTCTCGGCGCGTCCGCCGCGTTCCGGAGAGCGCGGTCTGGACGTCGATCCCGCGCGCAAGGCGCGCGTTGTAGCGGTCTGGGGTCGGCGAACTCGCTCATGAGGTCGTAATTGGAATTCAAAACGTCGCTTTCAACCCATTCATCCCGTCCACGTCATCGAACGCGCGACAAATCGACAAGCGACCGGCGGCCGCCCGGTTCCATCACGTCCGCGTTACCTAGCCCCGATTGGCGGATCTGTCGCGCGCCCCTTCGGATCTGTCCGCGACCGGTTGCGGCGTGCGACGGAACGCGCGCCCCGGATGTGTCGGATTGTGAAAAAACTGTCGCAGACCGCGCCTAGCGTGCGCCCGCGCCGCGATCGGTCGCGCTACCCAGCAACCACGCCAGGGATTGAATATGAACGACATGGACCCGAAGAAGCTCTCCGCAGACGAGTGGGACGAGCTGAAGTTCCCCCGTCCGGAGGTCTGTGACTTCGACCGCGTGGTCGAATCGGCGCTGTCGCGCCGCGGCTTCCTCAAGAACGTGCTGGTCTACGGCTCCGGCGCCGCCGTCATGGGCTCGAGCTTCCTGAAGGGCGACGCCGCGCAGGCGCAGACCCGCTTCCCGTTCGAGCCGATCCCGGCCTACACCGACGGCACCGTGCACGTCCCCGCGGGCTACAAGTGGGACGTTCTCGTGCGCTGGGGCGACCCGCTGACGCCCGAGGCCGAGGGCGACTGGAACAGCGAGACCGGCGGTTCGGTCGAGATGTCCGACAAGGTGTTCGGCGAGAACACCGACGGCATGGAGCTGTTCAACATCGGCGGGCGCGAGATCCTCTGCGTCAACTCCGAGTACACCAACCGCGAGGAGAATCTGCCGCAGGCCCCCGAGGGCGTGCCGCAGTCGGCCGACGACGTGCTGAAGCTCCAGAATCTCCAGGGCGTCAACATCATGGAGATCGAGGAGACCGACGCCGGCTGGCGCGTGGTGGTCGACAGCCCCTACAACCGTCGCATCACCCACAACACCAAGATGGAGCTGACCGGCCCCGTCGCCGGCCATGACCTCGTCAAGACCGCGGCCGACCCCACCGGCATGACCGCCATGGGCACCATGAACAACTGCGGCTCGGGCAAGACCCCCTGGGGCACCTACCTGACCTGCGAGGAGAACTGGAACGGCTATTTCGGCTCGACCGACGAGAGCTTCGAGTTCCCCGCCGACTACGCGCGCTACGGCATCGATCCCGAGGGCTGGGGCTACGACTACCACAAGTGGGACGCGCGGTTCGACGTCTCGCAGAACCCGAACGAGCCGCGCACCCAGGGCTACATCGTCGAGATCGACCCCTCCGATCCGTCGTCCATGCCCAAGAAGCGCACCGCCCTCGGCCGCATCAAGCACGAGAACGCCGAATGCGTCGTGGCGCCGGACGGCCGCGTGGTGGTCTATTCGGGCGACGACGAGCGCGGCGAGTTCATGTACAAGTGGGTGTCCCGCGACGCCTACGTCCCGGGCGGCGACACCGAGACCCTGCTTGTCGAGGGCACGCTCTTCGTCGCCAAGTTCCATGACGACGGCACCGGCGAGTGGCTCGCTCTGACCCCCGAGACCACCGGCATGGCGAGCGCGGCCGAAGTCGCCCTGATGACCCGCACCGCGGCCTCCGCGGTCGGCGCCACCACCATGGACCGCCCGGAGTGGATCGCCACCAACCCGATCCGCGCCGAGGGCTATTGCTGCCTCACCAACAACACGCGCCGGACCGTGCGTCCGAACGCGGGCGGCGACCCCACCCCCGTCAACGGCCCGAACCCGCGGCCCGAGAACCAGTACGGCCAGATCGTGCGCTGGCGGCCGCATGGCGCGAACCATGCGTCCAACACCTTCGACTGGGATCTCTACGTGATGGCCGGCAACCCGACCGTCCATGACGACGCCTATGGCGGTTCGGCGAACATGAACGAGGGCAACCTGTTCAACTCGCCGGACGGTCTCGCCATCGACAGCACCGGGCTGGTCTGGATCCAGACCGACGGCAACTATCGCAACGAGGGCGACTTCGCGGGCAACGGCAACAACCAGCAGCTCGCGGGCGATCCGGTCACGGGCCGGATCGAGCGGTTCATGACCGGACCGTTCGGTTGCGAGGTGACGGGCCTCTGCTGGTCGTCGGACCTTCGGACGATGTTCATCGGCATCCAGCACCCCGGCGCGCCCTTCCCCGACGGCGAGGGCGAGCTGCCGCGCTCGGCGATCGTCGCCGTCAAGCGCGAGGACAACGCGATCATCGGCTGAGGCCGGTCCCAAGACCGAGGGCGCGCCCGAGGGCGCGCCCTCTCCTCCCGCCACGCTCCGACGGAAAGACGCCGATGCCGGTCACCCGCAGGCTCGCCGCCGCTCTCGCCGCGGCCCCGCTCGCCGCCGCCTTTGCGCCCCGCCTCCGGGCCTCGGAGGCGGCGCCCGATCCGGCGCGCTGGGCGGACGATCCGCGCCTCGCGCAGCTCTGGCGTTGCACGTATCCCGACTGTCCCGGCTACACCTACGATCCGCTCGAGGGCGAGCCCTATCACGACGTCGCCGCCGGCACGGCCTTTGAGGACCTGCCCGCCGATTTCTGGTGCCCCGAATGCGGCAACGGGCTCGACGTCTTCGTGCGCGACGTGGACCGCTCGACCCTGTGACCCTCAGAGCTCCGACGACGCCGCGAGCCAGACCACCGCGAGCATCGACGCCGCCATCGCGACGTTGATCGCGCGGCTGACGCGGGCCGGCGGATCGAGCCGCCGCAGCCCGATCCCAGCCGCCAGCCAGGCGAGATGGATCGGAACCCAGATCGCGTTCATGATCAGGAACTTGAGAGCGATCTCGGTGGTCGGCGCCGCGGGCATGAAGGCGAAGCCCGAGAAGAAGGCCGCGTTCACCGCGTAGGCCTTCGGGTTGATCGGCTGCAGCGCCAGCCCGTTCACGAAACCCGGCGCGCGTTCGGGATGGATGAACCCGATCCGCGCGCCCGCCAGCGCGATCTTCAGCGCCAGATACAGCAGATAGGCGACCGACCCCCAGAGCAGCGCGGTCCGCAGCCAGGGAACGCCGAGCGCCGCGGCCGCGAGCCCCGACACCACGAGCCCCGCCACCAGATTGTTGCCCGCCCAGAGCCCGCCCACATAGGCGAGGCCGGCCCGTGCTCCGAAGCCCGAGCCGACCCCGGCCGTCGAGAGCACGCCCGGCCCGGGCGTCACGATCAGGAAGAATACAGCGAGGGCGAAGTCGATCATCGCACGCCCGCGGCGGGCGCGCTCAGCATCCGTCCGGAGCCGCGACGCATCGTCCGCCACGGGCCCGGCAATCGTCTCGCTGGTCGCAGCTCCGCACGCCGGCGGCGACGCAACAGCAGTCTCCGAGGCACTGCTGCAACTGGCGCCCGCCGCTCTGCGCCCCGTTCACGGAAACGCCGAGGTCCCCGAGCGCGTCGCGGATGATCGTCCGCACGATCGGCTCCTGCGCCTGAGCGGGGTCCGCCTCCGCCGGCGTCTGCGCCGCGGCGCCGGCGGCGGTCAGCCCGAGGATGACCGCAACGAGAAGAGCACGCATCGGTCCGCTCCCGTTTCCCATGTTCACACCGTGAAAATAGGCGCGCCGCCCCCGGACGGGAAGCGCCCCGCGGCTGCGGCTCAATAGCCTACCGCCGCGCCGTCCTTGCGTGGATCCGACGCGCCCTCCAGCACCCCGCGGTCGTGGTGGATGCGGATCATCTGCGCGCCGCCGAGCGGCGCGTCGCGCCGGCGCACCGCATGGCCCTTGGCCTCGAGCCCGCGGATCGCCGCCTCCTCGTAGCCGCGCTCCAGCATCAGCGCGCCGTCCTCGACGAAGCAGCGCGGCGCGTCGATCGCCGCCTGCGGGTCCATCCCGAAATCCACGATGTTCGAGACGAGCCGCGCGTGGCCCGTCGCCTGATATTGCCCGCCCATCACGCCGAAGGGCGCCTCGACGCGCCCGCCGCGCCGCAGCATCGCGGGGATGATGGTGTGCAGCGGCCGCTTGCCGGGCGCGAGCATGTTCGGATGCCCGTCCTCCAGCGAGAACGCGGCCCCGCGGTTGTGGAAGTTGATCCCGAATTTCTTCGAGGCCAGTCCCGAGCCGAAATCGTGGAAGATCGAGTAGATCAGCGACACCGCCATGCGGTCCCGGTCCACGACCGCGATGTAGACCGTGTCCTTGTGCACCGCGCCGGTGGCCTTGCGCACGTCGGGCAGGGCGCGTTGCGGGTCGATCAGCCGCGTCAGCCCCTCGATCTTCGCCGCGTCAAGCATCGGCTCCAGCCCGAAGCGCATCGCGTCCGGGTCGGCGAGGAAGCGGTTGCGGGCGTCGTAGGCGAGCTTGGTGGCCTCCGCCTCAAGATGCGCGCGCATCGGGCCGAACGGGTCCAGCCGGGCGATCTCGAACGCCTCCAGCAGCCGCATCAGCAGCAGCGCCGTCGCGCCCTGGCCGTTCGGCGGCAGCTCCAGCACCTCGACGTCGCGATAGGGGCCTGAGACCGGATCGACATAGTCGGGCTTCACCGCGGCGAAGTCCTCGAGCGTGTGGACCCCGCCGAGCGCGCGCAGGCTCTCGACCATGTCCTGCGCCACCTCGCCTTCATAGAACGCCTTGGCGCCCTGACGGGCAATCCGGCGCAGCACCTCGGCCTGGCCCGGCGCGCGGAACAGGTCGCCCGGCTTCGGCGCCGCGCCGTCGGTCAGGAACAGCGCGCGGGCGTCGCCCTGGAGCTTCTCCACCGAACTCGCCCAGTCGTAGGCGACCCGCGGCGCCACCGGCACGCCGGCCTCGGCGTAAGCGATGGCCGGCGCCAGCGCGTCTGCGAGGCCGAGCTTGCCGTGGTCGGCCAGCAGCCGCTCGAAGGCGGCCACGGCGCCCGGGACCGTCACCGCATGGGCCGAGCGCTCCGGGATGGCCTTCAGGCCCTCGGACCGCAACGCGTCCGCCGAGGCGCCGGCGGGCGCGCGGCCCGAGCCGTTGAGCCCGATCGGCGTCTCGGAGCCCGCGGGCTTGATCATCGCGAAACAGTCGCCGCCGATCCCGGTCATCTGCGGCTCGCAGAAGCCGAGCAGCACGGCCGCCGCCACCGCCGCGTCCGCCGCGTTGCCGCCGCGCTTCAGCACGTCGATCGCGGTCGCCGAGGCGAGGGGGTGGGACGTCGCGCAGACGCCGTTCTCGGCGAAGACGGCCGAGCGGCCGGGGCGGTGGAAGTCGCGCATGGGGTCGGGCTCCGGCGCTCGCGTCAACGGGGCGGAGCCTTCGCTTATGTCACGCAGGCCCCATCCGCCAGACCGTCGTCCGCATGACGTCGCGATCTTCGAGCGCCCGTGTCGCCGGCGCGTCATAGGCCGCGAGCGCCTCGAGCCGGTCCCGCGGCAGAAAGGTGCGCCCGGGATCGCCGATCAGCACGGTCGCGCCGGCGCGCGCATGGCCGCCGAGCCAGTCGGCGATGCGCTCCGAGACGCCGCGCTCGTAGAACACGTCCCCCGCGAGCACGAGATCGAAGCCTCCGCCGGGAGCCTCGTCCAGCAGATCGCCCGGCAGCGGCGACACGCTCAGCCCGTTCGCCGCCGCGTTCACCTCGGCCGCCGCCAGCGCCACCGGGTCGACGTCGTTGACCACCACCTCCGCCGCGCCCGCCCGCGCCGCGGCCAGCGCCTCGACCCCGCCGCCGCAGGCGAAGGACAGCACCCGCCGCCCGCGCGCCGTTTCCGGCCGGTCGAGCACGAAGCGCGCCAGCGCCTGACCGCCGACCCAGGCGAAGGCCCAGAAGGGCGGCGGCAGCCCCGACGCCTGCAATTCGGCCTCGGTCGTCTCCCAGATCGGCGTTATTTCGGTGGCGAGCCGCAGCTCGAACTCGGGAACCAGCGGCGCGCGCGCCGGGGCCGTCGCCTCGAGGATGAAGGCGCGAAGGCGGGCAGGGTCGTCGATGGCGGGAAAGGCGGTCACGGGCGCCCGGTGGGTCCGGCCGCCCGCGCGGGGCTCAGCGCCCGCCCTGCTCCGAGAGGAGCGCGCGCAGAAGCTGCTCCTCCGAGAGGTCGTCCTCGGGACGGTCGGGCTGGGACTGCGGCTGCGGCGCCGACGGCGTCGCGGCGGACATCAGCTGCGCCATCCGGTCCTCCTCGGGCTCGTCCACCTCGATCTGGCGCTGATGCGCCTCGATGGCGTGCTCGCGGAGGTCCTCGACCGGGATCGTCTCCTCGGCGATCTCGCGCAGCGAGACCACAGGGTTCTTGTCGCGGTCGCGGTCCACGGTCAGCGGCGCGCCGGAGGAGAGCTCCCGCGCGCGATGCGCCGCGAGCATCACCAGCTCGAAGCGGTTGGGAACCTTGTCGACGCAATCTTCGACGGTGACGCGGGCCATGGGCGTCGCTCCAACGAGAAATCGGGATCAACCTTCCCCCTACGATCTCGCGACGCGCCGCGCAAGAGCCGTCGAGGCGAGGGCGGCGAGGATCGCGAGCGCGCAGATCACGGCCCCGAGCGTGAAGGCGGCT
>AACY020522161.1_pt1 | contig 13430 bp, 11 predicted proteins | sample 267378 | NCBI WGS metagenome assembly AACY02 (sample SAMN02954345, study PRJNA13694) | marine metagenome | biome: aquatic; feature: ocean; material: water; isolation source: isolated as part of a large dataset composed predominantly from surface... | reverse complement strand
TCTTGACGGCGCCACGAAGGCGAGCACCACAGGCGCGGCGAGCGCCACCAGAAGACCCAACTGCAGCACCAGCCAGGGCACAGGCGCGATGAAGTCGATGACGAACGAGACGCCAACGCCAACGATCGAGATCGAAGCGACGGTTGTGATGACGGTCCAGGACAGTGAACGAGACCGCCACCAAGCCAGCAGAGGGAAGGCCAGGAAGAGGACGAGGAACAGGGCGTGCAACGGCTACCCTCCCTCGATGCGTCCGATTCCGTGAACGGGCAAGGCTGCAGCCTACGCTGAGCCCGTGAGTGGAACCGTGACCATTTCGAAGGGCACCCGGCACTCCCCTGCCCTCTACGCCATCTTCTCGAGTGCATTTCTCCCCATCACACTCGTGGCTACCGGCGTTCCCCCCGTCACTTCCGTCCTCCTCACCCTGCTCGTCGCCTGGCAGACCCTCGGTGGATTCATCGTCTGGCGATCGATCCGCCCCCACTCGACCCCGCTTGAACTCCTCGGCATGGGAATCGCCATCGGCACCGCCATGGCGGCCTTGACCGGACTCCTCACGTCCACAGTCGGCTGGGGCCCCTGGGGGTGCCTCCTACCAACGCTCGGGGCTCTGGCTTTCTCCTACCGAACGCGCGGCACCCACGCCAAGACGACTAACCAAACCGACCGTTGGGAAGTCTCAGCCTTCCTCGCAACAGTCGCAGCGGGCCTCGCGGTCTTCTGGTACGCCGTGCGCAGTTACCCACTCACTTGGACCGGCACCTGGACCGGTTACCACCCGGACATGGCCTTCTTTGAGGCGCTCGCGAACTCGCTCGCCCGGTTCGGGGCCTTCGAAAGCCCGTTCATGTCAGGTGGCGTGGTTCGCTATCACTGGCTGAGTTACGCCTGGAGCGGCCAACTCGCCGTCATCACCGATGCGGCCCCCTTCGTCGGCATCACACGAGTCCTGCCGCTCGTCACCCTGTTGGGCAGTGCCGCGATCATCATCGCCTGGACGAGACGTATGTCCTCGATCTCGTGGACACCCCTTCTCGCCGGTGCCTTGCTGACCGTCAGCGGATTCGTCGGAGCCGTATTCGGTGGCATCTTGACGTTGGATTCCCCTTCCCAGGCGATGTCCACTCTGTGGCTTCTCGCCTTCACCGTCACCGCCCTTCACTTACTCAGCAGCCCCAGTCGTTGGCCGAGCTACGCGCTTCTCGCTCTCCTAGCAGCATCCATCACCGCGGGCAAGGTCAGCGCCGCTGCGCCCGCTCTCGCCGGGGTTCTCCTGACAGTTCTGGTGTTGCGAATCCGAGGAGAAGTACCCGCCCGACGCGCCATTGCAATCATTGTCGTCACCGCCTTTGCCATGCTCGCAGCATTCGCACTCTTCATCGCCGGATCGGCCGGTGGAGGAGGTCTGCAATTCGGCTCGCTCCTCGATCGATCATCCAGCCAACAAGGCCTCAACCCCTTGGACGGCTCCCGTGGCGTGATCCTGGGAACGGGCCTCCTCATCCTGGCGATCATTCCCCGATGGGCCGGTGTCGCCCAGCTGCTCATCGACCGGAGCTGGCGCTGGCGCGCAGAGACTTGGCTGTCCTTGGGCATGGCTGGCAGCAGCTTGCTGGCACTCGTTCTCCTGAACAGTTTCAATGAACTCTGGTTCAGTGTCAGTGCCAGTGGACCGCTTGCCGCCACATCGGCCGTAGGCGTCGGCCTAGCCATCTCCACCCTGCGACCCCGCAACAAGCCCCCGACCGCTCAGATCCTCATCGTTGCGGCGATCACAGCCGCCGCAGCCTTTGCCTCGATCTGGTGGGTGTGGTCTTCCGGTGCCTCGGGCGGAAACGTATTCATCACCACTCAACGCTGGCTCGGGCCAGTGATCGGCATCACCGCCGCCACCGTTGCAGGACTACTTCTTTCCTTTCTCTCGCTCAAACGCATCACGGGCACCGGAGTAGTCGCAGGCACCATCATCACGCTCGTCTTTCTAGCGATCCCCGGTCGCCTTCTTGGAGCTGGCTCTGGTCAAGTTGGTGTCCTCGATAACGGCATTCGTAATGAGTGGTTCAACGTTGGACGAGAGGACCGAGCCAAGACTCTTGACACGGTCATCGAAACAGCCTGGTCCGGGGACCAATTGGAAGCAGCAGCGTGGCTCCGCAAGAACGCCGATCCAACCGATCTCATCGCCACCAATCTGACCCTCAGCCCATTCGTCGCGGCCACCACGCACCTACCCACATACATCAGCGCAATTCAGTATCAATATGACTACGGCACCGCCGCAATGCGTCCGGAAACTGTCACCAGAGAGCATCATTCGTGGGATTTCATCAATGACCCATCCCGAAAGTCGCTGAAACCCCTTTGTGACGCAGGAATCAAGTGGCTCTGGGTCGATCCAACGAGGCGAACAACGAGGAATGTAGAGACGGAAGGTCAGCCCACGTACACAAACTCAGATGTCACAGTTATTGATCTGGGTCAGAGGGTGTGCGCTACCTCTTCGAGCAACGAAACCGAATAGCAGAAGACGTACTCCCTACTAGACCAAGAGAACCTGATCAGTCCTGAGCTGCCACCTCGTGACCACTGGGACCTGCGTAGGAGCCGCCGCGTCCACGCCAATCAGCCCCCAAAGCTCCCCAACTTGCTAAGTAGCCTGGCTCATGGACGCCCCCATACAAAATGCGCGCTCTTTCCCTCTTGCCCTTACGCACGAGCACCATGGAGTCGACAAACTCGACACTCCTCGCTTCTCTGGCAAGGTCGCTCTTGTCACCTCGGAGGGGCGCTCGCCGAAACGAATCCGAATTGACAACATCGACAAGGTCCTTAAAGAACTCAATCGAAGTTCCCGGGCGTCTTAGACCCCCGCGCCATTGCGGCCAATATGACGTGTGCAAGTCCTCAACGAAGTAAAAGCCACCGTCACCAAGAAGAGGAAAAAGGGCCTCAAACGACTTGATAACGTGCGAGCAATTGTGGCTGCCATCATCGATAACGATGTCGACGCCGCCCATTTCCGCCACTACATCCCTCAGGAAGTCTCCGTCAACCTGGGAGCCGATTCGAACACACGCGCTCAGCCCATCGAGGTCTAAACACCTCGGGTCAACGTCTATCCCAAAGATCGTTGCACTGTTGCCAAAATAGCGGCGCCACAATTGCAGCGATCCTCCTTGCCAGACACCGATTTCCAAGATCTTCAGCGGCTTATCATCGCTACCCTCACGACTGGCACGCGCAATTCTTCCTAGGTGCTGGTCGTAGAACCCGAAGTAGTGCCAGGATTTTGTGAAAGGAAGGCCATCGTGACTTAAGGCATACTCCTCGAGTTGGTTGGAAGACTCGTGAGACTTGTAGATGCCCTCGCGGTACTCCGCCTCAAGATTCGGCAGTGTTCTGAGCTGATAGGCGATACCCAATGGATCTTTGAATCTTCGGAGTCTCCGGCGAAAATTTTGGGTAAGGGTTTGTGGCTGGATCGGTCTTACAACGCTTGCTATTCTCACAAACGCACACTACTAGACCAAGTAGCGGAATGTGACTCCAGCGGCGTTCACTCTCCACTCTCATTGGCAGTTTGCCGATCGAGCACGAGTCTTCGTCAGGTGCCACTTGAGAAAGGAGCGTGCACGCCAACAAGATTCAGATTTCTCGCACAAGCAAGAGTCACATGTTCCCTAAACACACTCCTCGCAAGTTCTACGCTTGGCACGCGCAATCCAGCATCAACTCCCGCCGTGGCAAAGATAATGTCCTCGTTCAAGCCCTGGGCGACATAACCCTTCATCTGCCTCCTGAGATTCCGTGTCGCAGTGACGAACGCAGTGACGCGCCGGACTGACAGACCCCCATTACCTACCCAAGCCGTTCGCCCAACAAGTCGAGTCAGTGTGGAATTTAGATTCATCGCCGGCGTCGAGCATTGATCCGAAACAATTAGCCGGCCCCCCAGTTGGGTGTATCGCAACCCACAAGGCCATGGCGCTCCGAGGAAATCGATTGACTCCAGGTCAAGGACCCCGAGATTGCGGAGAAGTACGGCGTCAGTTTGGACAACGGCAAGGAATTCGAAGCCCAAATAGGGCTCATAGAATTCCGAGCGAGTAATCCACTCGTTGTAACTGGCAATGGACTCCAGGTGCGTGTCGGGAACCCGACGGATTTCGATACCCGGATACCTGGCGCGGTAGAATGAGGTATCCAGACCCTCCGGGGCCAAGAACTGAGCGTTCGAATCACCCAAAACACTCAACGACTGATCAACGTTGACGATTTCGGCGTCACTGAGCGCCGGCTTCCATACCGGCGTTAGCTGAATGACTCGACCCACTTCGATCCCTAGTGTTATGCGCTCTCGACCCGGAATCTACCTAACACTTTCCGACCGCTCCCGTCGACTGAAAGCTTCGACACCGCAGGTTTCCTCGCACACAGAATTTTTCACACACTATGTTCAAGCCCCGCTAAACTAAACGTGGCTTTATCCCATTACGCTTCATCCGCACCTAGAGCGTCCTCAATGGCAGGAGGAATAACATGGCGTTGATTGACGCTATCGTTATTAATGACGAACTCGATCTTTTGGAGTTTCGCTTCGACTACCTGGACTCGTCTGTAGATGCCTTTGTTGTTGCCGAGTCTCGGCAAACATTTTCGGGAGCCGCCAAGGACCTGGTCTTTTGGAATAACCGCGCCCGGTTTCAAAGATGGGCCAATAAGACGCATCACTTCATGTACGAACCGATTACTGAGGCCACACGCTGGGAAAGACAGGAAGTCGCCAAGGCAAAGGCGCTGTCCTTCGCCCTGACTCTGGCTGGTGACGGGGCAGTCCAGTTCATGGACGTTGACGAATTTCCTTCCCGTGATCAGATGCAGGCAATGAGATCCCTGTCTACCGTCAAAAGCATCCCTTTGACCACCTATTACAGGAGAGCCAACTGGCGCGTTAAGTACAGTCCCTACCTTCCCTTTGCGTCAGCGGTGCCCCTGGGAACGGACATCTGTGATGTGCCCGGTAAGGGCATGCACCAGGTGGGACTGGTGCCAGTCGGTGGTAGTCCTGGAGCACACTTCTCCTACCTTGGATTCGATGCAGCGGCCTTGGCAACAAAATACGCCTCTTTCAGCCAGGCAGACCTTGACCACGAAGGCTCATCCGACAATCGCCTCTTACAGCTTGCAGATGCTCTAAGGCTGGACCACCTGGGACGAACGACATGGAAAGGTAATGGTCTACTCGAATTCCAAGCCCCTTCGGAGTGGTCAGATGTCCAACATGCCCTCTACCAATTCAGGCCTACGTACTTCGATCTCGAAGTCCCTCGTTCTGGCATCTTCGACCGACTTCTTGGTGCCACCCTCATTGATCGGGTTATTTCCAGGGGGGATCGACAGCTCATCGAATGGATTCCACAGGACACTCAACTTTTCCCAGCAGGCTTAGCACCGACCCAACGCACACAACTGACTCGCTTCTTGGCTCAGAATTTCGTTGCACGCGCCCACAAGGCGCTCAAGCGGCGAGTCTGGCAAAAAGGATAGGTCCCCGAAGAATCACCGGGACCACGCAAAACTCCAAGCATTAGGCCTTCCGCATGTCCACGTCAGCCAGGTTCGCACGTAGGCACCAGCGGCGCGTCATCACTTAACATGGGGGTATGTGCGCTCAGTTGGGTATAGGTCTCCTCCAACCGACTCTTGCGCTCTTCAATGACACACCAAATTACTCCTCTGGGACTTGGTTAAGCAGATCCAACATTTCTGGATGTGCATCGAACACCCTTGCGGGCCACAATGCCGTTTAAGAGGCCGACTGTGAGGTTTCGAAACTGGTGGCCGGACTTCAACCCACATAGTTCATTCATTCCACGCCTCATGCGGCACGCAGTCGGGCATGAACTCCAACTCGTACAGGACCATTCCATCAAGGTGGATTACGAGGTGCACTCGGTCTTTTGCACTAGTGGCTTAGGCCAACGCATTCGAAGCTTACGGCAAAAACGTTCATCAGATCCAAAGACACGGCGCCTGGCAAAGCTGAGATCTGACTACGGCATTGACAGCAAGGGACCGGCCGCTCATCACATCTGGTACACCGGGGAGAACCTGCGACCTCCCGACGATTGGGACGTCACTCTTAGTTTTGATCTTGATTCATTTTCTGGCTCGAACTGGTACCTCCCACACTGGGCAATTCGCCTGGGGGATATTGCAGGCCATGATCCAAGTGACCCACTATCGGTGCGGAATCAAGACTTGATCACCGGACGGGAGGCAACTGAAAGGAGGCCGCGTTTTGCTGTAGTACTTGCAGGCAACCCGCACCCCATTCGTTCACTCTTGAGTGCAAGCTTGGCGCAAATCGAAAAAGTGGACACCTTCGGGGCAGCGTACGGACGACCAGTCGCATCAAAAATGGACCTCTTCAAGCAGTACCGATTCGCCATCGTGCCGGAAAACGATCTATATCCCGGATACGTAACGGAAAAGGTCGTCGAGGCGTGGCTTGCAGGTTGTATCCCAATTTGGTGGGGTACCGACGCTGCGGGGTATCTGAATCAGGATGCTCACCTCAACTTGGCAACTACGTCATTGGAACAACTAATCGAAACGGTTTGGGAGTTAGATTCAGACGACGAAAAGCAGCACCGCATGACTAGTCAGCCTATCTTGATGAAGCCGTATGACTTCGATGCATGCGTGGACTTTATGCGGGAAAGGCTGCAGATAGAACCATGATCAACCAAGTGCGGGTACGGGTTGCCATCGTTTCGTTCAGGTGTACTGACTCGCTTAGGGCCCTCCTTTCGGAAATCCGAAACCAATCAAAGGACTGGGAGATCTTTGTCTGGGATAACCACTCAGAGGTAAGCCACCTTCTCAAGGAGGAACTCGAGACCAGTGATCTCGTCGACTGGGTCTACTTCTGTTCAGATAATATTGGATTCGCAAAGGCGGTGAACGAAATTGCCGCTGTCCCGGGATCTTGGGATGTCCTCCTCACGGCAAACCCGGACGCGAAAATTATCTCCTCACTTCATCCTGTCATAGCCACCTGCGTTCAAGGAGGCATTGCAGCAGTTGGTGGATGCTTAAGCCGATCGGGGCGCCGAGATTGCACCAACGCTTTCAGGGATGTAGGGCCTTTGGGTCTTGCGCTCCGCTCGGTTCGAGGACGAGCACGCGAATCTCTCACAATGTCGACCTTTGATGGCGACTTCAGATACGTGAACGGCTGGCTTGAGGGAAGTCTCTTGGCCTTTTCGCGGTCAGCCTGGGTGAAGGTCGGGCCCCTTGACGAACGGTTTTTTCTATACTCTGAAGAACAAGACTGGCAGCGACGTGCCCGTCAGCAGGGATGGCGCATCGCTCAAGTCTCCGCCGCACTGATCGCTCATACAAGCATGGGTTCAGTCTCCGACAACCACGAGTTCAAGTACCGCAGTCAGGCGCTTCAGGAACAAAGTCGTCGGCAATATATACGAAAGTGGTGGGGGACGGGGGGATTATTTCTTTACCTAAGTGTCACGAGGATGGGAATGGTAGCCAAACGTAGCTTTATTGGCAAATCGTGTAGGCCTGCATGAAAGTCTCACTGCTCGCACCAGGCGTTCAGCGGCCAGAGCATGACCTTTGCGTGGCAGTTTGCTCTCGCGATCTTGGGTCCTCCCAGGCACAGCGAACCTTACGTAATCTACTTTCACAGGACTGGCCACCGGATAGCGCACTGCTACTTGTCCTAAACAGTCAACAGATTGACGTGAAACTGGACCACCTGCAGGGAGACTTCGGCCGTGCCTTCCCCTCAATCTACCTCGCACACGAAGCTGAGCCGGGCTTCGCGTCTGTGCGCAATTGTGCCCTCGACTGGGCTCAGAATTGCGAGTCAATTCTGTTTCTTGACGATGACACCGTCGTCGAGACTGACTGGCTCATTCACATGTGGCACAACAGCCGCCGACAGCCTTCCCAAGTCTTTGGGTCTCTCCATATCCGGGTTGAAGTGGTGCCAGACGACCAGACTTCTATTGACCGCGTCGCTGCCAGTTTTCGTAATTCAAGGGTTCCGACTCGAAGCGGCACTAACGGTCTACTTCTGCCCATGTCCGTCGTCGCCAACCATCGCTTCAATCCGCTTTTCAATTTTTGCGGAGGTGAAGACACCGAATTACTCATGCGGCTGGCATCTCAGGGCAACCCCGTACGGACTGCGAAGTGCATCGCCATTGAGGAGGACCGGCTTCTATCGGAAGACTGGGTAGATGATGCGCGGGCTGCTTTCAGGCAAGGGCAACTGTGGGTCGCAGTCAACCGAACCCTCGGACGCCCAACAGGAACTCTTCGTCTGCGCTCGTTCATTGGGCTAATTCCAGCAACTACTTGGCTTCTCTTGATGAGTCCTCAAGACCGCTCGAAGCGCCGACGAGCGCTCCGCTTGGTCGCCGTTCGCTTAGGGGTTTCCTTTGGCAAAGTACCAGTGTCCAACATTTGGGGCCTGCACCAAACATCCGAACTTGATCGAGAGCGCCCATGTTGACCAGCACTGCCTACCGTTGGCGTCGATACCGGCCGGTTAACCCTTCACGCGGGACCAACGGCCTTTCCGTGAAAGTTCTGCATTCGTTTTACCGATCGACCCAACCCAGTGGTGAAAACGACGCTGTCCACCAACAGATATCACTCATGTCAGACCATGGCTTTGACGTTGAACTCATCTTCTTGTCCTCCGATGACTTGGAAGCAAATCACTTAGCAAAGCCACTAACTGCCCTCGGTCTCGCGATGGGTGTGCCGAGGGCAAAACCTCCGGATTCGTGGCTAGACGATGCAGACATTCTCCACATTCACAACACATTCCCGGCAATGTCACACGAATGGCTTTCATCTGTAAATCTACCCAAAGTCCTAACGGCTCACAACTACCGAGCCTTCTGCGCCAACGGACTCTTTCTCCGCGATGGATCACGCTGCATGGACTGCGTTACCAACACAAACCTTCAAGCCGTCCGCCACGCTTGCTACCGCCAGTCACGCCTGCAAACCATTCCACTCGTACTCCAACAGCGCAGCCCGCGATCTTTGGTTCACCTCATGAATAACTGCGATCGAGTTTTGCTACCCGGCGAGCCAATGCAGGACACCTTCCGGGGACTCGGAATACGAAACACCCAAGTACTCCATAACCCTGTCCCGCGAACAGACTCAGAGCCAGGATCACGGCCCTTGACGAACGAATGGCTCTTCGTAGGCCGAATCAGCCCCGAAAAGGGTCTGGTCGACCTACTCGACATTTGGCCACGAAGTGAGGCGCTAGCAGTGGTCGGTGATGGGCCTCAGCGTCAAGCGGCCGAGAAGGTCGCGTCGGAACGTCAACTCACGGCCCGCTTCCTGGGGCAATGCGAGAGCCAGGAAGTAAACCAACTGATGTCCCAGAGCCTTGGCCTCGTATTTCCCAGTAAGGCCCTGGAGGGGGCGCCCTTGGTCTACGGGGAGTCAATGCAGGCGGGCTTGTCGTTGGTCGCAGCCGAGGGATCGACCCTCGCCACCCAAACCAGAACAGACGAGACCGGCATGACTTTCTCCTGGTCTGAGCCCGGATCTCTCGATAATGCGCTCACAGCCACTCGTATGAGCCGCACAGCGCTGTCCAGCCGCGCGCGGCAGGTGTACCTGGATCGATACACACCGGAGACCTGGATTGATCAGGTCACCAAGATCTACGAGATTGCAATAGCCAACCACAAGCGATCGACACACCCTTCGGCATAGTTGCCCCATGAGCCGCGTCCTAGTGGTGACACACTCAGCCAACGAGCGCGACGCAGTCCTATGGAAGACCGTTCTCCGCGATTATCCGCATGTCGACATCGTTTTCCCGCGTTTCAATGACGAAGACACCGACACTCAGTGGATCCGACCCCTGGAAGCCGCAAATCGGGCGTTCTTGCTACCCGCCCGTGAGCCATACGGAAAAGGACACAGTTCGCTCTGGATATCAGGGCTCCACAAGCGACTCCAAAGCGGCGACTACTCACTCTTGCACGCTGCTATGGAACCCTGGTCGCTTCTCCCACAATTGTTTGTCAAACGCATCCCGACGGTAGTTCAGGGTGCTGAGTCCATCGTTGTCAACGCTCCCTGGCAACTCCGTCTCAGGAGACTGGGCCTACGCCGAGTCTTAAGGAATCTGGCTGGTCTCTCAGCCTGGGGACAGACCTCAATCGATGCCTTTGTCGAAGCAGGTTTGCCCGCTAGCACCCCAAGAGCAGTTATTCCTATGGGCATTCCAGATCCAGACGTGTTCAAACGCACTCCCGTGCCCGAACTAGAAACCGTCTTGGACATTCTGTACGTGGGCCGTCTCGATCCGGAGAAGGGTGTCAGCACCATTATCCAAGCCTTAAGGCTTATGCCCACCAACATTCCCATTCACATGAGGATTCTTGGCTCAGGCCCAATCGAGCGACAACTCAAGGCCATGGCCAACGACGTTCCAACTGCGCAAATCGACTTCGAAGGTGCGGCATCACTGGGCGACGTGCGTGCTGCCATGCAGTGGTCACATGTCGTAATCGTTCCAAGCCTCGTAACCGACCGGTGGATGGAGCAGTGGGGGCGGGTTCCCGTAGAGGCAATCCTGTCGGGGCGACCTTGCCTCGTGTCTGATTCCGGAGAACTTCCCTACATCTCTCCGGTACCGGAAACGATATTCACTGCTGGCAGTAGCAGTGATCTTGCGGACAAACTCCGGCAAGTGACAACTCGAGCTCAACGTCTGCAGGACGTTGCTGACCAGCAGTACCTCAGTGTTCAACGCTTTGGGGCTGAAGCACTTGCCGAGCAACTCAATGAACTTTGGAGAAAAGCCCTAAAGAGCAGTTGACCTAGACGTTAGTTTCAGGTCCTCCGTTTCGTTTTCCGCACCCACGCGTCTACCTGTCGCATCACAGCACGCCCTTCCCAAGCTGCTTCCCTGCAATGCGCAAGTCTTTCCAGCCATGATGTGTTCTGAACCTGCGAGAACGTCATCATCATGTGCAAGGCACAATTTTGCTGTTTTCTCCAGTCGTCCACTCGCGCCATCAAGTCCATATCAATCAAGTCGGGTGGAACATCCCGTTCGACTCTGGTGAGTAGTTCCGCAAGCGTTGTGTGCTTGTGTCGACCCGTGACATGGTGAAGCAGGTATTCGAATCGATCACTGATGAGAGACTCCTGCAAGGTAATGGCCTCAAGCCAGAACCCCTCTCTCAGGGCTCGCTCAACGCGACCAATTCCGTGCCTAAAGAGCTCTGCCCTCTGTTTCCCGCTCACGACGAGAGGCACTTACTCATCGCTTATCTCCGAAACGCCCACGGAGTCGAGACACGCCGGCACGGGCGCTCCACACGTCCCGATAGCAGTCAAGCCAGTAGCCACCCTGCGAGGATGCCGTTAGGGTGTGGGGCCCCTTCCACCCATCAATCGAGATCCGACCTAGGAACTTCTCGGCATAGGCCTCACTTGAGATTGACTCAATTTGATTTACGGTCATGGCTGCTCCATAGCCACCAGAGGAATCCTGCGTAAGCCGGAAGAGTTTCCCATTGTCCTTCAGAATTGGGCCTGCCATTCGAGCCCGACGTGGATCGATGGCGATGGGCGAATCATCGTGCTCCTGCCACCTCTCAAAGAGTCCCTCGCTGTGCCATAGCCGTGCAATTGACATCGGCTCATCGGCCCGTTGGCCAAAGAGGTACCAACGATCCAGATGCTCGAACAGCGTTCCATCAAGAATCCGCTCGGTCTCAAGTCCGGTGAGTTTCCATTGACTCGACGTCCTCAACGACTGGTCCTCGAGTTCGTACAAGCACGGTGAATTATGCGAAGCAACCTCCGGAAACAGATAGCGACTGGCCCCTGAATACACGGTCTGCGGGTAGGAGAAGTGCTTACCCCGCCCACCAAGATTTACTTCCTGGACGCTCCCGCCAGATAGACGAACTATTTTCCCTTTTCCACTAGCAGGCATGGCCTCACAAAAGATCCCTTGGGGGTCTGCGCTACAGGGATCAGCCAGGAAGGCGTACGGCTTTTGTGTTGGGGTTCGATTGATCTCTGACGACGCGATCACCGTGTCGCCACCGGTCAGGTTGAGACTGGTGGCCGAATAACCAACCTGCCATGCCTTTTGGCGAAAGGCTCCATAAGCAACACGCGAAGCCCAAGCAGCTGCCTGTTGAGCAACAAACTTCGCCACCGCTGCATTATTGGGTAGAGAGTAATTGGTGCCGAGTGCATCAAGGCCAATTCGCCGATCGGTTGACAGATTCCGCACGGCCGCTCCGAGTAGGGGGACTCCAGAGCGGTAAGCATCGGTCAAAGTCGCACGATAGGTGTGTGGATAGATGGGCGATTTGGCCTCTGCTAGTACATCACCACCATCGAGCACGTTACTCAGGCGCTGAACGATGACTCCCATAACTGGCTCGTGATTTGCCATTTCGTAAAAGCCCGCAGGCCTTCCTCGATACCGGCGGGGGTCCCCATGGTGATAGGAGAGAACTCCCTGGCGGAGGGGGAGATACTCGGGAACGCGCAACAGTCCGAGCCCAAACTTAATCATCACATCATTTCCCGCGCAGAATTCCCAAGCCTCTGATGGCAAGACATCCCAGGATCCAGATGCGGTGCAACTCACTTTCATTACCGGCAAGTGGGCTGTGTCAAGGATTCCGGACAGTCTCTCGGGTTGATTCCTTCGGTTGATCAGGCCGCGGTTGCGGCGCTGCGGTAGTCGTTCAGGGCTTGCGCGGGGGTGCGATAGCCCAGGGTGGAGTGCATGCGTTTGCGGTTGTAAAACACTTCGATGTAGTCAGCGACCGCGAAGCGGGCGCGTGCTTTCGTGGCGAATCGCTGCCGGTGATACATCTCGTTCTTCAACGTCGCGAAGAAGCTCTCGGCGACGGCGTTGTCCCAACACACCCCTGTCCTACCCATCGACACGCGCACGCCAATAGCGGCGCAGTAGGTGGCGTAAGCCTTCGAGGCGTATTGGGTTCCCCTGTCGTGGTGCACGATCGCGTCGGGTTGCAGATGCCCGTGCAATCGCGCCATCTCCAACGCATCGATGACCAGTGACGTGCGCATGTGGTCGGCGATTTGCCAGCCCACCACCATGCGCGTGGCCAAGTCGATGACTGTCGCCAAATACAGCCACCCTTGCCCGGTGCGCAGGTAGGTGATGTCACCGACCAACCTGGTGCCGGGGACGTGGGAGGTGAAGTCCCGATCCAGCAGATCCCCGGGGTAGTCATCGTCTTCGCCGTGGACGGTGGTGACCCGATACGCCCGCGGTTGCACTGCTTGCAGCCCGAGGTCGCGCATCACATCAGCGACCAGACCCACCGAGCAGGCATGCCCGCGCTTGTTGAGTACCTGCG
>AACY020551423.1_pt1 | contig 13449 bp, 10 predicted proteins | sample 267378 | NCBI WGS metagenome assembly AACY02 (sample SAMN02954345, study PRJNA13694) | marine metagenome | biome: aquatic; feature: ocean; material: water; isolation source: isolated as part of a large dataset composed predominantly from surface... | reverse complement strand
AGCTTTTCATTTTTCTCCAGAAAAAGGTTAACAATAGCGTTCTAATATGACTACCATCAACGTCTGCATCTGTCATAATTACAACTTTATGGTATCTTAGTTTTTCAGGATTAAAACTGTTTGGATCTTCCTCATCTTCACCAAAACCACACCCAAGGGCGGTAATAATAGATTGTATTTCATTGTTGGCTAAGAGTTTGTCCTCTCTCGCTTTTTCGGAATTAATAACTTTTCCTCTTAGGGGTAATATTGCCTGTGTTCTTCTATCTCTTCCCTGTTTTGCTGTTCCTCCAGCAGAATCTCCCTCAACTAAAAATATTTCACACTGCATTGGGTCTTTATTTGAACAATCAGCAAGTTTTCCCGGTAGCGTTGTTGATCCCAACCCAGACTTTTTTCTAACCAACTCTCTTGCTTTTTTTGCTGCAATTCTTGCTCTTGCTGCTTCAGCCGCTTTTTCAATAATTTTTTTACCAACTTTTGGGTTTTGCTCTAAAAAGGCTTGAATTCCGTCATACACAACATTGTCTACTAACCCTTTTACCTCACCGTTTCCTAGTTTTGTTTTTGTTTGTCCTTCAAACTGAGGCTCTTGGACCTTTACAGACAAAACCAATGTTAGCCCCTCTCTAAAGTCGTCTCCCGAAAGGCTAAATTTTTCGTTTTTCTTTGTTTTAATTAGATCGTTTTTATTTGCATAACTATTTAAGGCTCTTGTTAGGGCAGATCTAAGCCCAGACAGGTGTGTTCCACCCTCAACTGTATTAATATTATTTACGAATGAAAATATATTATTGTTATAGTTTGTGCTGTACCTTAGCGCCAAATCTACCGGAACTTCTATATCTTCTTTTGAAACAACAATAACCTCATTATGAATTAAGTCTTCTCCTCCATCTAAATATTTTACAAAATCAGACAGTCCCCCAGGAAAACAATAATCTACCGACGTATCTTCTACTTCGTTTTTAAGGGTTATTGATAGATTTTTGTTTAGATAAGCTAATTCTTTTAGTCTTCCCTTAATTGTGTCTTCTTGAAAACCTCTATGAGTAAAAATAGAGTGGTCTGGTTTAAAGGTAATAATTGTGCCTCTTTTTGAGCTTTTACCAATTTTTTCTACTGGGGTTGTGGCATGACCTATTTTATATTTTTGTTTATAGTGAAAACCATCTCTGTGAACCTCTGCTGTAAGGTCTTCGGCGAGAGCATTAACAACAGAAACTCCAACACCGTGTAGACCGCCTGAAACTTTATATGTATTTTTGTCAAATTTTCCCCCAGCGTGTAAAACAGTCATAACAACCTCGAGAGCTGGCTTCCCTTCTTCCTTATGTATTTCCACAGGAATACCTCTTCCATTATCTTCAATAGAAATTGTTCCATCTGCCTTAATTGTAACAATTATTTCTGTACAAAAACCTGCCAAAGCTTCATCAATACTATTATCAACCACTTCGCTTACTAGGTGATGATATCCTCTTTTACCAACGTCTCCAATATACATGGCTGGTCTTTTTCTTACGGCTTCTAACCCCTTTAATACAGATATTTTATCTGCACCATAATTGCTTTTATTGCTCATTTATCCTCACAGGCATTAATAAAATTGTTGTCTTTTGATCGTTTTCTTTTGGTAAAAAAAGTGTTGCTGAATTTGCATCTTTAAATGTAAAAAAAATATCTTCTGACGGATATTTTGCAACAGCTTCTTTTAAATATACCGCATTAAATCCTATAGCTAGTTCTCTACCCATATATTCGGCAGACTTGACGGGTGCATATACTGTTTTACTCTCTGGTTGATTTACACTTTTAAAATAAACCTTTCCTTCAGAAAAATTTAAAGAAATTTGGTTTGTATTTTTATTTGTAGCAATAGATGCTGCTTTTATATTGTTTAGCATTTCTGATTTTTGTGCTGTTAACTCTTCTGTATTGCTTTCGGGAATTACGGCATTATAATTTGGAAATTTTTCATCTATTATTTTAGAATAAAAAACGTCCTTACCATTATTTGAAAAGACATGATCTTTACTAAATATTAATGATGTCTCTTTTTGCCCTTCAAGAAAGGTATTTAATATATTTAAATATTTTTTTGGAATAATATATCCCTGACTAATATTTGTGTCGTTTTGTCTGGTAATTTTCACCAACCTATGTCCATCTGTTGCAACAAAATCTATTTTTTCTTGATTAAAATTAAAATAAGCACCATTCAGGGCGGGTTTTGTTGGTTCTGCATTTATTGCATATAACAAAGAACTAATAATATTTTTTAATTTATCTGTTTCAATTGTAAATAATGCTTCATGTTTGTTTTCTGGTATTTCAGGATATTCTTGAAAAGGAACCGTTGGAATATCAAAAGATATACCTTTTTCAGATTTAATATTTATATGAGGGCCCGCAATATCTATATCAACTCTCCCTTCATCAATCACAGAAACTATATCATTTACCTCTGATGTGGGAAACAGCCCTTCACCATTCGTATTTACTGATGCTGTTATTTGGGTTTTGATCCCGACTTCCATATCTGTTGAATGCAAAGTAACGCCATGAGCCCCTGAAGATATATAAGTATAATTAACTAAAGGATTTTGAGATTTAACTTGTGTTGTTTTTGTTAATTTTGAAAATGCTGATTGTAATTCTTTTTTTGTGGTTGAAATGTTCATATTTAGTTATCAATTATAAAAAGATAGTTAGTTTTTAACAAGTCTTAATTGGGTATACCTTGTATAGGCTAATTAAAAGAAAATTGATTTTTGGGCTATTTTAATGAGTTTTACCTCTAAAAAAGAGATTATTATAATTAAGTATTTATATATATAAAAATAAACACTAATAATAATAGCCTTAATATGTTAATAAAAAACTAAAAACGCCCTTTTATAGAGATAGATAATTTGATTTTTTTATCAACAAAACACATATAAAAATGTTAATAATGTGTTGAAAAAAAATAAAATATTTTTTTCTTATATTAATTTTTGATTTGTGGATAAGTGAGTGGATTTCTTTTTATATAAAATTTAAGCTTAATCTCTTCAATCCAGTTTGAGTACCAATCTGATTTTTTTTGGTTTAATGCCATTTGTTCAAGATCTAACCAATTTTTATCTAAACTAGCTGGACCGCCTTCTATTTTTTCATCAACCCAAACAATATGATAACCAAACCCCGTTAAAACCGGCGCACTTGGAGTGTTGGGAGAAATGTTTTTTATAACATCAACAAGTTCCTTTACTTGATATTGATCTAAGTTTATCATTCCCATATATCCACCCTTTGGACCACTTGTTGTATCATCTGAAAACTCTTTTACCTTTAATATAAAATCATCTTTATTTTTTATTTCTTTAACTATAGAGGCAGTTTTTTTATATGTTAAGTTTTTATCTTCCTCTGAAACATTAGCACTAATAAGTATGTGTCTAGCATTTACCTTTTCACCACTTCTTTGTAAAACCTCAATTAAATGATAACCAAATTGTGTTTTTATGGGCTCGCTCAAGACATTTGGGTCTAATGTAAAAACAGCCCTATCAAATTCTTGAACAAAAGTTCCTCTAGGAACATATCCTAAATTACCTCCATTTTCCCCAGACTGTTTATCTTCAGAATATTTTTTTGCAGCCTCTTCAAAAGATAATCCATTAACAATTTCATTTCTGATATTTTGTATTTTAGTAAGAGCCTCTTGTAAGGATTTTTCGGAAGGTTTTATTTCAAGTAAAAGGTGTCTAGTTTTATATAGCGTTGGAAATGGACCAATACTATCTTTAAATGTATTATAGAAACTAATAACCTCTCCTCGGGTTATAGAAATACCTGAGGTTAAGCTACCCGTATATTTTTCAGCTAAAAGTTTACCCCTCATATCATCTCTATAAGATCTTTTAAAGTCAGATATTTTTCTTCCCAAAGCCATTTCAGCCTCTTCTTTTCCGCCCGCTTGAGATATTATATTTTCTATTTGCCTTTCCAGGGCTCTATCAATATCCTTATCTAAAACTTCAACAGAATCAACTTCAGCCATTTTTATAATCACTAGCTGTTCTATCATACTTTCAGAGGATTTTAATAATAAATTATTATACTCGTTGGGGTTGGTTGTTGGGTTTATTCTTTGCTCTGCAGCAAGAGCATTTGCAGCTAAAACAACATCACTTAAAAGAACTATTTTGCCCTCAACAACAGCAGAAACCTTATCAAGTAATATTTCTTCTTGTGAAAATGCAACACTAAACAATAATATTAATAATGTTTTTTTAATTTTAATCTCCATTTTTATGTTTCACGTGAAACGAACGCTTTAAATATACTAATAAAATAGATATATCTGTTGGTCTAATACCCGGTATTCTTTGTGCTTGACCTATTGTTTCCGGCAAAACAGACATAAGCTTTTCCCTTCCTTCGTTTGAAATGCTTTTTATTTTTTTATAATCAAAAGTTGAGGGAATAAACATCTCCTCATATATTTTAAGTTTTTCAATCTCTTCTTTTTGTCTATTTATATAACCACCATACTTAATAATTGTTTCCGCCTCAAATAAAATTTCTTCGGCATGAGAGGGGTAGTTTTTTTTTATTTTTTTAAAAACAGGAAGATCAAAAACCCCTATTTTTACTTGGGGCCTCTTAAGCAGTTGAGAAATTTTAATGGGTTCGGTTATGTTATTTTCTCCAACAGAGGAAAGATGGCCGTTAATTTCTTTGGGCCCAATGTTTTCTTTTTCTAGCTGTAGTACAATATCTTGAGTTGCTTTGTTTTTTTTATCCAAATCCTTTAAGAGATTTTTTTCCAAAAGACCAAGCTTTGTTGAATATTTTAATAGTCTTTGATCTGCATTAGATGCTCTAAGTTGGAGCCTATATTCGGCTCGAGAAGTAAACATTCTATACGGTTCATTTGTATCTTTTAAAACCAAATCATCAATGAGAACGCCCATATAGGCGTCGTTTCTTTTTAATAGCAGGGGTGGAGCGCCAATAATTTTTTGAGCTGCATTTATTCCAGCTAACAAACCCTGGGCTGACGCCTCTTCATAGCCAGAGGTACCGTTTATTTGTCCAGCAAAAAAAAGCCCCGATATTCCCTTTGTTTCTAGTGAGGTTTTTAGCTGAGACGGAAAAAAGAAATCATATTCAATGGCATATCCAGGACGTAAAAACTCCACAGAGTTTAAGCCTTCAACCGACCTTAAACATTGGAGTTGAATTTTTTCGGAAGGCTCGTTGAAAAACCATTAACGTATATTTGTTTAGAATTTGTCCATTCTGGCTCTAGTTGAAGTATGTGACTAGGGTTTTGTGAAAACTTATATACCTTATCTTCTATTGATGGACAATATCTCGGCCCCGCAGCCATAGTTTCACCTGAATACATAGCAGACTTAGTTAAGTTTTCTAATATAAGTTCGTGAGTTGTTTTGTTTGTTCTAAAAGCAAAGCAGGGTTCGTCTTTTGGTAAAAACTTTTTGGTTTTATATGATAGAGCTTTTGGTTTTTTATCTCCATACCCAGCCAAACCAACAGACCAATCAACAGAAGATTTTTTTATTCGGGGTGGCGTACCTGTTTTTAATCGCCCAGCATTAAAACCAAAAGACAAGAGAGACTCGGTTATTCCCTCAGATCTTTTTTCGTCAAGCCTTCCAGCCTTAATTTTTTCTTCACCAATATGTATTAAACCATTTAAAAATGTACCGCACGTTAAAATTGCTGCTTTACAAAAAAGCTCTGACCCGTCGGAAAAAATAACAGAATTAACAGATCCCCCAACTTCATTTATTTTTATAACCTCACCCCCAATAACGCTCAAACCAACATCTTTTATATATTTTTGAACAACTTTTTCATATTTAATCTTATCTATTTGAGATCGGGGCGACCAAACAGAGCGGCCCTTAGAAAGGTTTAAAGTTTTGCTTTGAAGCGTTGCTTGGTCAGCAAAAAATCCCATAACACCACCCAGCACATCCAACTCTCTGACCATTTGCCCCTTAGCAAGGCCCCCAATAGCGGGATTACAAGACATTCTACCTATCGCTTTTATGTCCATAGAAACCAAAACAACATCTATCCCCAGTTTGTGTGCTACTAAGGCAGCTTCAATTCCTGCGTGGCCACCCCCAACAACAACCAAATCACACTTATTATTAATTCGTTTCACGTGAAACTATTTCCCAACACAAAATGAAGAAAAGACAGTGTTTAACACATCGTCTTTTGTTGTTTTATTTGTAATTTCATCTAAACAGAAAAGAGCTGCATTCAAGTCTTCAACAGCAAGCTCAAGCCCAGATGAGTTAAGTAGGGAGTTTTTAGCTGTTACTAGTTGTTTTTCAGTTGAAACCAAACATGACAACTGTCTTTGTGATGTTATAATAAATCCAAGATCGGAAAAGCCAGAAGAAACTCTTTTTAAAATAAGTTTTTTAAGTTTAGGTAAATTTTCACCAGTAAGAGCAGAAATAGATATATCATATTCTTTTCCATCCCAACCAAGATCCTTTTTATTGTGCACATATATAACGTTGTCGTTTTCAGACGACAAGACAGAGCCCGGTGCTCCTAAATATAAAACAAGATCCGCAGACAAAATTTCTTCATTGCTTTTTCTCACCCCAATTTTTTCAATAACATCTTTCGTTTTTCTGATTCCAGCGGTATCCTTCAAAACACAGGGCACACCGTCGATATTAATAGTGTTTTCTAATACATCTCTTGTTGTTCCTTCAACCTCACTAACAATGGCCCTGTCTTTTTTTAACAATGCATTAAATAGGGTGGATTTGCCCGCGTTTGTTGGGCCGGCAAGAACAACCGTAGCTCCCGCAGTTAAAACGTTAACAGCATTAAAGCCCTCTATTGCAGAGCTTAGAGTGTTAACACAACTGTTTATAGTTTTTAAAGAATTTGATATGAGGTTTGGTTGAAGGTTTTCTTCAGATATGTCTAAATTAAATTCAATCTGACCAATTACTAAAATAATTTTATTTTTTATATTTAAAATGTTTTCAAGTAAAGAGCCGTTAAGATTTTTATAGCTTAATTTTGCGCCTAAAATAGATTTTGAAGAAATAAGGGACGCCACAGATTCTGCCTGTGACATATCCATTTTCCCGTTTAGGTAGGCTCTTTTAGTAAACTCTCCCCCTGGAGCAGTTGTTGCGCCATAAGAACAGCAGAGAGCAATAGTTTTTTCAATAATAACAGGGTTTCCGTGAAGGTTAATTTCGACAAGATCTTCGCCGGTATATGTGTTCGGAGCAAAAAGAAAATTTACCACAGCCTGGTCGTAAACAACTCCATCTACATCAATAAGAGAAAAAAGAGAAGGGGAATTATGTTTATTTATCCTTGTTGGTTTTTTTATTAAAAGAGAGGTTATTTTGTGTGACTGATTTCCAGTAATGCGCACGACAGCAATACCACTAGAACCAAAGGGGGTTGAACACGCAACCACGGTGCCCATGTTATTTAGGCGGGGAAACTACCCCGCTCAATCCTCTTTGTTAATTATTTTTTGTTGAGCTATTTGCATTACATTAAAACATAAATAATAAAGATTTAGGCCCGACGGAAAACTATAAAAAAGAAAAAACATCATTCCAGGAAACATATATTTCATCATCTTTTGTGTGGCTTCTTGTGCGGGGTCACCGCCAGAGGGTTGGTTAGCCATACCCGCCTGCATTGTATAATACATGGACGCTGACATTAAAAAGGGTAGCACATTAAAAGGTATTTCCCCGATAAAAAACAGGGTGTCTGCCGCGGAAAGGTCGCTAATCCAAAAAACAAAAGATTCACCGCGAAACTCAATAGTGTTTCTAAACACCATAAAAACGGACATCAAGACAGGCATTTGTATTAACATTGGCAAACAGCCAGCAAGGGGGTTTATTTTGTTTTCTTGAAATAGGGCAGCAATTTTTTGCTGCTGGACGGTTGGGTTGTTTTTATATTTATTTTTAATATCATTTAGTAGAGGGTTTATTTCCTGCATTTTTTTAGAAGACCTCAATTGTTTGGCCATCAAAGGATATGTGACAGTTTTGATTAGTATCGCAAACAAAATCACCACAACACCATAGTTTGGTATTAGGCTATACATAAAGATCATAATACTATAAACCAACCAGGAAACAGAAGAAAGCCACTGCCAACCCAATATTTTTTCTTCAATACCAACACCCAGGTTGCTGATTTCTCCATATTCTAGGGGGCCAAAATACAAAGTTGTTTCTTCAAAATTTATATTTTGGTTTGTTATAATGTCGACAGCAATTCTGTCTCCAGAAGAATATTTTGCAATTTCAACAAAGTCGGTTTTTTGCGGAACAAAAAAGACACCAAAGTATTTTGTTCTATAGCCCGCAAAATCAGCAGGGCCGGTATATTGTTTTGAAGAGCGCTCTATTGTACCAGACGAAGACCCAAAAAGACCGGTAGACCCAGCCTTAAACGACTCTATGTCGCCGCCCTGTCCCACAAGACCCTCAAGAAACATACCATCTTGGGTAGGCTCTGTAAGGGGAAGTCCCCCAACCCAATCAAGTCTAAAATTTCCATCCAAAACATCATCCTTAATACCCCTTAGGTTTGTATTAACAACGACCTCATAGCTATTATAGAAAAAAGTTAGATCTTTTTGAACAAAACCTTCACCCACCTGCAATACATAAGAAAGAGTTTCTGTTGGGTTGTCCTTGTTAAGAATAACAGAGTTTTTACCCTCAACAAACCAGGGTTTTGATTCAGACCAAAAGTCGTCTAGAAAAACTTCCTCACCGGATTGGTTTATATAAGAAACAAGAAGATTGTTTTTGTTTTCTTCGTCAATTAAATCTAGAAAACCTTCACCATCTTTGAGGTGTTTTGTAACCAAAAAAGAGCTAAGAGAACCACCGTTTTTATTGCTAATTCCGGCAGTAAAAAGCGGGGTTTCTACAGTATAAACCCTTTTTAAAAGGTCTGAAGATTCCGGGGGGTTAACATAAGAAGCGGCCGGGCTCTTTTCCGTCTCCTGAAAGGCGTTCTCAACAGGAGAAACGCTTTCTGTTTCCTGGGGTTCAGGCGAAATAAAATCAAGATATGTTGGCCAAAATAAAAGGATTGCCCCGATTAAAATAAAACCAATGAGCGTTTTTTGATCCATACTACGAAGAAACAGTTAGTTTTTTACGACCCTTTTTTCTTCTCGCGGCCAATACTTTTTTTCCACCCACGTTAGAGTTTCTTTCCATAAAGCCGTGCTTGTTTTTTCTTTTCCTATTACTAGGTTGGTATGTTCTTTTCATAATGCTTTGTTGCCGAAATATAGCCCAATATTATTGTTTGTGAAACAATAAAAACTATCTTAAAAAAGAAGAAAGAGAAAGAAAAGTTCTGGTTATAGGTAAAAAAGAATGTTAATCTAGTGGAATACAATTTATTTTTTTTGTTAACAACTTGTGGATAACTATGGACTATAAAAAAATTTGGAATAAAACAAAAAAAGATCTCAAGGGAGTTTTGCCGGAGCATGGATATGAAGCCTGGATTGAAACATTGTCTCCTGTTGGCGCAACAAATAACATATTTATATTAGAAGCTCCAAACCAATTTGCTCACGACTGGATTATTAATAACTATCAAGACCTAATTGTTTCCTCGCTAAGGGAGCATGAAGGGGGTTTAGATTTAAGGGTTGCCATTGCCCCACAATCACAGCAGAACGTGGTAGCAACCAGCCTGGCAAACAGTGAGCCCATCAAGCAAAGCAACGCAGGAAGAAGGCACAATATTAACGCAGGAAACACCTTTGATTCTTTTATAGAAGGACCAAACAGTATTTTTGCAAAAAACGCAGCCCTAAATGTTTCTAAAAATCCTGGGTCTAGTGACTTTAACCCGCTTATTATATATGGGGGGGTCGGGTTGGGGAAAACCCACCTACTTCACTCAATCGCAAACACGCTTATTAGGGGAAAAAAACAACTTAATGTTGTTTTGGCATCATCAGAAAAATTTACAAACGACTTTATTGCCAGTATCCAAGAAAATAGATCAATGGACTTCTCAAAGGTTTATAGAAAGGCAGACGTTCTGCTTATAGACGACATACAATTTTTCCAAGGCAAAGAACAAACACAGGAACAGTTTTTTCACACCTTTAACGACCTTTTTACGGCGGGAAAACAGATTGTTATGACAGCAGATAGATATCCGGGCGAAATGGTTGGCCTTCAGGACAGGCTTCTTTCTAGATTTGAGTCAGGTCTTCATGCAGATATTCAACCACCAGACTTTGAAACGAGGGTGGCGATACTGTCAAAAAAAGCACAACAAAATAATATAAAAATTTCCAGCGTTTTTTTAGAAAAGATAGCATCGCACGTTAGAACAAACATTAGAGACCTTGAAAGCTGTGTAACCAAAATTTTTGCACACGCAACATTTTCTGGAGAAGAAATCAGTGAGGCGCTAGTAGAGTCAATTATCAGAGAAAGGCTTGGAGATCAAGGGTATGGACAAGCAACAATGCAAGACGTAATTAGCGGGGTTTGTAGTATTTTTGCAGTAAGCCAAGAAGAAATTGTTGGTCAATCCCGAAGAAAAAATATAGCAGAAGCAAGGCAGGTGGCCGCATACCTGGCTAGAGAGGTGTTAGATATGCCCCTAAACGCAATAGGGCTGCACCTTGGAGGAAGAGACCATACAACAGTTATGCATTCTCATAAAAAAGTTACAGAACTCCTAAAAAAGGACGATAAATTTAAAAGACGTGTAGATATTATATATAATGAGTTAAATTTAAACTAGAATATTATAAAGGAACAAAAATGGCAAAAGGAACAGTAAACAAAGTAACACTAATTGGAAGATTGGGACAAGACCCAGAAATTAGATTTTCTGGTGACGGAAAAGCAATAGCATCGTTTAGCGTAGCAACCAACGAAAGTTGGAAAAACAAAAACGGAGAAATCCAAGAAAGAACAGAGTGGACAAAGTGCACGGCGTTTGGTGGAACAGCAGAAAAATATATCCAACCATACGTTAAAAAGGGAAGTTTAGTTTATATTGAGGGTTCTTTAAAGACAGATAAGTGGCAAGATAAAGACGGAAACGACAAATATTCAACGGGAGTGGTTTTAAATAATTTTGGTGGAATACAAATTTTAGGAGGCGGAGAAGGTGGGGGCTATGAAAGAGCCGGAGGTATGGATCAAACACCGAAAACCTCAGAAGAAAATACGAGCCAAGTTACAGAAGACGACCTTCCTTTCTAGTTTTTAAGCGTGAAAACATCAAAACCGAGAAGCCGAACAACTAGAACTGTTTTAAGTTATATTTCGGCATTCCTTTGTTTTTTTCTTGTTAAAATGAACGTGTCTGGCAAAGAGAACTTGCCTAAAAACGGCCCATACATCTTAGCACCAAACCATATTGACAACATAGACCCATTTCCTCTTTCAGCGGCAATGAAAAAACCAATTACCTACTTAATGGCGGAAGATCAAAACCCTCTAAAATGGTACGAGGCATGGGCCCCAACCTCTTATGGGGTTCTTTTAGTAAATAGAAAAAAAATACAGCCATCAACAATAAAGGCCCTACACAAACAAATTAAAAAAAATGAAATTGTGTGCATTTTTCCTGAAGGCACAGCGCTAAGCACGAAATTAAAAGAAGGAAAGAATGGAGCTTCATTCTTTGCGGTGCGCCACGAAATACCAATAATTCCAGTCGCAATTTTTGGAACAGAAAAAGTGCTCCCCGCACTAAAAAGGTTTAAAAGAACAAATATTAACATTACTTTTGGTAAACCAATATTTACTAGAGGCGAGGACAAGAAAAAACTTTCCGAGCTGACAAAAAAAACAATGAACGCAATTAGAAAAATGTTGCCCGAAGAGTATTGTTAAGAAGGAGAAAAAAATGATTTATAACTTAGAAATATCAGCAAACCTAGCTTTTGACCTACTACGAATTTTATTGGCCGTTTCGCTTTTTTTTGTTTGGGTTGTTAGGTACGACAATATCATAAAAGAATTTAGAGATGACTATGATTTACCGGATTGGCTTCGAGACTTAGTGGGAATAATTAAACTATCATGTGCGGGTATGATATTAACCAACGATACACAGCTACAAATAGTTGCACTGATGTCAATAGCCTTTTTAATGTGTGCTGCTGTTGCAACCCACATAAGAGTTAAAAATCCTCCACACAAAATGCTACCCGCCATAACACTACTGCTGGTTTGTTTGGCTATGTTGTTTTTAGTTTTTTAATTGTTAAGAAAAACAACCTTACCCAAAACTTTTCGTTTTGCTATATCTTCAATAGAAGAAACCGCGTCCTTCATGGGAACGGTTTTAGATATAAAGGGATTAATTTTACCCTCAGCTAATAAAGCCCCTATTTTCTTTAGGTTTTTAGCGTGAACAACAGGCTCTTCTTTTTGAAAGCGCCCAATAAATACACCCGAAACAGCGCAACCCTTTAAGAGCATCAAATTAGCTGGAAAGGATGGAATTTTTCCTGCAGCAAAACCCACCACCAAGTATGTTCCTTTCCAACCAATAGATCTTAGAGCTGGCTCTGAAAAACAATCGCCCACCGGATCATAAATAATTGAATACCCACCTTTTTTACTTTTAGATTTTAATTCTCTCGTAAAAGCCATCTGGTCTTCTTTATCTAGTTTTTCACGTCCATATACAACAACGTCATCAGCCCCATACCTAACACAAACCTCAGCTTTTTCTTTATTAGAGACGGCCGCCACAACGCGCGCGCCATATGCTTTAGCTATATCTACCGCAGCTAAACCAACACCCCCGGCAGCGCCCAACACTAACACCTCATCCTTTTCGCTAATATTTGCTCTTTGTAACAGGGCGTGTAAGCTAGTGCCATAAACCATAAAAACCCCCGCAGCAATATGATGAGGAAAAGACCGCGGAATAGGAAATGCAAACATTTCATGTATTACAATCTTTTCTGCAAAAGCCCCAAAACCCTTAAAAAAAACTACATTGTCACCAACTTTTAAAGAAGAAACATTTTTCCCGACAGAGCTAACAGTCCCAGCCCCCTCATGTCCCGGGGAAAAGGGTAGGTTGGGTTTAAACTGATATAGACCTTGAACAATTAAGTTGTCGGGATAGTTAAGGCCAGCTGCTTTTATATCAACAACTATTTCGTTAGGACCAGCAACAGGATCTGCGGTTTCCTCCCAAGATAGATTAGATACAGGACCAAACTCTTTACATAATAGCGCTTTCATACAACTCCTTTTTAGTGTTTAAAAACTCTCGTACCTGTAAAAACCATTGAAATTTTATATTCATTGCAGGCGTCTATAACTTCACCGTCTTTAATTGAGCCGCCCGGCTGTATAATAGACTTTATTTTATATTTTTTCATCAAATCAACAGAAT
>AACY020294621.1_pt1 | contig 13466 bp, 15 predicted proteins | sample 267378 | NCBI WGS metagenome assembly AACY02 (sample SAMN02954345, study PRJNA13694) | marine metagenome | biome: aquatic; feature: ocean; material: water; isolation source: isolated as part of a large dataset composed predominantly from surface... | reverse complement strand
GTCCGCGCCGAAGAAGTCGACCGAGCCGCCCGTCACCTCGTAGCCCTCGCGGCCCGAGAGCACGTAGGAAAGCGTCGACTTGCCCGAGCCGTTCGGGCCCATGATCGCATGGACCTCGCCCGCAGGGACTTCAAGCGTGAGGCCCTTGAGTATCTGCTTGTCCTCCTCCTCGAGCTTCACCTGCAGGTTCTCGATCTTCAACATGACGTCACTCCACCTTGTCGCTTCCGCGCTTCGGCGCGGGGATGTTCTTGACCGCGCGGAACCGCGCGAGGAAGGCGAGGATGAGCAGCCGAGCGCCGACGCACATCAGCACCCAGAGCCCGAAAACGAACCAGCCGGAGGGCTGGTAGCCGGGAATCACGATGCCCGGCCCGCGCGCGGCGACCGCGAAGGCCAGCGCGACGAGGATCAGGAACAGCGGCTTGTCGACCAGCTGCGCGAAGACGCGCAGACGGCGCTCCCTGGCGTCGGGCGACCAGGTCTCGCCGACGATCTCGTACTTGTCGCGCATGGCGCTCAGCCTCCCCAGCCAGCGGTCTCAAACAGCCGCGCGACAGCGATCCCGACGCCCACCGGGACGCCGACCGCCTCGGGCCGCGGCGACTTCAGGACGTAGCGCGCCGCCGCCCAGACGGCGACGCCGCCGACGAAGCCCGACAGCAGCGCCACCAGTACGCCGACGACGCTCACGCCGGCGTCGTCCGGGCGCCCGCCCCCGCGCGAACCGCCTTGCGACGCGCCGACCACCGCGCCCGCCGCCGCGCCGCCTCGCCGACCGCAAAGGCTGCGGCGAGCGCCCCGGCGACCAGCGCCGCCACCAGCCCGAACTTCAGCGTCGCAAGCACGCCGCCGACGATCCCCAGCTGCACGAAGGCCTTGATCGGCAGGACGAGCAGAAGCATCGCGAGCGCGAACAGCCGCATCGCGTAAGGCCCGAACGCCGACTCGCGCCGCCGCAGTGTCACGAGCGCCAGCAGATCCCGCTTCATCCGTTCCAGGCGCGCGCCCACCACCCGCTTGTATGTCACGTCCGGCTCCCCCGGCAGCGCACCCACGCCAGCGTGACCAGCCCCCAGAGCGCGAGGATCGCGCCGGTCACGACGTCGCCGGCGAGGGCCGCAAGATCGCCGCCGAGGCCGAGCGCATCGGTCAGCGCCGCCGCCACCTCCTCGTCTTCGAGCGCGAGGGCGAGCAGCAGCAGATGCGCCACGACGAGAAAGCGCTCGCGCCGCGAGATGCCGAGCCGCATCGAATGGCCGACCGCCGGCAGTCGGAGAGGCCGGCGCGGAGCGTCGTCTGCGGTCATGGCGCGGTCCTCTCTCTGCAGGCGTACGTCACCCGACGCTCCCCTCCAGCGAGATCGCGACCAGCTTCTGGGCCTCGACGGCGAACTCCATCGGCAGCTCCTGCAGAACCTCCTTGCAGAAGCCGTTGACGACGAGCGCCACCGCCTCCTCCTCGTCCATGCCGCGCGAGCGGCAGTAGAACAGCTGGTCCTCGGCGATCTTCGAGGTCGTGGCCTCGTGCTCGGACTTCGCGGTGGCGTTCTTCATCTCGATGTAGGGCACCGTGTGCGCGCCGCAGTCCGAGCCGATCAGCAGCGAGTCGCACTGGGTGAAGTTCCGCGCATGCGCCGCGCGCGGATGCATCGAGACGAGCCCGCGATAGGTGTTCTGCGCGCGCCCCGCCGAGATCCCCTTCGAGACGATCCGGCTCCGCGTGTTCTTGCCGAGATGGATCATCTTCGTGCCGGTGTCGGCCTGCTGGGCGTTGTTGGCGATGGCGATCGAGTAGAACTCGCCCTGGCTCTCCTCGCCGCGGAGGATGCAGGACGGATACTTCCACGTGATCGCCGAGCCGGTCTCGACCTGCGTCCAGCTCACCTTCGCCCGCGCCTCGCGACAGTCGGCGCGCTTGGTGACGAAGTTGTAGATGCCGCCGCGGCCTTCCTCGTCGCCCGGATACCAGTTCTGTACGGTGGAGTACTTCACCTCGGCGTCCTCGAGCGCGACGATCTCCACCACCGCCGCGTGCAGCTGGTTGGTGTCGCGCTGGGGCGCGGTGCAGCCTTCGAGGTAGCTGACATAGCTCCCCTTGTCGGCGATGATCAGCGTCCGCTCGAACTGGCCGGTGTTCTCGGCGTTGATACGGAAGTAGGTGCTCAGCTCCATCGGGCAGCGCACGCCAGGCGGCACGTAGACGAAGGAGCCGTCGGAGAACACCGCCGAGTTCAGCGTCGCGAAGTAGTTGTCCGATGTCGGAACCACCGAGCCCAGGTACTTCTTCACAAGCTCGGGATGCTCCTGCACCGCCTCGGAGATCGAGCAGAAGATCACGCCGGCTTCGCGCAGCTCCTTCTGGAAGGTCGTGCCGACCGAGACGCTGTCGAAGACGGCGTCCACGGCGACCTTTCGGCCCTCCGCCGGCGCGTCGCCCGCGCCCTCGACGCCTGCGAGGATCATCTGCTCCCTCAGCGGGATGCCGAGCTTCTCGTAGGTGCGCAGCAGCTCAGGGTCGACTTCGTCGAGCGACTTCGGTTTCTCGGCGAAGGACTTCGGCTGCGCGTAATAATACTGCTCCTGATAATCGACAGGCGCAATGTCGAGCATCGCCCAGTCGGGCTCGGTCATGCCCAGCCAGCGCTGATAGGCGCCGAGCCGCCATGCGAGCAGCCACTCGGGCTCGCCCTTCTTCGCCGAGATCAGGCGCACGATGTCCTCGTTCAGGCCCTTGGGCGCGAACTCGGTCTCGATGTCGCTTTCCCAGCCGTACTTGTACTTGCCCATCTCCCGGACGCGGGCGACGGTTTCGTCGTCGACGCCGTCCTTCACCTGCACGTCGTCCAGCATCGCCATCGGTCTTTACTCCCTCAGGCCGCTTGCGCGCGGCGCTTGGCATGGAGGCCGGCCCACGCATGGGCGAGCCGGTCGATCTCGTCTTCCGTGGTCTCGGGGCCGAGCGAGACGCGAACGGCGCATCGCGCCAGGTCCGCCTCGAACCCCATCGCGACGGCCAGCGCGCTCAGCCCCGCGCTCGGCCCGGTCTTTCCGGAGCTGCAGGCCGAGCCCGCGCTCACGGCGAAACCTGCGAGGTCGAGCCCCATCACCTGCGTCTCGCCCCGCCAGCCCGGCGTCGCGACGCAGAGCGTGTTCGGCAGTCGCGCCGACCCACGCCCAAAGATGATAGCCCGATCATTCCAGTCGGAAATGGTCTCTTCAAGCTTGTCGCGCAACGTCGCGACCCGCTCCCACGCGCCATCGGCGACGCGCCGCGCCGCCGCCTCCGCCGCGGCGCCGAAGCCTGCGATGGCGACGACGTTCTCGGTCCCGGCGCGGCGTCGCCCCTCCTGCCCACCGCCCCGCAGCAGGGGGTCGATCTCCGCGCCCGGCGGGACGATCAGCGCCCCGGCGCCCTTGGGGCCGCCGAGCTTCGGGGACGAGAGGATCGCGAAGCGCATCCGTCCCCCGTTCCAGCGCCAGTCGATCTTGCCGGCGGCCTGCGCGGCGTCGACCAGATCCACGACGCGCTCCGCCGCCGGCTGGAGAATCCCCGTCTCCGAGTTGGCCGCCTGCAGCGCCGTCGCGCCCGCCGCCGCGAGGTCCACCGCGCCGTCCGCGCGCAGCGGCAGCGTGCGCGACAGATGCGCGGCGACGCAGTCGTGTTCGATCGCGCCGCCCGAAAGCGGCCCGAGATTGCGCGCCGCCAGCGCGGCGGCCTCGGTCGCGCCCGAGGTGAAGATCACCTGCTCCGGATCGCACCCCGCAAGCGCGGCCACCTGCGTGCGGGCGCGTTCGATCGCGGCGCGCGCCGCGCGGCCCTCCGCATGCGCGCCCGAGGGATTGCCCGAAAGATCGAGCGCGCGCGCCGCCGCCGCCCGCGCCTCCGGCGCCAGCGGCGCGCCCGCGTTCCAGTCGAAGAAGGCGCGCGCCGTCACGCCGTAGCGCCCTCGGCGTCCTCGAGGTCGAAGGTCGGCACGGCGGGGCAGGGGGCCAAAGTGTTGCCCACCACGTCCGCGAGGGTCGTGCGGCTCAGGAAGACGTGGACGTGGCTCGAGAGCTGCTCCCACAGATCGTGGGTGAGGCAGGACGCGCGCGACCCGCCGCAACCCTGCTCGGCGCCCTCGCCGCAACGCAGCGCCGACACCGTCTCGTCCACGGCGTCCATGATCTCGATGATCCGGATCTCGCCCGCGGCGCGCGCCAGCCGGTAGCCCCCGCCGGGACCGCGCACGCTTTCAACGAGACCAGCTCGCCGAAGCCGCGAGAAAAGCTGTTCGAGATAGGCGAGCGACACGTCCTGACGTTCGGAGATTTCTCCAAGCGAAACGAGCCGCGCGCCCCCCTGAAGCGCGATGTCCGCAAGCGCGGTGACGGCGTAGCGACCCTTGGTGCTGAGCTTCATCGCGCTTCCTCCAGCGGTCCCGCCCGCGCATTGACGCAGCGCGATCCGCAGCCTAGCTAAACGAGGCTGGATCAATGCAACCGCGCACATCGAGTTAGAACAGTTCTAGGATGCCTGACGAGAACCGTCAAGCATTCCGCGCCGAGGACGCCCGCCCCGCATGCCCGAGATCATCTTTCCCGGCCCCGACGGTCGCCTCGAAGGCCGGTACCATCCGCAGCGCGAGCGGGACGCGCCGATCGCCCTCATCATGCACCCGCACCCCCAGTTCGGGGGCACGATGAACAACAAGGTCGTCTACAACCTCCATTACGCCTTCCATCGGCTCGGCTTCTCGGTGCTCCGCTTCAACTTTCGCGGCGTCGGCCGGAGCCAGGGCGAGTTCGACCAGGGGATCGGGGAGCTTTCCGACGCGGCATCCGCCCTGGACTGGCTGCAGTCGATGAACCCGAGCGCGCGCGGCTGTTTCGTCGCCGGCTTCTCCTTCGGCGCCTGGATCGGGATGCAGCTGCTGATGCGCCGGCCGGAGATCGCCGGCTTCGTGAGCGTGTCGCCGCCGGCCAACCTCTACGATTTCTCGTTCCTCGCCCCCTGTCCGTCGTCGGGGCTGATCGTGAACGGCTCGACTGACCGGATCGCGCCGCCGTCCGACGTCGAAAAGCTCGCCGCGAAGCTGAAGACGCAGCGCGGCATCACGATCACCCACACGGTGGTGGAAGGCGCGAACCACTTCTTCGAGGAGGGGATGGACGAGATGATCGGACTGGTCGAGGACTACGTCCGCGAGCGTCTCGTCGCCAGCCGCGCGGCCTGAGCCGGGCTTGAAACCCGAGTGTCGCGCAGCAAGTCTTAAGATACCTGAGTTGAGGAGCGAGCTTTTGCCAGCGACGATCCTCTCGCGCGTCTCGCCAGCGCCGCTGCGGGCGGCTGTCCCAGCGGCCGTTGGCGTCGCCGCCGTCGGCTTCGTCGCCGCGGCGTCGCTCGCCTGGGCGCTCGCGCCTGCCGATGAGCCGGCGCCTCGGCCGGCGCCCGCCGCCTCGGCGCCGGCCGAGGCCGGCGCACCCGAGCACGCAGTGGGTGCTGGAAGCGCGACCGCCCGCCGACAGCGATCCGGTCCCCGCGCCCGCCGCCGCCGACCCGACGAGCAGAGAAACCGCCGTCCCGGCGACGGTTGAGACCGCCGCCCTCACCACGGCCGCCGGCCCGTCCCGCGACACCCTCGCCCTCGAGCATGGCGTGCGCGTCCGCGCGCACATGATGCGCCGCCTCGCCTATCCGGCGGACGTCCGGGCCCCCGGTGTGGTGGTTGTGGCGCTCGTGTTGGGCGCCGACGGGCGCTTGATCGACGCCCGCGTCGTGGAGCGTGAGGCCGCGGATCCGCAGGCCGCCGCCGCGCTCGCCGCCGCCCGCGCCGCGGCGCCCTATCCCGCGGCGCCCGAGGCGCTCGGCCCCGACGCGCTGCATTACGACGTGCGAGTGAGTTTCCGCCGGCGATGAGCGCGCCGTCGGTCGCGACCATCGGTTACGAGGCGGCTTCGCTCGGCGACGTGCTCTCGCGGCTGAAGGGGGCCGGCGTGGAGATCGTCGCCGACGTGCGCGCTGTCGCCGCCTCGCGCCGCGCGGGCTTCTCCAAGACGACGCTGCGCGAAACCCTCGCGAGCGCCGGCCTCGGCTACGAGCATTTCCGCGCGCTCGGCACGCCGAAGCCCGGCCGCGAAGCCGCCCGCGCCGGCCGCGTCGACGAGATGCGCGCGCTCTATGCGGAGCATCTCGCGACGCCTGAGGCGGAGACGGCGCTGGCGCGCCTCGCCGCGCTCTGCGCAGAGCGCCGCGTCTGCCTGCTCTGTTACGAGGCCGAGGCGCGCGGTTGCCATCGCCGCGTCCTCACGGAGCGCATCGCGCCCATGCTCGGGGCCGAGATTCGGGACCTTTGAGGAGAAAGGCCGCCGGCGGTCGCGACGACCCGCGGGCGGCGTCGGGCCGAGCGCGGGGCACGTCCCAGCCGGGCTTCCGCGCCGGTCCCAACGGAGCCGCGGCGACCCGTCCCCCGCTCAGACCGGCGCAAGCCCGGTCAGATGCGCGAGGTTCTTGAAGAAGATCCGCACATGCGCGAGCGGCTTCGCTTTCACGAGCTCCTTGTTCATGTAGGCGTCGAAGGTCAGCTCCTGCACGTCCTTGTCTCGGCAGATCGCGACGAAGCGTTCGCGGCGCTCGTCGTTGACGTACCAGTAGCGCTGCATCACCCCGAGGATCCAGAACACGCCCCCGTGCAGCTTCATGAAGCGCTTGCGCGCCGTCCGCAGCTTGCGCGGATCGCCCGTCTCCAGCGCGGCGTGGGCCGCGTCGCCCGCGTAGCGCCCGGTGAGCATCGCGTAGTAGATGCCCTCGCCCGAGGATGGCGCCACCACCCCCGCCGCGTCGCCCGCCACGATCACGTCGCGCCCGTTGTCCCAGCGGTCGAGCGGCTTGAGCGGGATCGGCGCGCCCTCCTTCCGGATCGTGCGGTTCTCCGCGAGGCCCGAGGCCACCCGCAGGTCGTGGGTCGCTGACTTCAGGTTGAAGTCGGTGATCTCGGTGCCGAGGCCCACGGACGTGTTGGCGCCATGCGGGAACACCCAGCCGTAGAAGTCGGGCGAGATGCGGCCGTCATAGACCACGTCGCACTGCTCGCCGTCCCAGTCCGGCGCGGTCGGGCTCTCGATGATCTCGTGATAGGCGATGACGTAGGGGATCTTCTCGCCGCCGGGGATCTCCTGACGCGCGACCGCCGAGCGCGCGCCGTCCGCGCCGATCACCATCTTCGCGCGCACGCCGACGGCCTCGCCCATCTTCTCCTCGCCCTTGGGGCGATAGACGACCACCGCCGTCCCGTCCGCGTCGCGGTCGATCCGCACGAAGCCGCCCGTCCGCCGGGCTGCGCCGGCCTCGGCGGCCCGCGTCCGCAGCCACTCGTCGAAATGCTCGCGGTCGACCATGCCGACGAAGCCGCCCTCGATCGGGATGACCACCTTCTCGCCCTTCGGCGAGATCATCCGCGCCCGACGCGCCTTCGCGACCAGCTGGCTCTCGGGGATGTCGAAATCGACCATGGCCTTCGGCGGAATCGCGCCGCCGCAGGGCTTGATCCGTCCCTGCCGGTCCAGAAGCATCACCCGCCGCCCGGCCCGCGCCAGGTCGTGCGCGGCGGTCGCGCCGCAGGGGCCGCCGCCGATCACCACGACGTCGAACTCCTCGGCGACCACCGGCTTTCCGCTTTCCGCGTTCATCCCGTCATTCTCCCGGAACGAGGCCCGCGGCCGGCGCCGCCTGATGGCCGGTCCTGAGGCGCGGCGCGCCCACGTTCAGCGCCAGGATCGCGGAGAGCACGAACAGCGCCCCCTCGACCCCGAAGACGAGGGCGTAGGAGACCGCCGGGTCCCCCATCATCGCCCGCGTCGCGTCCACCGAGGCGGCCCCGAGGAAGCCGCCGAGCCCGAAGGCCACGGCCTGCGCCGCGCCCCAGACGCCCATGCGCGCGCCCTCATGCCCGCCGCCGTCAGCCCCCGCCAGCGCCATCATCGAGCCGATGGCCGCCACCGCGAAAGCGCCGTTCATGAAGCCGAGCCCGAACACGTTGACCGCGAGCGGCCAGCCCGGCGCGAAGGCCCCGAGCACAAGCCCGAACAGCGCCGCCGCCGAGCCGAGGCAGCCGACGACCGTCCAGAGCTTCAGCGAGCCGAGCACCCGCCCGCCGACCGCGCTGCCCATCACCGCGACGAACACCATCCCGAAGAAGATGCCCATCTGCTGCTTGGCCGCGAGCTGCGTGCTCTCCCCGACCGTCATCCCGAACACCAGCCCCGCGAAGGGCTCGAGGATCAGGTCCTGCGCCGAGAAGGCCAGCATCGAGACGAACACGAACACCGTGAAGCGCCGCGCCGGCGCATCCGTCCAGATGCCACGGAGCACGTCCATGAACGGCCCCGGCGCGGCCTCCGCCTCGGCCTTCTCGCGCCCTTCCACGCCCCAGACCGCGAAGACGGTGAGCGCGATGGCGACCGCGGCCACGACGCTCGTCACCTCCATCAGCCTGAGCGGCGTGTAGGGGTCGAGGAAATGCCCCGCCGTCCCGGCCGTGACCGCGAGGCCGAGGATCATCATCAGCCAGACGATCGTGGCCGCCGCCGGCCGCCGCTCCGCCGCCACCCGCGTCGCGAGCAGCGCCAGCAGCGCCGTGCCCGAGGCGCCGACCCCCGCGCCGATCAGCACGAAAGCGACGGTGGCCACCGCCACGCCCAGCCAGAGCGTCGCGCCCATCAGCGAGACCGCCCCCGCCGCCGTCAGCCCGCCGAGCGCGAGCGCGGCCATCCCGCCCACGATCCACGGCGTGCGCCGCATCCCGTCCGAGCCGTAGCCCCAGCGCGGCCGCAGCATCCCCATCGCGTAATGCAGGCCGACCAGCGCGCCCGGCAGCATCGCCGGCAGCGCCAGCTCCACCACCATCACGCGGTTCAGCGTCGAGGTCGTCAGCACGACGATCGAGCCGAGCGCCATCTGCACGAGCCCGAGCCGGGCGATGCCGAGCCAGCTCAGCGGCGCGCGCGGCGCGGGGCCGGCGCGGTCGAGGGCGTCCATCTCAGGCGCCTCCCATCAGGTGCAGCGCGCAGGCCGCGGTGAGCATCCCGAGCACGTAGAGCAGCACGCCGAGCCCCGAGAACCAGACCGCGTGCTTCACCGGATCGCCGAGGAAGCGCGGCGCGAGCAGCGCCTGCCCCGCGAGGAACAGCCCGATGATCGCAGCCTGCGGGGCCGCGCCCCAGAGCAGCAGCAGCGCCATCACGACCGCCTGCGGCGCGAACATCACCCTGACGGCGATCCGGCTCGCGACCTCCGGCCCGAGCGTGGCGGGGAGGGAGGCGAGGCCATGCGCCCGGTCCCCCTCCACCGCCTTGAAGTCGTTGAGCGTCATGATCCCGTGCGCGCCGAGGCCGTAGAGCGTGGCGATCACGACGATCTCCCAGCGCGGGAAGGCCCCGAGCATCACCGCCGCGCCCGTGAACCAGGGCAGCGTCTCGTAGGAGAGGCCGCAGACCAGCGCCGACACCCAGCCGTTCTTCTTCAGCCGGATCGGCTCGGCGGAATAGGCCCAGGCCGCCGCCACGCCGATCACGGTCGCCGCGAACACCCAGATCCCGAGCGCCCAGCCCATGGCGAGCGAGAGCGCCGTCCAGACCAGCGCGATCCACAGCCCCCAGCGCCCGCCGATCCGCCCCGAGGGGATCGGCCGGTTCGGCTCGTTGATCGCGTCCACATGCCGGTCGCACCAGTCGTTCGCCGCCTGGCTCATGCCGCAGACGAGCGGCCCCGCCAGCAGCATGCCCGCAAGCACCAGATGCGCGTTCCCGAGCAGCGCGGCCCCCGAGGACACCGCCCCGCACATGAACGCCCACATCGGCGGGAACCAGGTGATGGGCTTCAGCAACTCCAGCACGTCGCGGGGCCGCGGAAGCCCCGCTCCGCGCCGCGTCGGCGGCGTCGTGAACTGCGCGCTGACATTCATGCTGTCAGTTTGTCATGACACTCAGGGCCCGCCAAGCGATTCCGGGGCGCCAGAGCGTCGCGCCTTGCAACCTGCGGCGCCCTGCCGCCGGCTCGCCCCGTCCTGTGATGGAGCGCAGGGCGGTGCGACGCGACGCGGCCTGGTGACGCCGGCGCAGGCCGCTTTCTTCCGCATTATGGAATGCCTTTCCATTTCTCTTGCACGGGCGGGCCGTCTGCGACATTGCGCCATCCATGATCGATATGCGCGACACGCGTGGCGAGGGCGGCCGGGTGCAATCGGTCGCGCGCGCCGCCTCCATCCTGAGAATCCTCGGCGAAGCGCCCCACGGGCTGCCGCTCAAGGACGTGGCCCGCCGCGCCGCGCTCGCGCCCTCGACCTGCCATCGCCTGCTGACCACGCTGGAGCCCGAGGGCTTCGTGCGCCACGACGCCGCCGGCGGCGGCTGGCGCGTCGGCGTCGGCCTCTACGCCATCGGCGCCGCTTTCCGCGAGAGCCGCGACCTGCACAGCCTCGCGCGCCCGCATCTGCGCGGCCTGATGGAGACGACGGGCGAGACCGCCAACCTCTTCGTCCTCGAGCAGGGGCAGGTCGTCTGCGTCGGCCAGGTCGAGTGCCGCCAGACGATGCGCGCGATCACCGCCGTCGGCGGCCGCGTCGCGCCCTATTGCTCCGGCGCCGGCAAGGCGATTCTGGCGGCGCTTCCCGAGGAGGAGGCGCTCGCCCGCCTCGACGCCGCGCCGCGTCCGCGCCTCACCGCGCGCACGCTCACCGACCTGCCCGCGCTCGGCGCCGCGCTCGCCGAGGCCCGCGCCCGCGGCTGGGCGCTCGACGACGGCGAGCACGCCGAGGGCCTGCGCTGCGTCGCGGCGGCGGTCCATGACGAGGAGGGCGCGCCGGTCGCCGCCGTCTCCGTGTCCGGGCCGGCCAGCCGCCTGAGCGATTCCGCCCTCGAGAGCCTCGGCGCCCGCGTCCTCCGCGCGGCGGCCGCCGTCACCCGCGATTACGGCGGTCGCGTCCCCGCGCCCGCCGCGACAACCCTTTCCGGGAGTTCAGAATGACCGAGTCCGTCGCCCGCGCCGACCTGTCCGTCGCGCCCGATTTCGCCGCCTTCGTGGAGGAGGAGGTCCTCCCCGGCCTCCCGGTCGCGGCGGAGGATTTCTGGGCCGGGCTCTCCGCGCTCGTCCACGACCTGACGCCGACGAACCGCGCCCTCCTCGAGACCCGCGCCGAGATGCAGGCGAAGCTCGACGCGTGGCATGTCGCGCGCCGCGGCGCGGCGCACGATCCCGCCGCCTACCGCGCCTTCCTCGAGGAGATCGGCTACCTCCTGCCCGAGCCGGAGGATGCGACCGTCGACACCGCGAACGTCGACCCCGAGATCGCCGCGATCGCCGGCCCGCAGCTCGTCGTGCCGATCACGAACGCGCGCTACGCGCTGAACGCCGCGAACGCCCGCTGGGGCTCGCTCTACGACGCGCTTTATGGCACCGACGCGCTCGGCGACCGCGCCGCGCCCGGGCCCTACGACCCCGCCCGCGGCGCCCGCGTCGTGGAATGGGCCAAGGCGTTCCTCGACGAGAGCGCTCCGCTCGCCGAGGGCTCGCACGCCGACGTCTCGGCCTACGCCGTGGGCGACGGCGGCCTCACGGCCGTGCTCGTCACCGGCGGGACCACAGGCCTCGCCGACCCCGCCGCCTTCGCCGGCTGGCGCGGCGAGCCGGGCGCGCCCGACGCGATCCTGCTGAAGCGCAACGGCCTCCACGCCGAGATCCGCATCGACCGCGGCCACCCGATCGGCCGGAACGACGCGGCCGGCGTCGCCGACGTCATCCTCGAGAGCGCCGTCACCGCGATCATGGACTGCGAGGACTCCGTCGCCTGCGTCGACGCCGAGGACAAGGTCCACGCCTGGCGCAACTGGCTGGGCCTCGTCCGCGGCGACCTGACCGAGAGCGTGTCGAAGGGCGGCGAGACCTTCACCCGCCGCATGAACCCGGACCGCGCCTACACCGCCGCCGGCGGCGGGACGCTGACGCTGCCGGGCCGCGCGCTCATGCTGGTGCGCAACGTCGGCCACCTGATGACGACGCCGACCGCGCGCGACCGCGACGGCGTCGAGGTGTTCGAGGGCATGCTCGACGCCGCCGTCACGTCGCTGATCGCGATGCACGACCTGCGCAAGACCGACGGGCTGCGCAACTCCCGCGCGGGCTCGGTCTACATCGTGAAGCCGAAGATGCACGGCCCCGAGGAGGTCGCCTTCGCCGACGCGCTCTTCGCCCGCGTCGAGGACATGCTTGGCCTCGCGCGCAACACGCTCAAGATGGGCGTGATGGACGAGGAGCGGCGCACGACCGTCAACCTGAAGGCCTGCATCGCCGCCGCGAGGTCCCGCGTCGTCTTCATCAACACCGGCTTCCTCGACCGCACCGGCGACGAGATCCACACCTCGATGGAGGCCGGCCCGATGGTGCGCAAGACGGCGATGAAGGGCGAGACCTGGATCGCCGCCTACGAGGACTGGAACGTGGACGTCGGCCTCGCATGCGGGCTGCGCGGCCGGGCGCAGATCGGCAAGGGCATGTGGGCCGCGCCCGACCTCATGGCCGACATGCTGGCCCAGAAGATCGGTCACCCGCAGGCGGGCGCCAACACCGCCTGGGTGCCGTCGCCCACCGCCGCCACGCTCCACTCCACGCATTATCACAAGGTCGACGTGGCCGCGCGCCAGGCCGAGATCGCCGCGGGCGGGCGCCGGCGGCGCGTCGACGAGATCCTCACGATCCCGCTCGCCGACCGCCCGAACTGGTCGCCCGAGGACGTCCGCGCCGAGATCGAGAACAATGCCCAGGGCATCCTCGGCTACGTCGTGCGCTGGGTCGATCAGGGCGTCGGCTGCTCGAAGGTGCCCGACATCGACGACGTCGGGCTCATGGAGGACCGGGCGACCTGCCGGATCAGCTCGCAGCACATCGCGAACTGGCTCCATCACGGCGTCGTCTCGGAGGCGGAGGTCATGGACGCGATGAAGCGCATGGCCGAGAAGGTCGACGCGCAGAACGCGGGCGACCCCGCCTATCGCCCGATGGCGCCCGGCTTCGACGGCCCCGCCTTCCGCGCCGCCTGCGCGCTCGTGTTCGAGGGGCGCGTCCAGCCCTCCGGCTACACCGAGCCCGTGCTCCACGCGTTCCGCGCCGAGCGCAAGGCGCTGGACGCGGCGGCCTGAGCCTTGCGCCATGTCCGTTTCGGGGCGGGAGGGGACATCCAGTCCGTAGCGGCGCCGCTGCTTGAGGAGGATCGCGCGAACGCCCCAGGGTGGTCGCTTTAAAACGCTGGGGCGCAAGCGGTTTATGGCGCAAGCGACTGTAACGGCGGCGCTTCTGGCCCCGTCGCAATGCGACTGGCCGGGGCTCCGCCCGTTCGGGCCTGAAACGCGCCACCGGCGCGTTTCCGAGACGGCCCTCACCCCCGGGATGGGGCGTTCGCGCGATCCGGGCTGGTCGCCCGGATCGCCGGCGCC
>AACY020307001.1_pt1 | contig 13482 bp, 11 predicted proteins | sample 267378 | NCBI WGS metagenome assembly AACY02 (sample SAMN02954345, study PRJNA13694) | marine metagenome | biome: aquatic; feature: ocean; material: water; isolation source: isolated as part of a large dataset composed predominantly from surface... | reverse complement strand
CATCTTCCAACTCGGTCGCAAATACGCCGAGGCACTCGACCTCACCGTCCTGGACGAGAACGGTAGGTCGACCGTCGTGACGATGGGGTCGTATGGGCTGGGGGTCTCTCGGGCGGTGGCTGCCGTTGCCGAGCAGCACCACGACGAGCGTGGCCTGTGCTGGCCGCGGGCTGTCGCGCCCGCTGACGTGTACCTCATCGCAGCGGGCAAGGACGACACCGTGTTCGAAGCGGCTGAACGTCTCGCCGAATCCTTCGAGGCATCCGGCGTTCGGGTCCTGTTCGACGATCGCCGCGGTGTCTCACCGGGGGTGAAGTTCAATGACTCGGAACTGATCGGCATCCCGACGATCGTGGTTGTCGGCAAGCGGCTCACTGACGGCTTCGTCGAGGTCAAGGATCGTGCCAGCGGGGAACGCAGCGACGTCGCCATCGATGAGGTCGTCGAGATGATCGCGAATCTGTGTGGCCACGAACCCGCTGAGAGCCGCCTGGGCGTCAACCCATCGCCATGACGACTGTCTCTTCGGCGATCAAGGCCGTGATCTTCGACTGGGGCGGGACCTTGACTCCCTGGCATGACATCGATCTGGTGGCCCAGTGGCGGGAATACGCCGATGTCTACGACCCGCGTGACTCCTCACTCGCCCAGCGACTGGCAGATGCGGAGTTAGCGCAGTGGCGGGAGCAGCAGGCAACCCGAGGGGCCAATGGCACCGGAGCGCTGGAGCACATCTGGGGGGCGGCGGGCGTCGACATCGATTCGTCACGACACCAGGCAGCGGTGCAGGCCTATCTGCGCGGCTGGGACCCGCACACCATCGCCGATCCCGATGCCATCGACACCATGACCAGACTGTCCCGTGGTGGGATCGCCATCGGTGTCCTATCGAACACGATGTGGCCGCGCGAACATCATGAGGCGGTGTTCGCGCGCGACGGACTGCTCGACCTGATCGATGTCGCCGTGTATTCCAGCGAACTACCGGTGGCCAAGCCGCACCTCGACGCATTCCGCGCAGTACTCGATGGCCTCGGAGTCACGCCGGCGGAGGCCGTATTCGTGGGTGACCGACCCTGGGATGACGTCCACGGGGCGCAACTGGTGGGCATGCGGGCGATCTTGATTCCGCATTCGCGTCTGGGGGATCAGGCGGTGGATATCGATGTGCAGCCTGATGCGGTCGCTCATCGACTGTCGGATGTCGTCGACATCGTCGAATCCTGGCGGTAACCACTGATGTTCACCGGGGACGCCACCATCGAATGGTGGGCGATCATCCTGCTGTGCCTGGTAGCTCTCGTCGCAGGATGGGTCGATGCGGTGAGCGGCGGTGGTGGGCTGATCCAGGTACCCGCGCTGCTGCTCACGGTCCCGGCGAGCCAACCGGCCACCGCACTGGGAACGAACAAGGTGTCCTCGGTCTTCGGGACCTTCGCGGCAGCGATCACCTACGCCCGCCGTGAGCCACCCGACGTGCGCACCGCCCTGCCCATGGCATTCGCAGCCTTCGGTGGTTCGGCTGCCGGTGCCTTGGTTGCCCTGCGCCTGCCGGTCGAGGTCCTGCGCCCGATCGTGTTGATCGCCCTCGCGAGCGTCTGGGTGCTGATCGCGGTTCGACCGACATGGGGGATCCGAGAGGGAGATGCGGTATCGCGTCGCCGGCGGATGGGAACCGCGGTCGTGGGCGGTGCAGGAATCGGGTTCTACGACGGGATGCTGGGTCCGGGCACCGGTGCCTTCCTGATCGTCTTGCTCGTCGCTGCCTTGGGATATTCGTATCTGCGGGCATCTGGCACCGCGAAGATCGTCAACGTGGGAACGAACGTGGCGGCCATCATCATCTTCGGTCTCGGCGGCTCGATCCTGTGGCTGGTTGGGGTGGCGATGGGTGCCGCCAACATCGTCGGTGGGGTCATCGGTGCCCGAACAGCTCTTGCTCGAGGTAGTGGGTTCGTGCGCATCGTGCTGCTCGTGGTGGTCGCGGTCCTACTGGTCACCCTGGCTTGGGATACCTGGCGCACCTGGTAACGCGAACCTGCCGAGCGAGCCTGCTGAGCGAACTCGATCAGCGGCCCGGAAAAGCCTGCGGTTCGCCACCCCAGGCAACTGACCGCACGGCGCATTCGCGTGCGGAAAGCACAGCGTCACGGCGTTCCCTGCCGGTGGTGGCGGCGGCGAGATCGGCATAGACCGCGGCCAGGCGAACCTCGACGCCTGCCAGCAGGCTCGCCGCCTGGGTCGTGTCGGTAGGTGTGTCGACATCGAACCCACCGGCGGACGCCGGTTGATCGGCGACGGGGATGCGTTGACGCAACGACACGATTCGCAATCGGTGGGCGGCCAAGCCGCCGCGGGCGAGGTCGCCGAGGCTGCCGGACAATCGAGGAATCGCCAGGCCGTAGGCGTACACAGCGGCTGACTCGCCGTCGATCGCGGCTATCAGTGCATCCAAGGTCGCGTCACTCATGAGGACGGACCTGTCGTGGAGAGTGCCTCGGAGTGGCTGGCTTCCGATGCGGCGATGAGGGCGAGGAGTCGAGCGAGATCCTCGGCTCCGGCCTGCTCGCAGTCCACGGTTCGCGCATCAGCGGCACGTCGCTCGGCAGTAATGATCTCGGCCACAGCCGTGCCGGGGTCAGCCGAGACGGTCGGCACATTCGGGGGATTATCCGTAGCGGGTGCGATGCCCGCCTCTAGTGCAGCCCGGTGCTCCCGATGCTGCTCGGCGAGTGGTGCGAGGCTCGCCGCTAGTCCCGCATGCGCGGTGATCGTGGCCTCGTAGAGCGCGATGAGCTCGTTCTCCGCCGCGGCGGCGGCCGCCCGCAATGCCGCATCGGCCGAGGCCGTCGAATCATCGGTGGGTCCGTCTGTCGTCGGGGCTGGGTCAGGCGCAGGGTCGGCATCCGGGGTGCATCCGATGCTCGCCGGAACCACCGCTGCGACGACGGCGAAACCCAGCAGGGTCCGCCGCCGCATCCGTGCCTGCATCGTCAGGATCCGTCCTCTCGGGCATCACAGCACCATCGGTGTCCGGTCATGCGATCCCAGGCTCGTTCCCAGCGTCGAGGGCAGGCGACGAGGACGACATGACCGGCTGCCCCAGGATGCCACGAGCCACCAGTACTCTTCGGCACAGGAGGTGAAACCCCATGGCATCGCCGACGCACCAGGCCACGGCACGGGCACGCATGCGGGCGCTGGCGCTCGCACTGACGGAGTCGCTGGCGGGCGTCGTCGCGCAGCAGGGGGCGGACCTCGAGGATGTCGAGGTCACGGCGGCGGGGCGACGCACTCGAATCCGCGTCGTCGTCGATGCCGATGAGGGAATCGATCTCGATGCCATCGCGACGATCAGCCAGGCGATCTCATCGGTGCTCGATGATCCTGCGCAAGTTGGTGGAATCCTCGATGCCATGCATCCAGGCCCATACACGCTTGAGGTGACATCTCCCGGTGTGGATCGCCCCTTGACCCTGCCGCGTCATTGGCGCCGCAACCTGTCGCGGCTCGTCGAGATCACGCTCCGCGACGATGACGACGCGGCCTCCCACGAGCGGGCGGCACGTGGTGGATCCACCCTGGTGGGACGGATCAACGCGGTGACCGACACCGATGTGACTGTCGACGTCGAGGGGCAGCCACGAGACGTAGCCTTTGCAGATATCGCCCACGCGACGGTTCGGATCGAATTCCGTCGACCTGACGAAGGGAGGTAGGCCTCGAACATGGATATCGATGTGAGCGCGCTCAGGGCTCTGGTGCGCGATAAGGAACTGTCCTGGGAACTCGTGCTGTCCTCCATCGAACAGGCCCTCCTATCCGCATATCAGCGGACAGAGGGGGCTGCGGCCTCAGCGCGAGTCGAGGTCGATCGAGCATCTGGTCATGTCACCGTCTGGGTGCGCGAACCGGAGTCCGATGATGGGCAACCCGGCCGTGAATACGACGACACGCCCGATGGGTTCGGACGCATCGCGGCGACGACGGCACGTCAGGTGTTCCTGCAGCGGCTGCGTGAGGTGGATGATGAGCGCAGGTTCGGTGAATTCAGCGGCACCGAGGGCGATCTGGTGTCCGGTGTCATCCAGCAGGGATCCGACCCGCGAGTCGTTCGCGTCGACCTGGGCAAGGTCGAGGCGGTCCTTCCTCCCTCGGAACAGGTTCCCGGCGAGCCGTATCCGCATGGAAATCGCATCAAATGCGTCGTCGTGGGCGTTCGCAAAGGTCCGCGTGGCCCCCAGGTGACCGTGTCGCGGTCCCATCCTGCACTGGTGCGCGGACTGTTCGCCCTCGAAGTTCCCGAGATCAACGATGGCAGCGTCGAGGTCGCAGCACTTGCACGGGAGGCGGGTCATCGCACCAAGATCGCGGTGCGGCCGACCGTGCCGGGTGTCAACGCGAAGGGCGCCTGCATCGGCCCGATGGGGCAGCGGGTGCGTCAGGTCATGAGCGAACTGGGTGGTGAGAAGATCGACATCGTCGACTTCTCGGACGACCCTGCAGCCTTCATCGCACACGCTCTGTCTCCAGCTCGGGTCTCATCCGTTCGCGTCGTCGATCTCCCAACACGGGCCGCGCAGGTGATCGTGCCCGACTACCAACTGTCCCTGGCGATCGGACGCGAGGGCCAGAACGCGCGCCTAGCCGCCCGCCTCACAGGCTGGCGCATCGACATCCGCTCCGACGCCGCTGCCGCGCCGGAAGCGACACCCCCCGGAGGTGGCAGTCCATCCGGGGCACCCGCGGCACCCGTGTCGCACGACTGAGGGGAGCGAGACAGTCGTGACCCCCTCCGGGCTCAGGGATACTCGACGACCGATCCGGACCTGCATCGGCTGTCGGGTGCGTGCGGATCGTGCGGATCTACTGCGGGTGGTCGCGGTCGACTCGCACGTCCACCCCGATCCCGAGGGGCGGATGCCGGGGCGAGGTGCGTGGCTGCATCCGAGTTGTTTGGCCTCGGCGGAGAGCCGTCGGGCTTTCGGTCGGGCACTGCGTGTCAGCGGCCCGCTGGACCTGCAGCCACTGCGCTCGTGGATCTCCCCCTAGGTTCGATGCGATGTCGGGGGGATGTAACCTCGGGGGTTGGTGAGGGGATGGTGCCCGCGGCTACGCCGAGGGAATGTCCCGCTGACCATGACCGTTAACAGTTCCGTGGGCCACTGGGGTCCGCTACGAAGATCGGGAGTCCCGAGGATGAGCCACCCATGAGTGCGAAGCCATGAGCAGGTTCACAGGCAACTGACGGTCCGGGACACCCCCGGACCGTAAGACAGGAGAGAAGTGTCGAAGGTCCGGGTCTACGAGCTCGCAAAGGAGCTCGGAGTGGAAAGCAAGGTCGTGCTTGCCAAACTGGCTGAGCTCGGCGAGTTCGTCCGGTCGGCATCGTCGACCGTCGAGGCGCCCGTTGCGCGTCGTCTGAAGGAAGCCATGCCGGCAGCACCTGCCCCGGCGAAGAAGGCCCCTGCGAAGAAGGCCCCTGCGAAGAAGGCCCCTGCGAAGAAGTCCGCGGCCAAGAAGTCGACTCCGGCGTCGACTGAGCCGACAGATTCCGCGGTGGTCGAGACACCGGCGGCGGAGTCCGCTGCGGCTACAGCCTCTGCTCCTAGCGATTCAGGGTCGGGGGCACCAGGGTCAGGGGCACCTGCGGAGGTGGATGATCGCGCCTCCGGTGCCGTCGCGCCCGCACCGGTCGCCGAGGAAGATCATCCAGCGACGTCGCCCGCGGCCGATCACGCAACGGCCGAGACCACCGATCGCCCGGATGCCGAGTCCCAGGAGCAGGCCCCGCGCCCGGGCCCCCGTCCCGGTGGCCCTCGCCCAACAGGGCCTCGGCCGGGGAACAACCCGTTCTCGGGCAATGTGGGACGCCCTGCAGCGCCGCGACCGGGAAACAATCCCTTCGGCACGAGCACCGGTATGGGTCGTCCGGGAGCAACTCCCAGCAGCATGCCCCGCGGCGGGGTACCCGGGGCTCCACGCCCGAACCCCTCGAGCATGCCTGCTGCCCGCGGGCCTCGACCCAGTGGCGCACGTCCGGGCGCGCCCCGACCAGGAGGGGCCGGCCGCCCACCAGCACGCCAGGGAGGTGGCGGTACCGGTGGTTCAGGCCTGGCGGCACCAACCTCGCCCGGTAGTCCGCCCGGACGTGGTGGCCCGCCAGGACGAGGTGGCGGACCCGGTCGCGGTGGGCCAGGGCGTGGCGGTACGGCCGGTGCCTTCGGTCGTCCAGGCGGCCGACCCACCCGTGGTCGCAAGTCCAAGCGCGCCAAGCGTCAGGAATTCGACAACATGCAGGCCCCGACCATCGGTGGCGTGCGGTTGCCGCGCGGCGAAGGACAGGTCGTCAGGCTTCCGCGTGGGGCGAGTTTGACCGATTTCGCGGAGAAGATCGATGCCAGTCCCGCCGATCTTGTGACGGTGCTGTTCAAACTCGGAGAGATGGTGACAGCCACACAGTCGGTCGACGATGACACGTTGAAACTGCTCGGTGGCGAATTGAACTTCGACGTCCAGGTTGTCTCACCCGAGGATGAGGATCGTGAGCTGCTCGAGAGCTTCGATCTCGATTTCGGCGAAGACTCAGGCGACGCCGAGGAAATGCAGGCACGACCACCTGTCGTCACGGTCATGGGTCACGTGGATCACGGCAAGACGAAACTCCTCGATGCGGTGCGCAAGACGAATGTCGTTGCCGGTGAGGCCGGCGGCATCACCCAGCACATCGGGGCCTACCAGATCATCGCGCATTCCGATAGTGGAGATCGACCGATCACCTTCATCGATACCCCCGGTCATGAGGCCTTCACCGCGATGCGAGCGCGCGGTGCGCAGGTCACCGACATCGCGATCCTGGTCGTGGCCGCCGACGACGGAGTCAAGCCGCAGACGATCGAGGCTCTCAATCACGCGCAGGCAGCCGAAGTCCCCATTGTGGTTGCGGTGAACAAGGTCGATAAAGAGGGCGCCGATCCAGCCAAGGTGCGAGGTCAACTCACCGAATACGGTCTCATCGCCGAGGAATACGGCGGCGAGACGATGTTCGTCGACGTCTCGGCGATCTCGGGGACCGGTATCGATTCACTACTCGAGGCGGTGCTGCTGACTGCAGACGCAGCGCTCGATCTGCGGGCGAATCCCGACCAGGACGCTCAAGGTGTCGCGATCGAAGCGCATCTCGACCGGGGTCGGGGTCCGGTAGCCACGGTTCTGGTTCAGCGTGGCACCTTGCGGGCGGGATCGTCGATCGTGGCCGGAGATGCCTACGGTCGCGTTCGGGCGATGCTCGATGAGGATGGCAATTCCGTCGAGATGGCAGGTCCGTCACGACCGGTCCAGGTGCTGGGACTGACCAGTGTTCCGGGCGCTGGCGACACGTTCCTCGTCGTGAATGAGGACCGGATCGCCCGGCAGATCGCAACGACTCGCCAGGCCCGTGAGCGAAATGCTCAACTAGCGCGCAGTCGTGGTCGACGCAGCCTCGAGGACTTCTTGAAGACTCTCGAGCACGGCGAACGCAGTGAACTGAATCTGGTCATCAAAGGCGACGTGTCCGGCTCGGTCGAGGCGTTGGAGGATGCCCTGCTGAAGATCGAGGTCGGCGATGAAGTGTCGCTTCGAGTGATCCACCGCGGTGTTGGCGCCATCACGAAGAGCGATGTCACCTTGGCCAGTGCATCCGATGCCGTCGTGATCGGATTCAACGTCCGGCCCGAAGGCAAGGTGGCGGAACTCGCATCGCAAGAAGGTGTGGATGTTCGTTACTACTCGGTGATCTACCAGGCCATCGAAGAGGTCGAGGCAGCCCTCAAGGGCATGCTGAAGCCCGAGTTTGCGGAAGTGCAGCTCGGCACCGCCGAGGTTCGCGACATCTTCAAGTCGTCGAAGTTCGGCACCATCGCCGGATGTCTGGTTAAAAGTGGCGAGATCCGCCGCAACTCCAAGGCCCGGCTTGTTCGAGACGGGGCCGTGGTCGCCGATAACCTCACCGTGGCCTCGCTTCGTCGGTTCAAGGACGATGCGACCGAGGTGCGCGAAGGCTTCGAGTGCGGCATCAACCTGGGCAACTACACCGATGTGAAGGTCGATGACGTCATCGAGACCTTCGAAATGCGGGAGAAGACACGCGCCTGACACGTGGAAGTCAGGACCGGAAGGCGCTTGCGACACCGACACAGGAGGAGTCATGGTTGCTCACGCGCGTGCGCGGCGACTAGCCGAGCGAGTGAAGGAGATCGTGGCGAGTTCGCTCGAGTTCGAGGTCAAGGATCCACGATTGGGATTCGTCACCATCACCGATGTGCGGGTCACTCCCGACCTTCGGGAGGCCACGGTGTTCTACACCGTCCTCGGCGACGAATCCGAGCAGGCCGCGACAGCGGCGGCGTTGGAGTCGGCCAAGGGGGTTTTGCGAACCGAGGTCGGCAGGCAGACGGGGATCAAGCACACACCGTCCCTGGCATTCGTCCTCGATGCTCTGCCTGATACCGCCCGACATATCGATGATCTGCTTCGCCAGGCTGCCGAAGCAGATGCGCAGGTGCATGCACGGGCCAACGGTGCCACTTATGCCGGCGAAGCCGATCCGTATCGACACGACGACTCCGAGGATCAGCCGGAGTCGGTGGGAGGCGATGACAGCCGGTGAAACCACCGGTTGACTGGCAGGCCGAGAGATCGCCGGAGGGGATCTTGCTCGTCGACAAACCTGCCGGTGTGAGTTCCCACGCGGTCGTTGCTCGCGTACGCAAGGCGTTCTCGATCCGCAAGGTGGGACACGCAGGGACCCTGGATCCCGATGCGACCGGACTCTTGGTTGTCGGAGTGGGGAGGGCTACGCGCCTACTGGGCTACCTGACGAAAACGATGAAGTCTTATACATCGACGATCAGACTCGGAGTCGGAACCGACACCGACGATGCCGCGGGGCAGGTGCTGGACATGGTTGGCTGTCACGATGTCACCGACGACCAGGTCCGTTCCGCGTTGAGCAGTCAGGTCGGCACCATCGAACAGGTGCCGAGCGCGGTGAGTGCCGTCAAGGTCGACGGTAAACGGGCGTATTCGCGAGTGCGAGCTGGAGAGTCGGTTGAACTAGCTGCACGGAGTGTCACGATCCACGCTCTCGACGTCCTGGGGATTCATCGGGAAGTACTTCGATCCGAAATCGACTCCGTCACCGTGGTCGATGTCGATATCGAGGTGACCTGCTCTGCGGGGACCTACATCCGCGCGATCGCCCGTGACGTTGGAGCCTCTCTCGAGGTTGGTGGGCACGTGGTGACACTCCGGCGGACTCGAGCCGGAGATTTCCACATCGGGGAAGCCCGCAGTCTCCAGGACGTCACCGAGGCTGGATCGCAGTCGCGGCGTTGGCTGATGTCGATGCGTGATGCCGCAATGCGGTCCATGCCCCACATCCTGATCGATGATGAGTCCGCACGGGCAGTGCGACATGGTCGCAGGATTTCCTGGCCGGCCGAAGGGAACTCCCCAACGCCCGAGCCGACGGCGTTGATCGACGCCGATTCACTGGTGGGTATCGCCGAAAGATCGGGGGCGCAAGCCCGTTATCTCGCAGTCTTCGACTGATACAGCGGTTGAGATGCAGACCCTGGTTGCACATCCTCGACGAGCAGGGTGGCCCAGGCATCGCAGACATCGGTGAGTGGGAAGCTCGCTGTGACTTCGGCGTAGGCCTGTTCGGCCTGTTCTTGCCAGGAACCACCATGCACCGTATCCAGGATGGCATCGGCCATGGACTCGACGTCGGGATGTATCCATCGTGGTGAATAGATCGTATTGGCTCCCGGCCACGGCAGGATCGCCGGAACAGCACGCGATGCCATTCCTTCCGCGGGTGCGAGGTGGAAGCTTTCATCCTCGGAGGTGGACAGCACCCAGCCGACTCGCCGCAACCATGCGGCGACGTCTCCACCGAATCCATCGAAGGAGACCGCACCGTGGACGGTCGGGTCGTCACGGAGTCGATCCATGAGTTCCTCGGTGGCTAGTCGCTCCTCCGGCTTGCGCCAGATCCACCAGTAATCCCACGGTAGTTTCGACTTGACCGCCATCCGGAACCGCTGGTCGTATCGTCGCAGCCTCGACAGGACCTCGACGCCGAGGTCCGGGCGTTTGCGATGGGGGGAGATGCCGATCATGCCGACGGTGAAGGCGGCACCGGGGAGCTTGGGGCGATCGAATTGCTCGACATCGACCCAGTTGGGTACCACCACGATCCGATCGACCGGCCAACCTGTCTGTTCAGCCGTCAACGTCGCGTAGTACGGGCTCACGCACACAACTTGGTCGACTGCGTCGATATCGATATCAGACAGCCACCCCGCTCCCAGCTCGAAGCGATGCAGGCGAACGATAAGACGCTGATTCGGACGCTTGTGTCGGGAGTACCACACCGCGTTGGGCCCGGCCCATTCGCAGATGACGACATCGGCCCATTCGGCGATGTCGAGGCTGACCTGCTCATCATGTTCGGCGAGTGCTTGCCAATCATCTCGGCGGACCTCGACATCGGGTAGACCATCGAGATGCTCGAGTATGCGGGTGAAGAACTTCAAGTCGTGGCTGGCAACAGCGATCCGGAGGGGGCGCGCGGAGGTGCGCTGTGCGACACCCCCGGGGGCCTCGGGTAGCGCACGTGCCAGCGCGCCGCGCATGCGCTCCACAGCGGCATCCATGGTGAACGGCTGCGTTGCCCGCTGGGTGTGCGTCCCAATCCGGTCGAGCAAATCGGTAAGGTCAAAAGAGTCAACCGACTGCACGATCTCATCGACCGATGAAACATAGAACGGGTAGTCCGAGCCGAGAATCCGCTCATGCATCGCAGTTCTGTTGAGCAGCACAGGGACGCCGAGACGCCCGAATTCCAGAACCTTGGTGGATAGTTCCAAACTCGAATCCATGCTGCGGTCGCGCCACGACAGACCCAGGTCGGCTGTTGCCGACAGTTGCATGGCGTCTTTTCTCGGGAGGCCGCCGTGCCAGATGACACCGTCGGTGGTGCGCAGTGCCTCCCGCATCTGATCCGCCCAACCGGGCCGATCGGGTTCGTCGTGCACTTTGTCACCGACCATGTGCACCTCGGCGGTGATGCCCGCCGACCGCAGGGCTTCGGGCAGGCGCGTCATCTCCAGGGTGTTCCACGTTGCGGCGAATTTTCCGGTATAGACGAGCCGCAAGGGTCGCTGCGGGCTTCCGGGTCGACCTGGCGTTCGGGGATGTGGATCGAAGCCGAAGTCGGGGACGATGGGCGGCCACAGGATGCTGCGACCGGCCGCTGAGGGGCACAGCGCTTCGAGGTAGCAGCGTAATTCCTCGGTCTGGCACAGCATGTATCTGCTGGCCCCGGCGATGTCATCGAGATTGGTCAAGGTCGCCTCGGTGACCTGGTCGACCGATTGCGGAATATCGGTCAGGTAACTCCACAACCGACCGGCGAGCCGCGGGGTTCTGGCTGCAGCAGCCGTCAGCCGCAATCCGCGCACGACGATCAGATCGGCGTGCTGGCGGGTGTCGAGTTCGGTGAGTAGTCGTACGGCCTCGGATGCGATGACTGGCTCATCCGTGGTCGTGAGGCCCTCGGTGAAGGGGTCGATCACGGTGACGTTCGACATCGACCGCAGCGGGGCCACGAGCCGGTCGGTTGTTACCGGGGCCTTCAACAGCACACGGACCGACGCACCGGCGCGCGACAGTGCCTCGCACATGGACTGCACCCAGATCGCAGATCCGTCGAGGATGTTGAGGTTGACATCTCCGTAGACGATCGCCTGCGGCCGGCTTCGGGTGTTCATGTCCTCGCTCCGGGATGATCGACGATGATCGTGGGGGAGGCCTCCCCGCTGAGAGCTCGTTGTCGATCGGTGATGCGAAGCACCCACGCAACGCCGGAATCGATGGTGCCCTGCTGGATCGCCCGCTTGATCTCGACCAGCCCGGGTGAATCAGCGATCTCGTAGGCGATCACGGCGTCCGTCAGGTCCTGCAGCGAGATGGTGGTGCCAGACACACCGACACCGACCGCGGCATCGATATCGCCGATGATCTCCAGCAGGAGGTGGCTGCTGCACGCTTGGGCCGCACGTGCTCGGAGCGTGATGGAATCGACATCGGTGGAGATGCCGAAAACCAGGATCGACGTCGATCCGCGGCTCGCGAGTGCCGTTCGGAAGAAGTCGACCTGCGAGCGGTCGCAGACGATCTCGCGAATAGGGCTGCGATCGGAGGTCGCCAGTTCGGCGATCACCTCGATGGATCGGTGATCGCCGGGTTGTGCGGACATGATGATCGCGGCATAGCGATGCGATAGGAGTTGGGCTCCCAGACCCAGTCGAGTCACGGCGTCGTCCCAGGCGACGCACGCGCTGGCGCGCTCGAAGATCGCGCGCCACACCGACCACCGCGCATGCAGATCGATTCGGGGTGCCTGGAGTGCCTCGTCGAGTGCGTGCAATGCGGAACCGGTATCGCCTGCGTGATAGGGAAACCAGCCGATCTGCCGGGTATCTGCCTGAGCGGAGAGTCCCAGGATCGACCGAAGATTGCGGTCCTCTGGCCCGACGAGTCGCCGCCCGGATACCAGGGCGAGAAGAGCAAGGAGCGGCCCGCCGACGATGTCGTGTGACTGATCGGCGGCAAGTGCCACCACCGTGCTGGATCTGACGGCAGCCTCGATTGCCGTTGTCGGCGGTGCGGTCAGATCGATGCGCCTAAGGGGGATGCCGTCTCCGGCGAGACGCTGGGTCCATCCCCGAACCGGTGAGGTGTCGTCCGAACCGGAATCGATGTCATCTGCGATCGGTAGGAGAGGATCGCGCACGTCGGCGATGAGGACACCAGTTTCATGTGAGGTATCGGACTCACCCGGTGTCGCGGTCCGGACGAGTGATGGATCCACGCGCATGATGCTGCCGAGAGCGAGACCTGGTTGCCAGGCTTTCGTCGGACGTGAACCCGGCAGGTCGACGACGAGATCGCAGGAGGCGGCTATGGCATCGAAGCCTGCGCCATCGTGGCGTGAGCGAAGCAGCATGATCGGGCGACCGAGACCTTTCGCCGACGTGATGAGTTCCCGGGCGGCCAGAGCGCGATCCGTGGCAGCGGGATCACCGAGATGCGACCACGTTCCGAAGGGTCCGGCCGCAGCCGTGTCGATGACGACCACATCCGGGTCGACATCCCGTATGAGTGCTCCTGCGTCGTGGGGGAGCACATGGGTGATGGCGACCACGTCGCTCCACTGCGCGGCCGTCAACGGATCGAGAGCACCGGCGACGGCAAGGGGTCTGCTCGGCTGCTCGGCGATTCTCGGCAGGAGCAATCGAGCCGCTATCTCATCGGTGTAGTCGCTGCGTCGGGCGCGTCCCAGTCCCGTTTCGCCGGTGGCGGCTTCAGGCTGCGTGCGCCGATGGCCCCTGAGTCGATAGAGCCTGAGCAGATCCCGAGGCAGCAATAGCA
>AACY020554784.1_pt1 | contig 13485 bp, 11 predicted proteins | sample 267378 | NCBI WGS metagenome assembly AACY02 (sample SAMN02954345, study PRJNA13694) | marine metagenome | biome: aquatic; feature: ocean; material: water; isolation source: isolated as part of a large dataset composed predominantly from surface... | reverse complement strand
GTGCTCTTTAGATTAGCGATTTGATCACGATTAAATCCTTTGCGCTCAAGGCCTATCGAGTTAACTCCATAACTCTTGGTCTCTCGGGTACCAACAGTTTTCATAAAGGGCATGCAGTCTAGAGTAGCAACAGTAAAACCTCCCAAAAAAGCGTGATTCCCTACTCGGCAAAATTGATGGATAGCAGAAAAGGCACCAATGTTACAGTCTGATCCTAGCTGGACATGGCCAGCTAGCGTAGCGTGGTTGGCAAAGATATTTTTATCACCTACTTGACAATCGTGAGCAATATGAACGGAAGTCATCATAAAGTTATCGTTCCCTATTCGAGTGATAGCGCCACCCTTTTGGGTACCTCGATTAATAGTGACTCCTTCTCTAAAGGTATTTTTATCACCAATGATACAGCTAGTGACTTCGCCATCAAACTTAAGATCTTGAGGCTCTAGCCCAATAGACACAAAGGGGTAAATAATATTATTTGTCCCAAGAGTTGTATACGGTCCGATAATAACGTGGCTACGTAGTTCGGTATTATTTCCTATGACGGCCGTGGCATCAACGGTACAAAATGGGCCAATGCTTACATCATTACCAAGTTCGGCTTTAGGACTAACAATCGAAGTGGGATGAATAATTCGAGCCATCAAATACCTCCATTGGGCAAGGGCTGTAGCATGGATACAAATTCTGCTTCAGCAACCTTAACTCCTCCAACGAATGTCTCACCACGCATTTTAGATGTTCGACTCTTAAAACTAAGGACTTTAATTTCCATTAAAAGTTCATCACCCGGATTCACCGGCTTTCTGAATTTAATAGCTTCTAGGGACATAAAGTAGATGACTTTGTTCTGGGGACCTTCGACCTCTTGCATTAAAAGGCACCCACCTGTCTGAGCCATTGACTCAACGATCAAGACCCCCGGGTAAATGGGTCGCCCAGGAAAATGACCCTTAAAGACTGGGTCTGATAAATGAATCTTTCGTGAACCCCTAATCCATTGACCTGGTTCGAAATCTAGAATCTTATCCACAAGGAGAAACGGTTCCCTGTGTGGGATTAAGGCTTTAATTTGATCCTGCGTTAGGGTATTGGGGGTGCGACTAGTCATTAACTATATTGTGGCATAAGGTCAACGGATACTTTATTAGGGTATGAAACAATGGAATAAATGAGATCATTCAGATCAAAAATAAAATTAAGTGGGTCCAAGGAAAAATGGACGGGAGAGGTACTCCGCTTGGCATGGGGAGGAAAGGGAATTGCTACTCACACAGATGGTCGATTATTACTTTTGACATCTCCTCTTGCTTTATTTCCCGGAGAAATCGTAGAGGCTGAGGTGATATGGAAGAAGAAACATGGTGAGGGCATTGTTACCAAATGGATTAAGCCCAATGCCCGAAGGATCCCTAGTCAGTGCGAATTTGGAAAACTATGCGGGGGATGCGACTTATGGGAGTCGGGGGCATATGGGTCTGATTTGAAAAAGATGATGGTCCAAGATCTATTCCAACGACAATGGAATCGAAATGATTTCAAATGGTTACCTGCTCCCAATCACGCCAAACGTCATCGTATTCAGCTCCATTGGGATGGTTCTAAGCTTGGTTTTTTTGAACGTAAAAGTCATCGAATTATAGAAATCAAAGAATGCCCAGCCGCCCATTCCTCTCTTTCTGAAGCCATTGCTCTTCTCAGGGACGGCCTTGTCCAACGTAAAATACCATACCATCCTCAGCGATGGGAATTAGGCACTGGCGTCCCTTCTGTAGGCGTTATTGCTTCAACAGAAAGTGGCATGCATTACTCACTAAATGGTGGTCGATTTCTTGAGGGTGACTTCTCGTTAACGGAACAATTAGGCGATATAGTTCTTATCCATCGGCCAGGAACGTTTTTTCAGGCTTGTCCAGAATGGGCATTCGAATCGTTCTCCTCGATCCTCCATGAGTGGTCAATAAAGGGGGACTGTTTGTTTGACCTCTATGGTGGAGTGGGTTTATTTAGTGCTATCCTTCGAAAGAATTTTAAGACGTTCTATCTCATAGAGTCTTCTACGGAGTCGATACACCATGCTAGAGAGAATTTTGAACGACTTCAAATTCAAGGAAAATGTATCCAAGGTGACGTTGCAGAAATACAGCTAGCCGGACTTTGTTCACCTAGGGATACGATCCTGATAGATCCCCCTAGATCGGGATGTTCATCAAATCTCCTAGAAAAGTTAAATATTAGCGGGGTTCCAACATTAGTGATGATTGGATGCGATGGAGCTACTTGGGCTCGTGATATAAAACAGTTATCACACTATAGGATCGACTCATTAGCAGCGATTGATTTATTCCCAAATACTCATCACACAGAGTGCCTAGCTTTATTGAGAATGATTTAATCAATCCATGGAAGTGGTTGCGTAAGAACTTCTTGGGCTTTAGGAATAGACCCTTCTAACTGCAAAAGTTTCATTTTTTTTTCCAAGCCGTATCTGTAGCCAACCAAAGAACGATCCGAACCTATAATACGATGACAAGGAATAAGAATCATGATGGGGTTTGCAGCTGAGGCTGCCCCAACAGCCCTACTTCCCATGGGATCTCCTGCTGCCTCAGCCAAGGTCTTGTAACTCGTGGTGAAGCCATATTTGATTTCCTTTATCAAAGCCCAAATTTTTTGTTGATAGACGCTTCCCTTTGGCTGAAGCGGCAAATTAAAATTTCTTAGTCTTCCATGAAAATAATCAAATAATTGGCGCCCTAGGTAAAGCCGGGTAGTTGCCACCTCCTTAGGCGGACGCTCTAGGGAGGATATGTTATTAGACTCGCCGAAGCCTAACTCGCATATATAACCATACTCATCGATTAGACCCGTCATTACACCAATCGGGGTATCCATCTGTGCTGTCCAAATCCTAGGAGAATCCATCTATATAGAATGGCAGAAGTTTAAATACAGCGGGACCGCTAGACTATATGAATGACCCTTGAATTATTTAGACTCTCTATCATTAATTATCTCAATGCAGAGCCGTTGAATTTTGGTTTTAAACGCGGTCTTCAGTATCAAAATTTTTATCTCAGGTTTCAGAAACCCTCTGAGAGTTGTGACTCCCTTAGGTTAGGAGAGGTGGATGCTGGATTGATAAGTTCGATAGAATATTTGAGGATTCCTGATCTGAAGATTATTCCCAATCTTTGCATCGGATCACAAGACTCAGCTCGAAGCGTTTTGATATTTAGCAAGGTCCCTTTTAATCAAATAAGAACATTAGCTCTTGATACTTCCTCTAGAACATCCATAGTGTTGGGTCAGATCTTGCTGAGGGAGCGATATGGATGTGATAACTTAAAAACGAATTATCTTGATCCTGAACTCAATCAAATGCTCAAGGAGCACGATGCAGCGCTAATGATTGGGGATCAGGCGATGAGATCGAATGCCCAGAATCTTTTTGTACTTGACTTATCGCATGAATGGAAAATGTTTACAAACCTCCCTTTTGTATTCGCCTTTTGGGCAGTGCAGCCTAAGGCACCGCGGGTCATTAGCGGCAAACCCTTAGAGTGGTTTTTTCAAGAGAGTTTCAGACTAGGGAATGAAAATTTATCTACCATTATTGATGAAGCCAAGATTCCATCAAGGTGGTCGGAAACCCAATTAAAAACCTATTTTACAGAAAATATCTCCTATCATTTAGGAACCCAAGAAAAGGATTCATTAGTACTTTTCTATAAAAAGGCTTATGACCATGGTTTTGTACCTCAAGTTCGTGAACTCTCATTCCTCTGATTTCCATTAGAATCTTAATTCTATGCCAGACTTAAATTCTTTGTTTAAAGAGCACATTCTCAACCGGCAATCGTCTGCCGAAGAAGTCTTGGATAAAACTGGATTTAATTGTCTAGTTATTTCAAGCGGCCAACCCTTTACTTACTTTGCAGACGATAATGAAGCCCCTTTTCATACAATTCCTCACTTCAATCATTGGTGCCCTCTAGAGGGACCGCATCATTTTTTAATCATCAGGCCTGGAAAAAGAATTTCACTATATCGTTATAGTCCCGAAGATTTTTGGTACGAACAAAAACCTCTTGGTGATCCATTTTGGGTACCATTTTTTGACATTCGAGAATTTTCTTCACTTGAACTCCTCCAAGAATCCCTTGAAGGCTTAGGGAAAGTAGCTTATATAGGTAATGAACTAGAAGTTGTTGGAAATAAAGGTTGGGCTCTAAATCCTGATTCACTAACAAAGCATCTAGATTGGACAAGAAGTTTTAAATCCAACTATGAAGTACACTGCATACTAGAAGCCCAAAAATTAGGTGCAAATGGTCATCGGGCATCCAGGGAAGCTTTTTTGTCGGGTGCTAGCGAATTAGAAATCCATCATGCTTTTGTGCGTGCGGTTGGCTGTACGGATGACGACTTGCCCTATACAACAATCGTGGCACTAAACGAAAAGGGCGCGACGCTTCACTATCATGGAAAACGTCCTCAAATTCATAATGGGTCAGTCCTGCTTATAGATGCTGGGGCTAAATGGAATGGATACGCCTCTGATATAACGCGCACTCATATCTCCCCCTCTTGTCACGAGCGCTTTCAGTCTCTCCTTAAAGGAATGGAGAGAATTCAACAAGATCTTTGCCAATCTTTAAAACCTGGGATGCAATATGCCAACTTCCACCAAGAGGCACATGCCAAAATAGCTCAATTGCTTTCTGAGCAAAACTTGATCAATTGTGGTATCGAAGAAGCCCTTGAAAAAGGGTATACCATGCCTTTTTTCCCTCATGGTCTCGGACATCACCTTGGGCTTCAAGTACATGATGTGGCGGGAAAACAACTTACACCCCAAGGGGATGTGGCCCCACAACCCCTGGAGCACCCCTACCTTCGAACAACTCGTATGATTGAAGAAGGTCATGTATTCACTGTGGAGCCAGGTCTATATTTCATACCAATGCTACTTCGTAAATATCGCAAAGATGATAATACTAACATTTTCAACTGGAAATTGATTGATGAACTTACCCCGTACGGCGGGATTCGCATTGAAGATAATGTTCTGATCACCAAATCTGGTCACCGAAATCTAACTCGCGAACTTTTGCCCCACTAGAAAGAGCAGATTCATGAATCTTCCTTGGTCCATTTTTAGAAAAATGTACTTTTTATGTTTTATTCTTGTGCAAGTTGTACTTCTTGGTACCCAAGCAAATTCTGATGAGAAAGGAGTTATTACACTCAACGGATTAACCCATCCTCTACAGAAAATGACTTACGTGACAACTCCAATGGTTCGGTTGGAATGGATGGAAGATGGAAGTCTTGTAGAAACTCAGGTCGATAAAGGAACGACAACTCTTTTCAGAATAAATCCATCAAACTGGGTAAAAACCCCTTTATTGTCATCGGGCACCTTGACGAAGGTTCTTGTTGAGGCGGGTGCTACCGAAGCCTCTGTTAAAAAATCCCTATCTCGATCTCAATTCACTTGGAATCTATCCCGCAGTGGATTCTTAATTATTATTGATGAGAATATTTTTTTTGTAGATCTCAGATCCTCATGGGCAAAACAACTTACCTTCAGCACTAGTCCTAAAGATGAATTATCGTTTAGCCCTTCGGGAAAACATGTTGCTTACTTAAAAGGCAATGATTTATTCATCTCCTCAATAGAAGATCCAAAGGAGATTGCTCTTACCTCAGGAGGCTCAGAGACAATATTCAATGGGAGGCTAGATTGGGTATACATGGAGGAAATTTATGGCCGAGGTAATCTTAAAGGATATTGGTGGAATCCAGACGGAACATCAATAGCCTATCTAAGTATCGATGAAACTAAGGTTCCGATATATACCCTGACAGATGATCGTGGATTACATCAAATCAGAAAGGAGACTCGATATCCGCAAGCTGGTGATCCTAATCCTATTGTAAAACTCGGACTGATTCAAATTGATCGACCGCAGTTCACAGAATGGATTTCTGATCCTTATTCAACTCAGGATATTCTTATTGTTCAAGTTGGTTTTACCCCTAGTGGCGATCTGCTTGCAAGTTATCAAAATCGGGCACAAACCTGGCTTGACCTCAGGTTATTTCCAAAAAACAATGTGCATCAGTCTTCCGTTCTCATTCGAGAAGAGAGTAAAGCTTGGCAGGAACGACTACCCTTACCTGTCTTTATCGCCGACGGCAGCTTTTTATGGGAATCTGACCGAACAGGTTTTAGGCATATCTATCGCTACTCCCCCAAGGGAAATCTTATCAATGCTGTCACCCAAGGTGAGTGGAACGCCCAGTTTCAGGGTATTAATCCTAGGGGCGATAAAGTGTACTTCTCTTCTCCTGAAAGAGTCGCTACCGGCCAAGATGCATATTCAATAAGTATTGACGGGTCCCAAAAAACAAGGCTTACACATGAAAGAGGCTTTCATCAAACTCGTTGGAACCCAGAATATACTCTTTTCATTGACCAATGGAGTAACGTTGAATCTACTCCTAAAGTTGCACTAAGAAATCAAAGTGGTGAAATTTTAAGAATTATAGCCCAAGGCACCATGATGGACCTAAAATGGGGGACTGTTCGTTTTCAACAGGTCCCTACCCGAGATGGTTTTTTAATGGAGAGTATGTTGGTCTTACCCCCCAACATGAAACCCGGGAAAAAAATATCCTGTTTTTCAGCACGTTTATGGGGGACCCAATGCACCTCAAGTCATAGATCGTTGGAACTCATCTCAAATGCTTTGGTTTCATTTTCTAGCACAACAAGGCTACATTGTATGGGTCTGTGATAACCGAAGCGCTTCGGACAAAGGGGTTCAAAGCGCCTATCCAATCCACAAGAATATGGGGGCTCTTGAACTCCAAGATCAATTAGATGGCCTTCGATGGCTTGAAAAGCAGGGATTTGCAGATATGGAGCGTATCGCCCTCGAGGGATGGAGTTACGGGGGCTACCTTACTGCATTTTTTCTAACTCATTCCAAGGCATGGAAGGTTGGTATCGTGGGGGCTCCTGTAACCGATTGGCATTATTACGATTCCATATATACAGAACGCTATATGGGATTACCCGAGGATAATCCTAAGGGATATAAAACATCATCGGTGATTCAATCGGCTCAAGATTTAAGTGGAAAAATTTTAATTCTTCATGGAACTATGGACGATAACGTACACCCAATAAATAGCATATCATTTATAAATAAACTCCAAGATGCCCACAAAACCTATGAACTACAAATTTATCCTGGATCTGACCACGGAGTTCGTATTCCGAGCCAAGTCTATTCCAGGCAAATGAAAATTTGGTCGTTTATACAATCTAATCTTTAGGGGACCAGAATGATCTCAACTCGGTTTTCCTCTGATACTTCAGGCATTGCAGGTCATCCAAAGGGTCTAATGGTTCTCTTTTTCACTGAAATGTGGGAAAGATTTAGCTATTACGGAATGAGGGCCTTATTGATGCTCTACATGATCGCTCCACAAGAGTCGGGGGGGCTTGGATTTACTAAAGGATACGCAGGACTAATATACGGGATCTATACCTTCTCTGTTTATGGATTTTCAATTCCTGGTGGATGGATTGCTGATCGGTACACGGGCTATCGAAAAGCAGTGATAATAGGAGGCCTACTTATTGCACTAGGACAAGGCTGTTTAGCCCTAGGTAACGAATCATTTTTTTATGTTGGGCTTCTAGGTCTTGTACTTGGCACCTCATTTCTCAAGACCAATTGTTCAACGATGGTTGGACAACTTTATGCGGACAATGATTCTAGGCGAGACGCTGGCTTTAGTATTTACTACATGGGCATCAACCTAGGTGCACTCATCGCTCCCTTAATCTGCGGATATTTTGCACAGGATCCCCGATTTTTATCTGCACTAGATGCTGTTGGATTATCCTCAAGGAGCGGCTGGTCTTGGGGATTTGGGGCAGCCGGAATTGCTATGTTCCTTGGTGTCCTCCAGTTCTATATCCAGCAAGATAAATTAGGATCAGTTGGTCTAAAAACAGGAGTTTACCTCGATCAGAAAGAGGGTAAACACCTTCCCCCTCTCACGGATGATGAAAAATCACGAATGTGGGTCGTTGGAATCTTAATGTTTTTCATCATGACTTTCTTTTTTCTCTTCGAACAAGCTGGGACTACTCTCAATTTATTTGCCTTAGAGAATACGAAAAATGAATACTTTGGAATCTCATTCCCTAGCAGTTGGTTTCAAAGTGTTAACTCGATATGGCTCCTAATTCTAGCCCCCATATTCAGTTGGTTTTGGATCCGACTGGGGCCTAAGGAACCTAGTAGTCCAATTAAATTTGCTTGGGGACTATTATTTGTTGGGTTGGGGATGCTTTTGCTAGTTTTACCTAGTCAATATATTGCTCTTGAGCCAGGGATGAAAGTTTCCCCCAACTGGTTGATACTTACCTACATGCTTCATACCGTTGGTGAATTATGCCTTTCACCTGTGGGGCTATCGACTACTACGAAATTGGCGCCGGCACGCTATGCGGGTATCATGATGGGTCTCTTTTTCTTTGCCATTGGCGCAGGTAATCTCTTGGCAGGCCTAGTGGTTCCTTTTAGTGAAAGACTAGCTCCAACGACTCTATTCTTTGGGTTATTTTTGATTACAATAGCTATGGCAGGGGTTCTTCTGATCCTGAACCCCATTATCAAAAAGATGATGGCGGGTGTTCGTTAGATAGAAATTAGGCTAACCCAAGGGAACAGGCTGGGATGACTTCAATCGATCAGGCACTCGAGCAACTTTTAACTTTCATTAACCCAGGCGTAGAAGTGCGCTCTGATCTATGGTCTGATCGAGATTATCCTCCATGTGATAAAAGTGCCATGGATGGATATGCAATCAATACTGCTCACACAGAGGGTGCTCGAAAAATTATAGGAACTATATTCACAGGAGAAGATCCTTATAGGTATGCTCTAAAACACGATGAATGCATGAAAATTACGACGGGTGCATGCATTCCTTCAGGCGCCGACGCTGTAGTCCCTATTGAGGAGTGTCACCTTCAGCAAGATTCCTTGGTGGTAACGAGAGTGGTTAAGTCCGGAGAGTTTATTCGTAAAAAAGCTTCCCATGCAAAAAAAGGTGATCTTTTATTACCTCGCCATCATCCTATGAATACTCCTCGATTTGCCCTTCATGCCCAAATAGGCCAAGTCCCATACTCTAAAATACCTCCCAAGATAGTTATCTGCTCAACGGGTGATGAACTGAGTGCACAACCATCTGAATTCCAGATTAGAGACTCCAATTGGCACTCGCTATCGTACCTCTTAAACCGATTAGGGCATGCGTGTCACCAAGGACCTGTTTTAAAAGACAACCCATACCAAATAGCCCAATTCCTTAATACTGAATCGTTTGATATTCTCGTCACAACCGGAGGGGTATCTGCAGGAGATAAAGACTATCTTCCTAGCGTTTTAAAGGATATAGGTGCCCGAATTATTTTCCACAAACTCAATATCAAACCCGGAATGCCCATGCTAGCGGCAACAGTCAATAAAAAAATCATTCTGGGGTTACCGGGCAACCCAGTTTCAACCTACGTCACTTCATTATTATTCCTTCCACCTCTTTTGTCCTATCTTATGGGAGTTGATCCAATCACTAACTGGACCGAGGGAATACTAGAAAATAGTATTGATCATACTGGAAATAAGGAATGGATCATCCCTGCCAAGTTGGTTAATGGTTTTTTAAAGCCCTTGAAAAGATTAGATTCCTCAGACCTTATAGCCCTAGCTCAAGCTGATGTTCTTCTACGAATTAACTCTCCAAAAAACAAAGGAGATGCTGTCTCTTATCAAAGAATTATTTAATTCAAAGGCGATTTGGATATTCTTAATCAATGACGCATACCGAAACGCGAGAAAAATGGTTGGAATTGAGGCGCCAGGGTATTACCGGGACTGATGTCGCTAAAATTTTAGGCCGATCTAAATGGGGTAAACCAATTGACGTCTATAGGGATAAGCTGGGGTTAAATAAGCCACCTATAATGAATACCGCTATGCTTCATGGAATTGAAGCAGAGCCACGAATTATAAAAATGTACGCTGAAAGAAATAAAGTAATCGTGTCACATGTAGGCCACTTGATCCATCCGACAGAATCTTGGATTATTGGAAATCCAGATGGCATCGTAATTAATGAAAAAGGATTTTGGACTAAGGGCCTTGAAATTAAAACGGGTTCAAATAAGCGATATTGGAGTTCTGCCTATGACAAGGAGATGTTCATGCCGGAGGAATACATCTGGCAATGTCGTTGGTATATGGCTCTAACCCAATTATCGCAATGGGATGTGGCTGTGCTTCTTCAAAATGAGGAATACCGACAGTATCAGCTCTTTCGTGATTCTATTCTGGAAAAAGAAATGATTGAAACCTGCAAATATTTTTGGTTCGAAAATATTTGTAAAAGAATTGAACCCTAGGATAAAAATGGTGCACCCGGAGAGATTCGAACTCCCGACCTCCAGATTCGTAGTCTGATGCTCTATCCAGCTGAGCTACGGGTGCCGAAATCTGATTTTAACCTATGTGCAGATACCGTCAAATGGAATGATCGTAAAAAAAATCTCGGCCTAGAAGAGCTGTTCACTATTATCGAGATAGATTTATAGATTGTTTTGAGATTGAATAGGCCACGCCAAGCGCCTTTTTTGCCCATGGATCATAAGGTTTACTGTATAAATAATAATGTTTTTTTTCTTTCAATAAATTCTTTGTCGAGTCAAATTATAATAAATTAAGGAGAGTTTAGCGATGTCAATCAATTCCCAAGACTCGACTACTGATATTAAGTTAAATACTAAAAAAAGATTATCAGAGGAGGAATCTAGACAGGTCGCAGAAGATGCTAGGCAAGACTCTTGGACTTCGGAGAGTTTCATCAAAGAAATTTTTGGAGGTTCTTTCGACCTCAACATACTAAAATCTGTCCCTACTGCTAAGCCCTTCAGTGAGGATTTTCAAAGATTTTATTCCCAGATGAAAACCTTCCTAGAAACTGAGATAGATTCCAATCGTATTGACCGTGAGGGTCAATATCCTCCAGAGGCAATAAAGAAATTAGCTGAGATGGGTGCAATGGGAATGAAAATACCTAAAAAGTATGGCGGTTTAGGATTCACTTTATCCGAGTATGGAAAAATTATGGAATTACTCGGATCCCAAGATTCTAATTTGTTGGCTTTACTTTCAGCTCATCAGAGCATTGGCATTCCTAATCCTTTGATGCATTTCGGTACTGAGGCCCAGAAAGAAAAATACTTACCTAGGGTGGCCCGCGGTATGATCACGGCATTCGCTCTTACGGAAAGCGAGGTCGGATCGGATCCAGCAAATTTAAGTACAACCCTTACTCGAACTGCTGAGGGAGACTTTGTACTTAACGGAGAAAAGCTTTGGTGTACTAATGGAACCATTGCTGGACTCTATGTGGTCATGGCTCGACACAATGATACCAAGAAGATCTCGGCCGTAATAGTTGAACGAGATTGGCCCGGGGTCGAAGTAGTAACTCGGTGTCATTTTATGGGCATGCGAGCTCTCGAAAATGGAATTATTCGGTTTACCAATGTTCATGTCCCTAAGGAGAACCTCCTTTGGAAAGAGGGAAAGGGTCTTAAATTAGCTCTTGTTACCCTCAACACAGGCCGACTATCAATCCCAAACGGAGTGGTGGGTGGTGGAAGGCGCCTCACTCAAATTGTCCGAGCCTGGGGTGCTAAACGCTATCAATGGGGTAATGTTATTGGAAAGCACGAAGCAGTAGGACATATGATTGCTGATATCGCGACCACTTCTTTTGCAATTGAATCTATGGCTTATCTTTGTAATCGAATGGCTGATGAAGGTACGCGTGATATACGTCTTGAGGCAGCAGTTGCTAAATTATGGACCACCGAAGAAGGATGGAAAATGGTTGATACAACCCTTCAAGTAAGAGGGGGTCGCGGATTTGAAACCGCAGACAGCTTAATCAATCGCGGAGAGGCAGGAGTGGGTATTGAACGCATGCTTAGAGATTTTAGAATCAATTTAATTTTTGAGGGTAGCTCAGAAATTATGCACCTTTTCATTGCTCGGGAGGCACTTGATAAACATTTGTCAAAAGCATGGGATTTAGTAAATCCAAAAGGTAGTTGGAGCACCAAAATAAAAGCTTTTCCCAAGGTTGTCATTTTTTATGCCTGGTGGTATCCAAGCCGCTGGTGGGGATTAGCCACCTTTTTCAAGTACCACTCTTACGGATCCCTTGGTCAATATCTCAGGCAGTCAGAAAGATATGCTAGAAAACTCAGTAGAGCCATCTTTCACCAAATGGTTTTGCATGGTCCAAAATTGGAAAAGAAACAAGCAACCCTTTTCCGAGCCGTAGATATTAGTGCCGATCTTTTCGCACTTTCTGCAACAATTATTCATGCAAATGATCAGATCAAATCGAAGGTGAGTAACGCAGAGGCACAGGCTAGATTAGCCAATCTATTCTCAAGGAAGATGATTCGTCGTATTCAGACTAAGTTCAATGATCTTGATTCCAATGAAGATATCCAAAAAACAAACCTATCTCGAGAAATTCTAGAAGGAAAGTATAAATTTATGGAAGATGGCGTAACTCGAGATAAAGAAATCGAATTTATGGAATTCGGAAGACCCTAGATTCTTTGTATGTTGAATAATATACGCAGAGCCTGCACACTTACCGTTCTAGTAGCAGCCTTAGGTTACTTTGTTGACATTTTTGATTTACTACTTTTTGGAATTGTCCGACAGCAAAGCCTAATCAGTATTGGAGTACCAATAGAACAAACTCTTTCCGTAGGAATATTTCTTCAAAATATGCAAGTGTGGGGTCTTGTAATTGGAGGAGTCTTTTGGGGGATTCTTGGAGATAAAAGGGGGAGACTCTCGGTCCTTTTTGGATCCATCGCGGTGTATTCTATTGCCAATATCGCAAATGCATTTATTTCAACCATTCCCCAATATGCATTTTGGCGCTTGGTGGCAGGCTTCGGTTTAGCCGGTGAACTGGGAGCTGCGATCACCCTTGTCGGTGAGTCACTACCATCTGACATTAGAGGCTACGGGACTACCATCGTAGCCTCTGTGGGAGTTAGCGGGGCAGTCTTTGCCAATTTAGCTGGTCAGTATCTCTCTTGGAATCGAGCTTATCTTGTTGGAGGCATTTTAGGTTTAATGCTTTTATTTCTCAGAGTCAGCGTGGGTGAAAGCATTCTATTCAAAGAATCTCAGATCAAAAATGTATCTAAGGGAGATTTTTTTTCACTCTTTAAAACACGGGAACGATTCATGCGATTTGCCCGTTGCGTAGGTGTTGGCATTCCCCTTTGGTATGGGGTTGGAATCTTGATGTTCTATTCTCCTGAATTTGCTATCTCACTGAGATATACAGGGG
>AACY020563889.1_pt1 | contig 13500 bp, 11 predicted proteins | sample 267378 | NCBI WGS metagenome assembly AACY02 (sample SAMN02954345, study PRJNA13694) | marine metagenome | biome: aquatic; feature: ocean; material: water; isolation source: isolated as part of a large dataset composed predominantly from surface... | reverse complement strand
AGGCTACTGGAGGCTGCAGATCCACTAGATGATCCTCCTGGTGTTCTCGAATAATCATGAGGATTTGAAGTTTTAGATGGCCCAAGATAAGCTAACTCTGATGTTGCTGTTTTGCCCATTACTATTGCCCCTGCAGAAAGTAATAGATCAACTATTTCAGCATTCTGTGAATAAGATTTTCCTTTTCTAATTACAGTCCCACACTCAGTCGGCATATCAAGAGTGCCTATAATATCTTTTATAGCCACTGGTATTCCATGAAGTGGTCCTGTTGGTTTTCCAGATCTTCTATGCTCATCTGCTTCAGCAGCTTTTTCTAGTAAAAGTTTTTTATTAAGATGTGCCCAGGCCTTAACGTCTTTTTCAAATTCATTTACTCTCTCTATATATTTCTTACAAATTTCAACTGATGTTAATTGAGAGTCTTTTATTTTCGAAACAAGTTCTTCAACTTTTAACGAAAGGATGTCTGTCATTTTATTTTATTGCGCAAATAAAGTTTCTGGTAACCATAAAGCTATTGCTGGAAACATGTACATTAAAAACATTGCAAAAATAACAATTCCTAAGAATGGCATTATTCCCCTAAATATTTCCATCAGTTCTACATTTGTTTTTTGAACTCCTTTTAAATAATAGGCGGACATTGCCATGGGGGGAGTTAAAAAAGATGTTTGCAAATTTAAAGCAATTAACATTGCAAAGAAATATGGATTAACTCCAAAAATTTCTAGTAATGGTAAAAATATAGGAACAAAAATAATTAAAATTTCAGTCCATTCTAAAGGCCAGCCTAAAAGAAAAATGATAATTTGAGTAATTACTAAAAATTGCCATGTTGAAATATTTATAGATGTGAAAAAATGCTCAAAAACCTCATGACCACCTAAATAAGAAAAGACGGATGAAAAAGTCCAAGAGCCAATAAATAACCACATAATCATCGCAGTTGTTTTTGCTGTTAAAAATACAGACTCTTTAAAATTTTGCCATTTAAGCGTTTTATAAAACCATGATAAAATCAATGCACCAAATGCTCCTGCGGCTGCGGCTTCAGCAGGTGTGGCTATACCAGCCAAAATAGTTCCAAGCACTAACATAATTAATCCAAATAAAGGTACAAATGAAACCAACACTTCTTTTAAAATTTCAGCTCTTGGAGGTATATCCTCTGTTGGTGGTCTTGGTGCTATAGATGGGTTCAGCCAAGCTCTAAAAACTGCATATCCAATATATAAACTTGCTAATAATAATCCTGGGAAAATAGCAGCTGCAAAAAGTCTTAAAGGAGATAATTGTGCAATTACTGAATAAACAATTAACATTATGCTTGGAGGAATTAAAATACCTAAGCATCCACCTGAACAAATAATCCCTGATGCAAATTTTTTATCATAACCTGCTTTAACCATTGCGGGCCAAGCAAGTAATCCCATCAAAGTTACTACTGCACCAATAATTCCTGTTGCTGTTGAAAATAATGTACATGTAATTAATGCAGCTACTGCCATTGATGCGGGCAATCTATGTGCCGCTAATCTGATTGCAAAAAATAATTTTGCTACTATCCCAGCTCTCTCAACTAAGTAACCCATAAATAAAAATAAGGGTACTGCGGTAAGTACATTGTTATCCATTACTGTATAAGTATTTTGAACAAAGAGTTGGAATATTCGGTTATCAAAAATATGCTCCATCATGGTCGCATCGTAATAAGCGTAATAACCAAAACCAATTCCCATTGCCATTAAAGTAAATGCAATTGGAAAGCCTAAAAGAACTGCAAAAAGAAATATCCCCATCATTAAAATGGCAACTTCTGGATTTGTTAAACTAAACAACATCTTTTTGTTCCTCTGCTTTTGATTGTCTCATTAGTACCTGCTCTGTTTCTTCTGCAACAACCATTCTTGATGGCCAGTGACCGGTTCTTATACAAATTACTGATCTGAAAACTTCACTAATCCCCTGAATAATTAAAAGAACACCAGCACAAGGTATCATTGATTTTACCATGTAAATTTGTATTTGAGCTGGACTACTCCAGCTAGTTTCTTTAATTTTCCATGCTAATGCTGCATATTCATAGCCATAAAAAGCTAAAGCAATTACGCCAGGAAAAAAGAATATAAAGTATAGAACTAAATCAATCCAAGCCTGAGTTCTTTCTTTAAATAATCTATAAATTACATCTCCTCTGACGTGTGCTTCTGTAGCTAAACAATAAGCTCCTGACATCATTAGTATTGCACCATACATTTGCATACTAAAATCAAAATTCCATAAGGTTGGCTTATTAAAAGCATAAGCCATAACAACTTCGTAAACAGTACCCCCCATTAAAATTACAATACACCATGAAAAAGCTTTACCCATTGAGGTGCTTAATGTGTCGGCAAATTTAATGAATGATTCCATCGTCAACAATTATATTAAATTTAACTAAAAAAAAAGGGGGTTTTTTAAACCCCCTCTTTTTAAATTTGATAAAAGTTAATTAAATTTTAACTTTTGCAATTGGACCAAACTCATTTTCATAAGCTAATTTGTAGTTCGGTTGATTCATCAACAGATACTTCATTGTTCTCTTAGCGTATGCTTTTTGTGAGTCTACTACTTTCTTAAAGAAAGCGTCCTTACCAGAAAACTCAGCAACGATTTTATCCCAACCTTTTAATTGCTCGGCTAAGATAGCATCAGATGTTTGGTAAACATTTACCTTATGCTCGTTCATCAATTTAGCTAAGTCAGCAGAATATCTAACTAAAGCTTTGAAGTAGTTATCTGAGTTTGCAGCATAAGCAGCATTCTTCAAGATAGCTTGATGTTTAGGCGCAAGGCTGTTTAGTCTCTTAGTGTTCATAGGAATTTCAAACATTTCCTGAGATTGGTGGAAACTTCCTAAGTGATAATGTTTAGAGACGTCTTGCATTCCAAACTGTGAGTCTGATGTTGGGTTGTTAAACTCTGCAGCATCAATCAAACCAGTTTTCATAGCTGGCTGAATCTCACCACCTGGTAATTGTCTTACGACCATTCCCATAGCAGTTAAAACGTTAGTCGCAAGACCAACTGTTCTATACTTCATACCTTTAACATCAGATACTTTTGTTACGTTCTTTTTAAACCAACCAAATGGTTGAGCTGGCATAGGCATATGGAAGAAACCAGTGTAATTAAATCCTACACTTTTTACTGCTTCTTCGTATAATGCTCTTCCTCCACCATACTCCATCCATCCCATTACTTCTTGAGATGACATTCCGTATGAAGGACCAGTTCCAAAAAGTGAAGCTGCAGCATTTTTTCCGTACCAGTATGCAGTCACCCAGTGACCCATATCTACTACTCCTGAACTAACTGCTTGTCCAATTTCTGAAGTTTTTACAACGGCACCAACAGGCTGAAGATCAATTTTTAATTCTCCTCCAGACATGTCACTAACCATTTTCGCATAGTCTCCTGCCATTTCAAAAAAGATGTTTGCGCCTGAAGGCCAAGCTGCTTGCATCTTTAGAGTTAATGGAGCACCAAAAGCTACATTAGGCATAGCCACAGCTGTCGCTGCTGCTGCACCAGTCGCTGCTGCTGCTTTGAAGAACTTTCGTCTTGAAGGTGTTTTAGCACCTTTTAATGATTTTTTATTTTTAATCATTTTGTTCTCTCCTCTAGTTAATTAACCGCACGAAGTTAAACATAGATTCACTATAGAGTCTTTCTAAAAAATTGGGCGTTTTGCCTCTTATGACGATTTATTCAATTCCAGATTGTATTTTAATTCTTTGTATTAAATTAAATTAATTCTGTAGAATTTATTAATGAAATCTAACAAAAATTCAGATTCTATTTCTGCAAATGCAATGGCCGCCACTTCACACCCACTCGCAACGGAGGAAGCGCTTAATGTTTTAAAAAAAGGTGGAAATGCAGTAGATGCTGCAATTGCAGCATCAATTTGCTTATCAGTCGTGGAACCCAATTCAACTGGTATTGGTGGTGATTGTTTTGCAATAGTTAAAATGGAAAATAAAAATCCAATTTCGTACAACGGATCAGGTATTGCTCCTAAAAAAGCTAACTTTGAATTTTTTGAAAGTAAAAATATAGATAAAATAGAACTGACAACTCCTCATTCAGTAACTGTTCCTGGAGCCCTTGATGCTTGGAAAACTATTCACGATGAGCATGGCAAGTTAGACTTTGAAGAATTATTTTTAAATTCGATTAATTATGCTGAGAATGGATATAAAGTAACTAAAAAAGTTTCTGAAGCTTGGGAAAAGTCATTTAAAAAATTAAATAGCCATAAAATTACTAAAAACTTATATTTAAAACATGGAAAAGTTTATAAAAATAATGAACTTAGAAAAAATATTCCTTTAGCTAATACTCTAAAATTAATTAAAAAAAATGGAATAAAGGAATTTTATCAAGGCTCAATAGCTGAGGATATGGTAGAGAGCTTGAATGAAATTGGAGGACTACATTCGATTGAAGATTTTTCAATTCAAAAAACTTTAAGATCTAAAACTATATCCTCAAATTTAAAAGATATGACTGTTCACCAATGCCCACCTAACGGACCAGGTGTAACAGTCTTATTAATGTTAAAGTTGTTAGAGAAATTAAAAATAAATAAATTTAATCCTGATAGTGTTGAAAGGTTCCATCTTGAAGCCGAGGTAACAAAATTGTGTTATAAAATAAGAGAAGAGAATATTGCAGACCCAAATTATATAAGTATTGATCTAGAAAAAATTCTAAGTGAACAAAATATTCAAGAATTATTTGACAATATATCTCTAAACAAGTGTTATAAAATCAATGATCTAAAGATTCCAAATCATCCTGAAACTGTATACTTAACAGTGGTTGATAAAGATTTAAATTCTGTCTCCATTATAAATTCTATTTGTTACTCGTTTGGAAGTGGGATTACATCTAATAAGTCAGGTATCTTATTTCACAATAGAGGAACTAATTTTAGAGTAGAAAGAAATCATCCAAATTGTATTGAGGGTGGCAAAAGACCATTACACACTATTATCCCAGGCTTAGCTTTAAACAATGACAATAAAACCGTACTTTCATTTGGAGTAATGGGTGGTCAATATCAACCTGTAGGACAAGTGCATGTATTTAATAATATTTTTGACTTTAATATGACTCCCCAAGAAGCCATCTCTTATCCAAGAGCATTTCATTTCAATAATATCTACAAACTCGAGAGAGAAATTAGCGAGGATATTAAAAGTAAACTTGAAACTATTGGCCATAAAGTAGAATTTACTAATGATCCACATGGTGGAGGTCAAGCAATCCAAATAGACAGAAAAAAAGGTAAATTAATTGGAGGTTCGGATCCTAGAAAAGATGGATATGCATCTGGGTATTAGTTTTAATTAACAAGCATTTCGTTAGAGTAAATACAACATTTTTCTGCAGGTAAATGAAGTTTTAGTTCCTCGGTTGATATTGGAATTTCTCTCTCAACTTTAGACTTAATCTCTAAATCGCCAGCTTTACCAGTTATGAGTTTAAAATTTCCAAAATCCTCAACTCTGGTTACTTTAACACTAACAATATTTTCTTTTTGATCTGTTGCAATTTTAATGAATTCTGATCGTATTCCCAATTTTACATTCTTGTCTTTAATTTTTGACAAGTCAGTTTTTGTTTTAATGGTATCATTATTAAACATTATTGAATTATCAGAAAGAATTTCAGAATTAAATAAATTCATAGCAGGGGAACCTATAAAATATCCAACAAACGTGGTTCTTGGTTTTTCAAATAAGTCTTTTGGAAGTCCTACTTGAACGATTTCACCTTGATCCATCACAATGATATTGTCAGCAAATGTCATTGCCTCATTTTGATCGTGAGTTACATAAACTAATGTAGTTTTGTATTGTTCGTTTATTTCTTTTAAATTTCTTCTTAATCTAAATTTTAAATCTGGATCAATTACAGTTAGTGGTTCATCCATTAAGACACCCGCAACATCCTCTCTTACTAATCCTCTTCCAAGAGATATGAGTTGCTTTTGGTCGGCAGTTAGTTTTCTTGCTGGTGAATTTAAAAAAGACGACAATCTAAGAGTGTCTGAAACTGATTTTACCCTTTCTTCAATTTTTTGATCTGTAAAATTTCTACATCTTAATGGGAAAGCTAAATTATCATAAACTGTCATGGTGTTATAAATGACTGGAAATTGAAAGACTTGAGCTATATTTCTCTCTTCCGTTATAAGGTCTGTAACATCATTTTCATCAAATAAAATTTTTCCTTTTGATGGTCTAACTAATCCTGAAACGATATTTAACATTGTGGTTTTTCCACAACCAGATGGCCCTAAAATTGCATACCTCTTTCCGTTTTCCCAAGTCATAGAAAACGGATTAAGTGCATAAGTTGGATTAGTGTCGTTTGGATTGTAAGTATGAGAAATATTTGACAACTCAATTTTAGCCATGGGATACTCCATAAGGTGAAGAGACTAATTCTTCATTTTGATCAAAGGCATATAATTTATTTTCATTAAATTTAATTTTTACTTTTTCGTGAATTTTAAAATTCATAACTTCTTCGATAAGGGCTATCACCTTGGACTCTCCCTTTTTTAAATGTAATAAAGTTTCCGACCCACTTATTTCAGCAAGTTCAATTTCAAACTCTTCACCTTGATCATCTAACTTTATTTCTGAGGCCCTAATCCCAAAATTATAACCTTGATCACTTAAATTTTTAAAATGGGAAGGAGAATTAATTAAAATATTTTCAAAACTTAATTTTTCAGAACTTTTTGTTCCCTTTAAAATATTCATTGGTGGATCATTTGAAATTTCAGCCACCCTTAAAGTTCTAGGATTTTCAAAAATTTCTTTTGCAGGTCCTTTTTGTAAAACTTTACCCTCATCTAAAACTATCACCTCACCATTTAATTCCATAACTTCCTGTGGGTCAGTAGTAGAGTAGATTAAAATAGTATCTTCAGATAGACCTTGTGTGAATATTCTTTTAAATTCTTCTCTTAATTGTTCTCTTAATTTGTAATCTAAATTCACCAAAGGTTCATCCAGTAATAATATTTTTGCTTTTTTTGCTAATGATCTTGCTAAAGCAACTCTTTGTTGCTGTCCTCCAGATAATTCTTGTATCTTCCTATTTTCGAAACCAACTAGTCCTACAGTTTTAAGCGCTTCTTCTACATCCTTCTTTATTTGATCTTCGCTTATTTTCCTTTGTTTAAGCGGAAAAATTATATTCTCATAAACATTTAAATGAGGATAATTGATAAATTGTTGATAAACCATAGCTACATTTCTTTCCCACACAGGTATTTTAATAAAATCATTATCTTCAAATGATAAATTTCCACTGTCGGGGTTTAATAGACCAGCGATTGTTTTTAAAAATGTAGTTTTTCCAGATAAAGTTCTTCCTAAGATCGTATACAAATTTCCTTTTTTAAAATTAAATGAAACATCGTTTAAATGAAACTGATCGTCTGGTTTGTAAGTTATATTTTCTCCGATTAAATTCATTATTTTAATGCTCCAGATAAATTTCCTTTAGATAAATATCTCTCCACAACAAAAGCGACGATGATTAAAGGCGCAACCGATATTAAGGCAGATGCTGACAAGCTCCACCACGGTGTGATTGAAGAATTAAGTGCTACAACTTTTACAGGTAATAACTGTACTTCTGTAAATGTTAAAATAAATGCAAAGAAAAAATCTATCCAACCAAATATAATGCAAAACATACCCGCAACAATTAATCCTGGTATAGAGTTCGGCAGAACTACTTTATAGAATGCCTGGTAAGGATTACATCCGTCTATCAATGCAGTTTCATCTAACTCTTTTGGAACTCTGTTAAAAAAATCTACCATGATCCAAACTGCTATAGGCATTAATAGAACTATATAAACTACTACTAGTCCTATCAAACTATCTAATAATCCTATCGTACTTAAAAATATAAAGAAGGGTATCGATAAAACAATCGGTGGCATTATTCTCTGCGATATAAAAAAGAAAGTAATGTCGTTATTTCTCACAAAACCAGCTTTAAAAGTAAATCTTGAAAGAGCATACGCTGCTAGTGTGCCTAAAACTATACTTATTAAACTTGCCGTGCAGGTTACAAAAAGACTATTAAAGTAAGGTTCAACAATATCCACTCCACCTCTTGCAGGTGACTTAACTAATACACGCCATCCTTCAAGTGTTGGTTCAAAATCTAACCAGGGAATATAAGTAACCTTACTATTTACTGACTGGAAATCTTTAAAAGATGTAGAAATAGCCCACAGAAAAGGAGCCACAATAAAAACCGTCCAGAGAATAATAAAAGTATATTTTAAAAATTTGTAGAGTTTTTCCATTATTCTTTAATCATTAATTTTGTTAAAACTTTTGCTATGATCGTAAGACTTATGATCATAATAACTAAATACGTAAAAGAAAGTGTTGCAGCATAACCCATTTGAAACTCCCTTAAACCTTTAATGTATATATAAAAACTTGAGGTCTCTGTTGCCGTACCTGGTCCTCCAGAAGTCAATACAAAAACTGTATCCATTATCTTTGAGGCCTCAATTAATCTAATAATAATTGCACCAATTGAGATTGGAGCCATTAGTGGAAAAGTAACATACACAAACTTTCTAAAAGGACTTGCACCATCTATGGCTGCAGCTAAAAAAGGTTCTTTGGGAAGAGATAATAAACCTGCAAGTAACAATAAAAACATAAATGGAGTCCACTGCCAAACTTCAACTATAATTACCGTGAATTTAGCAATAACTGGATCACTGAGCCATAATATAGGCTCTACTCCTAAGTTTCCCAAAAGATCATTTACAGGACCGAGAGACTCATGAAAAAAAGTTCTCCAAATTACCGTCATAATGACAGGCGTAGTCATCATAGGAATTAAAAATATAACTCTGAAGAATCTTTTAAATTTAATTTCTCTCCAAACTATAAGCGCTAGTGCAAAACCAATAATATATTGAAGAATAACAGTAGTAACTGATAAAAAACTCAGTCTAAAAAAAGACTCCCAAAATCTTGGGTCGTCAGTAAAAAGTCTTATATAATTCGTAATTCCTATAAAATTCATTTCAGGGGTATAGCTGTTCCAGCCTGATAAACTTAATCTAATAGTAAAAATAATAGGAAAAATAAGTATCCCTATAAGCACAAATAAACCAGGAAATAAAAAAACGTACTTGTGCTTAAAATTCATAATTGTAATTTTTGGAATTTGTTAGTTGTGGCCGTCGTTATATGACGGCCACAAAGTATTTTTAAAGCTTGTTATCTTCCATTGCTACACCAACAGAGTAAGCTGCTCTTACATTATCTTTTCCTACTCTATTAAGTATATCTTCCCACTGCTTAGCAGCTTCGTCTAAGGCAGCTTGTGGTGATAACTGTCCAGCTAAAGCTTTTGCTGCAGCTGTAGCTAATGCAGCGTTAAACTCAAATGTACCCGGAACTCTCAAAGGGAAAACTCTATTCTTACTATCTTCCATCTGAGCTAGGGTATCAACATATGATTGGGCAATATCTTTATCCCAACCAATTTGAGTCCAAACATCTGCTTTAAAGTCATCATTTCTAAATGGGTTAACTCCGAAACGACCAATACCTATGTCAGCTTGGTGATTTGCTTCGTTTGCAAAGAAACATAAGTAATCAAAAGCCATTTCTTTTTCTTTACTTTTCTTAGCAACACCAACTGCCCATCCCCATACGAAGAAAGGAGCTTGGTTAAAGCCTTGATCCCAAGAGTTCGTTGATCTATTCCAAACTTTCATTGCGCCAGGTAATTGAGCAGCACCAACTTTGTTGTTAATTGGACTGTCAGGTTGCATAGCAGCAACAAATGCATCATCCCATGAGAAACTAAACAAAGTTTGTCCTCCACCAAATGATCCAATTTCATCACCAAGACCAAAGTTTATTCCTCCTGGTGGAACATATTTAGTAGCTGCGACCCAGTCGGTTAAAGCTTCAACAAAACCTGGATTGTTAATCAATGGTTTCATAGTTTTTAAATCAAAGAAAAAACCACCTGGAGTTTTAGGATTTTTTGAGTAAGCGGCAGATCTTGAATAAAAAGCTGCATACATCAAGTCATCTTTTTTCATAACTTCTGCAGATCCATATTCTTTCTCGCCATCTCCATCCCAGTCCCAACCATTAAAGTACGCAGCCATTTCTCCATACTCTTTCCATGTTTGTGGAACTCTTAACTCTTTACCAGTATCAGCTTTATATTTTTTTTGATACTCAGGATTGTCAATCACGTCTTTTCTATATTTTAAATAGTGTCTGTCACCATCAACTGGAAACTGATACATAACACCATCCCAAGATGCTATACCAATGTGAGATGGAGTAACGTCTTGCATTTGTTTCATCTCAACATATTTTTTTGGAACTGGCTCTAAGTATCTTTTCCAATCATTAATAAAGTTTGAAAATCCAAAAACTATATCATACGGAGCTTGACCTGCTTGAAAAGGGACCATAGCTTTTGCATACAAATCACCAGCAGGTGTATGTGTTACATCAACTTTTGCTCCTGTAAGTTTAGCAAATTGCTCAGCATGTAAAGCTGTTGGCTCCCCCATAACTGGAACAGCATGTGTGTTTATTTTAAGTGTCTTACCTTTGTAATTTTTCTTGGACATAGCATCATAAGAACACTCACCTGGAATATCTCCAGTAGCCTTGATATGTGGAAACTGATCGCTCCACTTATCAGCATACGCAACAGGACTTAATACTAACAAAGCAGAGATAAGTGCTACTACGTAGGTTTTTATTGTCTTCATGTTTTTCCCCTCTTTTTGTTGTTAATTATGGAACCAAAACAGCACGACCTTTAATCTTTCCATCATTAAGGTCATGTAAAGCTTTGTTAGCATCTTCAAGTTTATATTCTTTCATAGAAAGTTTAACTAAACCTTTGTCAGCTAATTCCATTAATTCGTATAATTCAGCCCATGTACCAACAAGACTTCCAACTATACTTTTCTCTTGATCGATCATATCAATCGCCAAAACTCTTATTTCTTCTCCGTAGCCTACTATATAAAAAGTTCCAGTTGCTTTGGTCATTTTAATTCCCATTGGTGTTGAACCTTTTTCACCAACAAAATCTATGACAGCCTCTGCTCCTTTACCTTTAGTAAGCTCTTTTACCTTCTCTATTTCATTACCATCTATTAAAACTCCATGGTCTGCTCCAAGCTCCATTGCATGATCTAGAGGTGCTTTAGCTTTTTCAACTACAATAATATTTGCAGCACACATCGCTTTCATGCATTGAATTGCTATATGCCCTAGTCCACCAGCGCCTATAATTACACAAGTTTCTCCAGGCAGAAGATGTCTTGTAGCTTTTTTCACTACTCTGTACGCCGTCAAACCAGCATCAGAAAAAGGAGCTACATCTATTGGACCAAGAACTTTTGGAATTTTTATTAAATTTCTAACACTTGTTTGAAGTAATTCTGAATATCCTCCATGTTTAACATTCAAACCTGCAAAGATAGGATCTTCCGCATGCATATCATTTCCTCTTCTGCAGTCTAAACATGTTCCTCCTGTGCCAGAAACTTTAGGGTGTAAAATAACTGCATCCCCTTTTTTAAATCCTGTAACATCTTTACCGACTTCTTCTATCCAACCAGCATTTTCATGTCCCATAACCATTGGTAATAGATCATTATTTTGGTCTGTGATGTGTTTCCAAACACCCTCAATGATATGTAAATCAGTTCTACAAACACCTGCAGCTCCAATTTTAACAATTACATCGCTGGCTTTCTCTATTTTTGGATTTGGTAACTCTTCACCTGTGACCCAAACCTTTTCTTTCATCTCCGGGTCATACTTGTGTAACACCTGTGCTTTCATTATATCCCTCTTTAATTTTTTTTTTTAAATTGTAGATTGAATTAAAAAATAAGTCTAGCAGCTTAGAATAATTTTAATTAATAATAGATTTAATCAATACAACTGCAGATTGTTAATTAACTTTATTTTTACAGTTACCTGTTTTAAAAAATTCATCAATATTATCTATTGCTAAATTAGCCATTGCTGTACGAGTTTCTTTAGTCGCACTACCTAAATGTGGAAGTATAAATGCGCTTTTATGTTTTAGATATCCAGGATTTAAATTTGGTTCATTTTTATAAACGTCTAATCCAACCGCATAAACTTTTCTTCGGTCAAGAGCATCTATCAAAGCTTCATCGTCTATTATATCTCCTCTAGCTACGTTTGTTACAATTGCTCCTTTAGGTAAATATTCAATTGTATCTTTGTTGATCATATCGACTGTTTCTTTTGAAGCTGGACAACAAACAGACAATACATCTGATACTGAGAGTAAGTCTTTTAAATTATCATGGTATATTGCACCGTCTTCTTTATCTTCACTTAGCTTAGATCTATTGTGATAATGAATTATCATTCCTAAAGATTTAGCAACTTTTGCAATTTTTTGTCCAATTCTACCCATGCCAAGAATTCCAAGTCTGGCACCTGTCAATTGCTTACCAATTAAATAATCTGCAGACCATTTCCAGCCACCTACTTTTGCACTTTCTATTCCTTCAGCAGCACGTCTGCATGCACCCAAAATCAACAATACTCCTATCTCAGCTGTTGCATCAGTCAAAACATCTGGAGTATTGGTAACCGCAATACCTTTTTTCTTTGCTGCTTCTAAGTCTATGTTTCCAAATCCAACAGCAAAATTTGAAATAATTTTTATCGAGTCTGGAAGTTGATTTATTGTTTCAGCATCCAATTTATCAGTTAAGGACGACAATATCCCATCTTGCCCACCACTTAACTCAATTAATTTTTTTTGAGAATATAATTCATCGTTCAAATTAAAATTTGCTTCAAATGTCTCTTTAGCTTTATCCTCACAAGATCTTAGCAATCTCCTAGTGATCAGGATTTTTTTCATATTTAAGATTAGTTTAGATCGAAAATTTTTCCAGGATTCATTATATTATTTGGATCCAATGTTCTTTTAATTGATTTCATTACTGGAATACTATCGGGATGCTGCTCTAATAAATACTCTTTTTTATGGAGACCTACACCATGTTCACCTGTGATAGTTCCCTCAAGCTCTAAAGCTTTTCTAATTAACGAACTATTAAAAGCTCTAAGTTGTTTATACATTTCTTTTTTTGCAGGATCGTAGGGTAGAACGACATGAAAATTACCATCACCCATGTGGCCAACCATTGGAGCCCTAACTCCAAATTCTTTTGCTTTTTCTTCTGCAAATTTTACACACTCTGTAATCTTTGAAATTGGAACACACACATCAGTTGAATAAACTCTTCCATTATCATTTAAAGCCTTAACAGAATAATATACGTCCCATCTTGCTTGCCAAAGTTTGTTTCTATCCTCTAAATCTTTAGCCCATTTAAAAGAACTACCT
>AACY020556112.1_pt1 | contig 13502 bp, 15 predicted proteins | sample 267378 | NCBI WGS metagenome assembly AACY02 (sample SAMN02954345, study PRJNA13694) | marine metagenome | biome: aquatic; feature: ocean; material: water; isolation source: isolated as part of a large dataset composed predominantly from surface... | reverse complement strand
TGCATTCAATTTCTTTTCAGATAAAGAGTCCGGTGTTGAGCTCTCAGGAAGCTTCAATGAAGGAAATCTCACTTTAGACTTTAATAGTGAAAATCTTAAAGGATCTTTAGTCAGAGATAATTCAAGCTTCTTCAGAATTAATCTTTATGACTCAAAAATTAATTTTAACTTTGAGGATTCCGAAGAAGAAAATTTTGTCCTGCCTAACTTAAAGTTCAGAGTTACAGGAGAAAATATCATTTTCAATGATGCAATATTTAATGCAATAGACTTTTACTATCTTAAAAATGGAGATGTTCTCACATTAAATAACATAAATATCGATAGCGATTTCTTGAAAATATCTGACTATGAAGATGAGCCTGCCTATTTTTCGATTAATACAACTCGAGATTTTTACAAAATTAAAGGTTTATATGAATTTTATGAAATTACAGATGCTTTAAAGCTTCAAAATTTTCCACCAATAAATTATTTTAAATCTAATATAAATATTCAGTGGAACAATCTTCTAGAACTTAGAAATATAGAAGGAAGCTTAGATTTTTTAGCTAAAGATTTTCAAATAAACCAAAGTAATCCAAACTCTGCTTTACTAAATCTAATCGGCTTATTAAACATTCAATCATTTTTTGATGGCTATGATGGATCATCAACGGATGAATATATTAAGTTTAAAAGAGGGAGCGGAAGTATAATTTTTTCTCAAAATTATGGGAGGATTGTTGATAATTTTTCTTTTGAGGCTGATTTTGGGAACATGGATTGGAATGGCTTTATTATCAAAGATAATGCTGGTTCTTTTGAAAAGTTGGATCTTGAGCTATCTTTAAAATTAAATCTCCAAGAAAATATACCTTGGTATGCAGCTATCTTTGGTGGTCTTGGTGTAGCTGCTGGAACAGCAATTATTGGGAATGTTTTTGAAGATCAGATTGAAGATATTTCAACTATAGAATACTCAGTCAAGGGACCGCTGGATTCTCCAAATCTAGAAAGATTATAGTAGAAATATTGTTGCAAGGCCCAGAAAAGAAACAAAACCCACAACATCAGTCACTGTTGTCACAATAACACTCCCAGCTATAGCTGGATCCTGATTTAATCTTCTTAAGACAATAGGTACAAAGACTCCTGCAACAACTGAGCTTAGAAGATTAATTATCATCGCTGCTGCGATTAGCGCTGAAAGAATTAACTGATTAAACCAAATATAAGTAACCAAACTAATTATTAAAGACAAAAATATTCCATTGAGGATTGCAACTGCCAGCTCCCTTTTAAAAAGCCACCCAAGATTAGAATTTGAAATTTGCTCTAACGTTAATCCCCTTAATACAATTGTTAAAGTCTGAGTTGCCGCAACTCCTCCCATGCTTGCAACAATTGGCATCAAAATAGCAAGGTATACAATTTTATCAATCGCATCTTGAAAGATATTTATTGCTAAAGCTGCTATGAATGCTGTAATGAGATTAAGACCAAGCCAAACAATCCTTCTTCTTGCAGCTCTTGCTGGAGGTGAAAAAGTATCTTCAGCAATTCCAGCCATGCTCAAAAAGTTTTGATCTGCGTCCTCAATAATGACATCTACGACATCATCAATGGTTATTCTACCAATGAGTTCATTCTTATGATTAACTACTGCTGCAGATATAAGATCATTTTGTTCGAAAAACTTAGAAACTTCTTTATCAGATTCATTGACCAAAAAAGAATGCGGTTTGTCATTCATAACATCTGATACTTTTAGCTCTGGATTTGAGCTGATAATTTTTGATATCTTTAGCTCACCAATGAAATTATTATTTTTAGAGACTACAAACAATTTATCTGTATTTTCTGGAATATCACCAATTGATCTAAGATATTCAAGAACTAAATTAAGAGTAGAATCTTTTTGGACGCTTATAATGTCATTATTAAGCAAGCCGCCTGCAGAATCCTCAGGGTACTCTAAGACCATCTCAACCCTCTCTCTATCTATTTTAGTCATCTTAGACAGTAGAAAACTTATTCTTTGCTCTGGAAGGTTCTGAAGGATATCAACCATCTCGTCTAATTCAAGATTTTGAACTAAATCTAGTAGTTCTTCATTTGAAATTTCATCAAATAAATCTTGCTGAATTTCTTCGCCCAACTCGCTTAGCACATCGGCTTCATTCGATTTGTCTATAATTGACCAAATTACTTTTCGCTGCTCTGAGGGAGTTGATTCAAGACAGTGAGCAATCTCATGTGAATCCATTTTGGAGAGGATTCCCTGAATTTGAATAAATTTATCCTCAGATTTTTTGCTTAATATTTCAAAAATCTTTTCTTGATTGTATGTTTCCATCAATCAAAAACTGTTCCAAAGTATTCCTCTTTAATGAGTGAGCTATTTATAAGATAATCTTTTTCACCTTTATCAAGGATACTTCCGTCTTTTATAACAATTGAGTAATTGCATATATCTATAGTTTCTCTCAGATTGTGGTCAGTTATTAAGATACAAATACCTTTGTCAGAAAGGTTTGTTAAAACATTTTTAATATCTTCAATAGCAAGAGGATCAATGCCAGCAAAAGGCTCATCTAAAAGTATTAGTTTTGGTTTTGAAGCTAAACATCGAGCTATCTCAACTTTTCTTCTTTGCCCTCCTGACAATACGTAACCCATTGAATCTTCAATAGACTCAAGACCAAACTCTTTAATTGTGTTTTGATAAAAATGAATAAGATCCTCTTTTTTTAAAAAATTTCTCTCTGCAACGCCTAAAATATTTGATTTTACTGATAGGTTTCTAAATATTGATGGTTCCTGAGGCAAATAGCTCATTCCAACTTCGGCTCTTTTATGAGGAGGGATCATGGTTATATTCTTGTCATCAAGAAAAACTTCTCCACTATCTATTTTTACCAATCCTAAGATTGAGTAAAAGGTTGTCGTTTTACCAGCGCCATTAGGCCCCAGAAGTCCAACAATTTGACCCTCTGAAATATTAAATGAGATCCCATTAATAATTTGCTTATTTTTAATAGACTTTGATATATTTTTAACTCTAAGGACTTCCATACTAGTTTATTTGAAGCTCTCCAGAACCCATATTGAATTTTATTATTTTACCTCTGATTCGTGAATTCTTATCTTCTATTAAAACACTTCCAGAGATTTCTATCTCATTATCTTGAATGAAGACTAGGTTTGAAAAACCATTGAAATCATTATCTTCAGTGCTTATTTTAAATTTTACAGGCGACCCCTCAATTTTAATAAGCTCTAAATTTCGATTATATTCCGCAATATCTCCAAATATTTCAAAAGACTCTGACTGAAAAATAACATTATTTTTAAACTCAATCTTTCCTTCTTTAATCTCTATGTTATCTGAAGAAATATCTATTTTTTCTGATATATCTATGCTCATTTCAGCAGCATTTAGTATCCCAAATATTGAAATAACGAAACCGACAAGAAATATCTTTTGCATAAAATTTTAAAAACTAACAAGTGTATAATAATCCAATGTCACACCTAAAAAGAAATTTATTAGCCCTATTTTTATTTTTATCATTTCCAATTCTTACAGATATTAATAAAAATCCATTTGAGCTCATAGATACTAAATCACAAGAAATGGTAGTAGTTTTAACAACAGAGAATGAATTATTTAATACAAATCCAGAACTATTCAAAAATAAGATAAAAAATATTTTTGAACCCTTAATAGATTTTAATAGAGTGAGTGCTAGTGTTATGGGAAAAAAGCACTATTTGAGCGCAACTAAAGAGGAGAGAGCTCAATTTATAGAAGTTTTTAAAATTTCACTTCTAGATACTTATGCAGAAACCCTTGCCCAATGGGGAGATGCAGAAATAGTTACTGATTTTTCTTATGATGAGAAAAAAAATAAGATTGTAAGCGTCAAGCAAGAACTGCTTACTACCAATAATGTGTATCCAATAATTTATAAACTAAGGGAATATAAAAATGGAACTTATAAAATAGTAAATATAATTATTAACGGAATCAATTTAGGGCAAACCTTCCATAATCAATTTCAAGCACTTGCCATAGAAAAGAATGAGGATATTTCTTCAATTATAAGTGAATGGAAATCGGATGCTTTCATAGATGGATAACAATCAAATACAAGAACTTATCAGATCTTATTTAGACGATGTCTCTGACCTATCCATTAGCGGCCAGGATTGTAATTTTTCTATAAAAATTGTTTCTAAAGATTTTATAAATATGAGCACCATAAATAGACATAAAATAATTATGAAATTGTTCACAGATCTTCTACAATCTGGTGAACTTCATGCAATAAGTTTAGATTTAAAGGCACCAAGCGAGGTCTAATTGGAAAAATTATTAATCAAAGGTGGAAAAAGTCTTTCAGGTCAGATTGACTGCTCAGGAGCTAAGAATGCTGCTTTGCCAGTAATTGCAGCATCAATTCTTTCATCAGATGATATAACGCTTAAAAATCTTCCATATCTTCAGGATATTACTACCATGTTTGAACTCATAGGCTCAATGGGAGCTGATATTTCTCTGGATGAGAAAATGAATTTTAAACTGAATACATCAAACCTTTCCAATCTTGAAGCAAGATATGAGCTTGTTAAAACTATGCGAGCTTCTATCTTAGTCCTTGGATCCATGGTGGCTAAATATGGATATGCGAAGATTGCATTACCTGGAGGTTGCGCTATTGGAAGTCGCCCTGTGAATTATCATCTTAAAGCTCTTGAAAAACTTGGAGCAGAAATATCTCTCAATAATGGATATATTGAGGCAAAAGCTAAAAAATTAATTGGTGCTAATATTGAGTTTGAGGGAGTTACTGTCACTGGCACAGAAAATTTGATGATGGCTGCTTCACTAGCTGAGGGATTAACAACTTTAACGAATGTTGCAAAAGAACCAGAAATTTCTGACTTGGCAGATTTCTTAAATTCAATGGGGGCTAAGATTTCAGGAGCAGGAACAGATGAGATAAGGATTGAAGGTGTGGAAGAATTGACTGGAACAACTTTCAAAATTCCTGCAGACAGAATTGAGGCAGGTACATATCTTGTTGCAGCAGCTGTCACTAATGGACAAATTACAATCAAAAAGATTGATCCAACAAGAATGGGCTCAATTATAGAAACTCTTCAAAAAGCTGGGGCTGAAGTAAATTTAAATGAAAATTCTATTTCCCTAGATATGACTAAGAATTCTATAAAGCCTGTTGATATTGTCACAGCTCCATTTCCTGGATTTCCAACAGACATGCAAGCGCAGTTTACTGTTCTAAACTGCATTGGATGCGGTGAATCAAGTGTAAAAGAGACTATATTTGAAAATAGATTTATGCATGTGCAAGAGCTTAATAGAATGGGCACCGATATCACAATTAAGGGAACCACTGCGCTTATTAATGGAGTTGATTCTATTTCTGGGGCTCAGGTAATGGCAACAGACTTAAGGGCATCAGCAAGTTTGATACTAGCGGGATTAATAGCAAAAGGAGAAACTATTGTAGATAGGATTTATCATATTGATAGAGGCTATGAAAGAATAGAAGAGAAATTATCCAATCTTGGTGCAGAAATAATAAGATTACCTAATTAGATGCAATAGTCTTAACTAAAACTTCTTTATTTTTATCTTTTCCATAAATCTCAAATAAAATCTCATCACCTGGAAAAGTTAACTTAAGTGCTGTAGTCAGATTTGTCCATGTAGCGGGTAAGTCATTTATCTTTAAAATTATTTCGCCCTCTGATATTCCATTTAGCTCAAGCGGATTTGCAGTACTAGACGTGTCATCAATTTTTGTAATACTTAAAGCTGGTACTAAATTATTGCTTAAATTTAATCTTATCTGCCTTACCTGAAAGTCGCCAATCCATGAAGTCCTTACCTTGCCAAACTTTATGAGTTCGGAAGCAACTTGAATTACTTTTTCAGATGGTATTGCAAAACCAATACCTGAGTAAGTCCCAGTTTTTGAATATATACTCGAATTAATACCAATTAAATTTCCTTCTTCATTAAGCAGTGCACCGCCAGAGTTTCCAGGGTTAATTGCTGCATCAGTTTGGAGTAATTCCAAATAGGGGTTTCCATAATCTCTTCCTGTTGCACTGATAATCCCACTTGTAACAGTTTTTCCAACGCCAAATGGGTTTCCTATAGCAAGGACTTCATCTCCAACCCTTATATTGCTAGATTCAGCTGACTCAATAGGATTTAAGCCCTCAAACCCATTAATTTTTAATACTGCAATATCTGAATATTTATCTGCACCAATTAATACTGCCTCTGTAATTTCTCCATCATTAAATTCCACAAAAACAGATGTTGCATTAGTTAATATATGAGTATTGGTTACAATGTGACCTTCTTTAGAGAAAATTACTCCAGAGCCTACAGCATTCCTGGCTCTATTAATTCCTCTGTTACTTATAAATATATTTACCACTGATGATGAGGCTTTCTCAGCTGCATAGGACAAATCTTCTTGAGAGCCTTTTTTATAACCAGTTTCGAATGAAACTAAACCAATAAATGCAGCAAATATAATACCGCTAATGATAAACTTATAATTTCCCATTTCTAAAAAGTATGTATCAAACTATTTTAAAGAAGTTTTCAGAAGATGGCATTCATTTAAATGATGAACAAGACAACTTTCTAAAGATTTTTGAAAAAAATCTTCCTAGAAAGACCTTTTTTGGCAACTTTCTCAAAAAAAAATCAAAAAAAGGTTGTTACGTTCATGGTGATGTTGGAAGGGGAAAAACCATGATGCTAAATGCAATATTTAAAGAAATTAAACTTCCAAAATGTTCATATCATTTCATTGAGTTCATGAGATTTATTCATAATGAGCTTGAGTTGGTTAAAAACACCAAAGATCCATTAGAAAAAATATCAAAAAGAATAGCTTCAAAGCATAGAGTACTATTTATTGATGAGTTTCAAGTTGAGGATGTTTCAGACGCAATGATAATCGGTAAACTTTTAAATTTATTATCAAAAATGAATGTTTTCATAATGCTTACATCAAATGCAAAGATAGAAAACCTCTATAAAAATGGACTTCAAAGAGACAAATTTATCAAACAAATTAAACAGTTAGAAGATAACTTTGTGGTGTATGAATTCATTGGAGATAAGGATTATAGATTAAAGAATATAAATCTAAATTCCTCAAAGAGTGGAAAAGACTTTAGCCAAGATCAAATCTTTGAATTTATTAAGAAAAACTTTAACTTTATCGGTGATCTTCAGAAAGAGCTTGAAATAAATGATAGAACCTTTATATGCAAAGGCAATACTAAAGACTTTATTTGGCTATCGTATAAAGAATTTTTTAGACAAAATTTAGCAATTTCTGATTTTTTAGCTATATGTAAAAATTATGACTGGTTTTTCATCGATGATTTTGAACAAAATGATGATTATGGTAAGGATGTTATTAGAAGGTTTATCGGTTTTATTGATATTGCTTACATTGAAAAAGTAAAAATTAAGTTCTTTTTGAATAATGATGATATTCAAAGCCTTTATAGTGGTGAAGAGCTTTCATTCCTATGGGATAGAACGATAAGTAGAATTGAAGAAATGCGAGATATTAATGATAAATAAATTATAAAAATTATTGATTAAATAGCTCTTAACCTTTAATATTCATCCACACAAAAATTGATATGAAAACATTTAGCTTAAAAAATACTGAAGTTGTTAGAGATTGGGTTGTATTCGATGCCTCAGACAAAGTTTTGGGTCGTTTTGCAACTAAAATTGCAGATAAACTCAGAGGCAAAGACAAGCCAACATTTACACCTCATGTCGATGGTGGTGATTTTGTAGTCGTAATAAATGCAGACAGGGTAAAAGTTACTGGAAATAAGGCAGATCAAAAGAAATACTATAAACATTCCTTATATCCAGGTGGACTTAAAGAAAAATCATTCAAAGAAGTTCTTGAGAGCACCCCTGAGAGAATTATTGAAAATGCAGTTAAAGGAATGCTACCTAAAAACAAGCTAGGAAAATCAATCATTAAAAAACTAAAGGTATATAGCGGATCAGAGCATCCTCATGAATCTCAAAATCCAAGTGAATGGAACCCAAAAATATGAGCAGTGAAAGACTTTATGCAACCGGAAGAAGGAAAACATCTTCAGCAAGAATATATTTATCTCAAGGCGAAGGATCAATTAAGGTAAACAATAAAGAGCTTTCCGACTACTTTGGAAGAGAAGTGGCTCAAATGCTTGTTAAGCAACCGCTTGAGTTGTGTAACTTAATTGATAAAGTTGACATAGTTGCAAAAGTTAAGGGTGGAGGCAGTTTTGGTCAAGCAGGAGCAATCAGACATGGTATCTCTAGGGCTCTTTTACTACTTGATGAAGAGCTAAGACCGCAGCTAAAAAAAGCTGGATTCCTTACAAGAGATTCAAGAAAGGTAGAGCGAAAAAAGCCTGGTTTAAAGAAGGCAAGAAAGAGCTCGCAATTTTCAAAAAGATAGATCTAATTTATTACCGAAATATACTTCCATTATCTATTTTTTTATATTATATTGTGCGTACTTTAACAATATAAAAAAGGAAGTATATGGGTACATTGATAATAAAATACCCTAATTTGAAAGGTTTTTTTATATCTTTTTACATTTTTTACAGTGTAAGAATCTTTTTTATTTATTCTGCTGTGAGTACTATTTTTTTACCATATGGGTACAAGCTCAATCTAGACCTTAAATTACTGCCATTTAACTACTTATCAACCTTAAGAAATGTCTGATACCATAGAAAAATACCTAACTCTTAGAGGAGCTAATAATGATATTTATTTCTTTCAAAAAAGAGTTAGTGAAAAGGTTGCAGAGGTCATTGGGACTAGTTTTGTAAAAACTTCTTTGAAAACTAAGGTTTTAGATGAAGCAATTTTAAGAAGAGACGAACTTATTTCTGCACTAGACGAACTCGAAAAGGCTGATTTATCAGAATTAAGTCAGCATTTTCTGAATATTTTTGAGAGCTTTGGTATTAACGTTAAGTTACCTCTTAATAAACTTACTGAAAGTCTTAGTAGTGTTCCAGATCAGGGTAGAAGAAAAGTATTGATTGGTTTAACTTCCGGATTTGCTGCCGCCGGTGTGGCTTTTGCTGCTACTCCTTTCATAACTACATGGAACCCAAGCGCAAGAGCTAAAGCAATTGGCTCTGCGGTGAAAGTTGATGTATCTAAAATGATGATTGGTCAACAAATTCAAGTTTCATGGAGAAAACAACCTATTTTAATAATTAGACATTCTAAATCTGCATTGTCGGGTTTGAGTTCTGTAATCTCAAAACTAGCTGATCCTAATTCAGATGATATTGATGAGCCATACAAAAACATTAATTCCACTAGATCTTTAAGCTCAGAATATTCGGTTTTATCAGGAGTTTGCACTCATTTAGGGTGCTCACCTAAATATTATCCTGAAGTTGAGCCAAAGCCATGGGATTCCTCTTGGTCAGGTGGTTTTTTCTGCCCATGTCATGGTTCAATGTTTGATTTAGTTGGGAGAGTTTATAAAGGTGTTCCAGCACCTACTAATTTAACTGTACCACCTCATTTTTTTGAGGGGAGCATTTTAACAATTGGAGAAGAAGCATAATGGTAACAAAGGTTCTAAATTGGATTAACTACAGACTGCCTATTATAAATACATTTGAAAGGCATCTTTCGAAGCATCCTGTTCCCAAAAAAGTTAACTTTTGGTATCTTTTTGGAGCCCTTGCTTCAATTGTCCTTATTCTGCAAATAGTTACAGGTATTTGGTTGATGATGCCTTATTCAAATACTGAAGAGGGAGCATTTGCTTCCATTGAATACATCATGAGAGATGTAGATTATGGGTGGATCATAAGATATATGCATACAACAGGAGCATCGATGTTCTTTGCAATAGTATATTTGCACATGTTTAGAGGTCTCTTGTATGGATCCTACAAGAAACCAAAAGAATTAGTTTGGATTTTTGGAATGACAATTTATTTAGTGATGATGGCGGAAGGTTTTTTAGGTTATGTTCTCCCATATGGTCAAATGTCTTATTGGGGAGCTCAAGTAATAATTTCTCTTTTTGGAGCAATACCATACATTGGAGAATCACTTGAAGTTTGGGTTCGAGGCGACTATTACATTTCTGGGATTACAATTTCTAGGTTTTTTGCCCTTCATGTTGTTGCACTCCCTCTGATATTAATTGCACTTGTATTTCTTCATCTTGTTGCTCTTCATGAAGTTGGAGCTGGGAATCCCGAAGGAGTAGATATTGAAGAATATATTGATGAAGATGGGGTCCCTTTGGATAGCGTACCTTTTTTCCCATACAAGGTTTTAAGTGCAATGCCTGCAATTGGTGTTTTTGGTTTAGTTTTTTGCATAATTATGTTTTTCTTTCCTGAAGGCGGAGGGTATTTTCTTGAATTAGCGAATTTTGAAGAGGCAAACCCGCTGGTTACACCAGAACATATTGCTCCTGTATGGTATTACGCCCCATATTACACAATGCTAAGAGCTATTCCAGATCCTTTAGGAGGACTAATAGTTATGGCAGCAGCTGTAGCAATATTATTTGTTGTTCCTTGGTTAGATAGAAGTAATGTGGCATCAATACGTTACAAAGGAATATTGAGTAAGATTGCGATAGTTTTATTTGTTGTAAGCTTTATTACATTAGGGTATTTGGGAACAGTCACTGTTACTGAGACTGGTAAAATCATGTCAGTAATATGCACTGTCATGTATTTTGCCTTTTTCCTTTTGATGCCTATCTACACAAGTATTGAAAAAACACATGAGGTGCCAGATAGATTGTGATTAAATCAATATTAATTATAAGTTTTTTATCTTTCTCTGTTGCTCCTTCTTTAAATTCAGCTGAAGGAGGTCCATGTAAAGACTATGGAGACTGTGATCAGTTTAAGCCAGATTTGAATAATATGGCTTCTCTTCAAAGAGGAGTGGGAACATTTATGAAATACTGCTATAGCTGCCATTCACTGAAATATTCTCGATGGGGAAGGGTTGCCAATGATCTTCAAATACCCGAAGACATTTTCTTTGAATATCTTGTTCCAGATCAGGATGCGGGACCATTTGATTTAATGGTTGCCCCTATTCATGAATTAGAAATTGATAACGCTCCTCCTGATTTAACTTTAGTTGCAAGAAAAAGAACTTCAAGCTGGGTTTACACTTATTTAAGAGCTTTTTATGATGATTCTTCAACTACTTATGGATCTAATAATCTTGTTTATCCAGGAGTAAATATGCCAAATATTTTGGCTCCAATTCAAGGCAACCAAAAACTTGGTTGCAAAGAGATACCTGTTTTAGCAAAGAACGGCGGTGAAAAGAGAGATGAATTTGGAAACACTATCACTAAAGAAAAGTGTGGCTACCTCAAACATCAAGATGGCTCAGGATTGTTAAATGTTGAAGAGTTTGATGAATTTATATATGATCTCACAAATTTTTTGACATATGTAGGTGAGCCTAGCAGGGCGGAAAGGGAAAGAATGGGAGTATATGCGATAATATTCTTTATTATATTTACATTTCTTTCTGCGCTTCTCTACAGAGAATATCAAAAAGACTATCACTAGGAGAAGTTCAACATGATTTTATATTCAGAGCGAGATAATCACTACAGCCACAGAGTTAGAATAGTTCTAGCTGAGAAAGACATAGCATGCGAAATAAGAGAATTCGATATCGAAGAAGCTCCAGATGATATTCTTTCCGTCAGTCCTTACCATAAATTACCAATTCTGGTTGATAGAGATTTAGCTCTTTACGATACATCAGTAATGATGGAATATCTCGATGAAAGATTTCCACATCCTCCATTGCTTCCAGTCTACCCTGTTGCAAGAGCCAACTGCAGAGAGTTAATGCTCAGAATAGATAGAGAGTGGTGCCCCTTAGTAGATTCAATAATTTCAGGAAAGCTTACAAAACCAAAAGAGAAAAAGACCAAAGAAGAACTGATTCAAGAGCTTGCAACGATTTCACCGATTTTCAAAGAATTTCCATTCTTTATGAATGAAGATTTCACTCTTGTTGATTGTTATCTAGCACCAATTATGTGGAGATTAACATCCATGGGTATAAATCTTCCATACAATAAACAACTCAAACCTCTCTTAGATTATCAAAACAAAATTTTTGAGAGACCTGGCTTTATTGATAGTTTGACAACAATCGAAAAAGATCTCAGAGCTGACTAAATCCTAGATTATCAATCTTAACAAGATTTGTTTGCATATCAGAGCAAGTATTTTGTGAGAAGCGAATATTTGCAAACTGGCCAGCAATTATTTGAGAATTACCATTATTTTTTTTGATTGCAGAAATAAGTATTAAATCCTGCAAAAATGATAATTTTGAGAGCTCATCAAGATTTAATGACTCATCTTCTTTCAAAAATGAGTTAGGAACTGAGAGAATAACTTCAGAAAAGTCTAACAATTTTTTTCTATCTTCAATTCTTGTTACCGATTGCGAAGACACATAAATTTCTTTACCTAAGATGTAGTTAAACCTTAATGAAGGAATAAAGTTTTTAGATTGATCATAGTCGGCAATAATATAGATCTTTTCAAAATCCTCTCTTGGCCTTGGCACAAAACCTATATCTTCCTCTTGAACTAATCTATTTATTAAATCTCCTCTTCTATTACTTCCTGACAATTCAAATACTCTCTTAACAAGATCATCATAATCCCCCGCCAGTTTAAAGATTCTTACACCAGGATAACTATTCTTTATTGCCTCTGCTTGGTTTTTAAATCTTTCACTATAAAAAATAAAAACCTCATCGTTTTTTTGAAAATCAAACAAGTATTGTTCTGTTACTTCCTCAAGATACACGTTTGCGGGCTTACAAAAATAAGGGAACTCTTGATTTAGAAAATTGTTTGTTATTGGAAGGACTCCACTATCAATGCTATCGACAAAATTTATTTTTATATCAGAATCTAGTGAAACTATTGATTTAATAATAAGCTGCTTAACTTCTTCATTAGCATTAATTTTTAATTCTACTTGTCCAATATTATCAAGAAGATCATTAAGCTGTTTATCCTTTGAAATATCAACTAATTGTGTTGAAGAGCAACCAAGAAAAAAAAAGCAAATAAAGCTTATAATTAGTAGATTGTTGAAATTAACAGTTTTCACTTATGATTTATTTAATTTGTACTCCAATAGGTAATTTAAATGATATTTCTTTAAGGTCAATAGAAATACTTAATAGCAGTGACCTTATATATGCCGAGGATACCCGTAAAGCTCAAAAAATTTTTGATAGGTATAAAATTGATAAAAAAAGTTTTTCTTTTAATGACCAAAACGAGAAAAGTAAGACAAAAAGTATAATTAAAGAGGCTAGGGCAGGAAAAACGATATCATTAATTTCAGATGCCGGTGCTCCCCTGATATCTGATCCAGGATACAT
>AACY020295505.1_pt1 | contig 13508 bp, 12 predicted proteins | sample 267378 | NCBI WGS metagenome assembly AACY02 (sample SAMN02954345, study PRJNA13694) | marine metagenome | biome: aquatic; feature: ocean; material: water; isolation source: isolated as part of a large dataset composed predominantly from surface... | reverse complement strand
ACGCCGACCCAGCGGCCGCCCGTCCGCCGCGCGCACCGCGACCCGCCGGCAGTCTTCGGGGGCGAAGCGCGCCTCTTCGGGCGCCCGTCCGCATCCGGCGAGGACGAGCAGCAGAAGCGCGGCCGCCCCGCGGCTCAAGCGGCCTCCGTCTCGCCGTAGCGGGCGATCCACGGCGCCAGCGCCGCGCGGGCGCGGTCGAGCGCGCCGGCGTCGCGCGCGTGTCCGCCCGCGCGGTGTCCGGCGACGGCGTCGAAATACGCGCGCTGGCGCTCGCGCGCCGCGTCGGTCAGGCCGAGCCCGAGCGCGGCGTCGATCCGGTCGAGGGCGCCCATCGGGTCGCGCGCGACCTCGGCGTAGGCGATCTCGACGATCTCGCCCGGCGCCGCAGCCTCCGCCGCGGCGACCCAGGCCCGCATCATCCGGTCGTAGACGCGCAGGATCGCGCCGTCGACGTCGAGGTCGGGCGGGACTGTCTGGAGCGCCAGCGCGTCGAGCATCTTCGCGTAGAAGGTGCGCATCGACAGGAACACGTCGATCGGGTCGCGATGGATGTGCACGATCCGCGCCCCCGGAAAAAGCCGCCGCAGCATGGGAAGCTGCGCCGTGTGCGCGGGGTTCTTGATCAGGAGCCGCTTTCCGGTGCGGCGCGCGAGCTTGCGCGCGAAGAGGACGATGCGGGCCTCCCGCTCGGCGATCTCGCGCGCGGAGGCCCCGTCGCGGAACAGCGCGCGGTCGAGCAACGCGTCGAAGCGGCGCGGGAAATAGATCGCGTGCAGGAAGGAGAGCGCCGTCATCGAGCCGAGCGCGATCTCGTCCTCCTGCGGGCTGAGGGGGGTCACGGGCACGCTGTCGATCCACCGGCCCTCGGGCACCATCCGCTCCAGCATCGGGCGCAGCAGCGCCGCGAGCCCCTGCATGTCCCAGGGGAGGCCGACGTCCACCGGCGAGGGCGTGCCGAAATCGCCGAGCGCGAGGGCGTTGTAGAGGTGGGTCGTCCCGCTCCGCCAGTGCCCGAGGATGAAGACAGGCGGGGCGATGTCGTCTATCCGCGGCAGGAAGGGCGCGGCGGCGACGCGCTCCACGAGGCCGAAGGGCGCGCGCGCGAGCGCCGCGAGGCCGACGGGCGCGGCGCGGCCGATCCGGTCTGGCGCGCCCCCCTGACGGACGGCGGCGATCAGGGTCGCCGGATCGGCGCCGGCGAGGGGATGGCGCATCGGGCGTCGCTCCGCGCATGGGGGCGTCTGCGGCCCGACTTCAAGCCGACGCCGCGACGCGGTATCTGAAACGCGGGGCGGCGCGGCGCGTCAAGCGCTGAGGTCGAGGGAGGGGCGGCATGATGCGTTCGCGCGCGGCGCTCGCGGGCCTGCTCGCAGCGGCGTGGACGTCGGCGGCGGCGGAGCCCTTCGCGGTCGAGGGGCTGTGGCGGACCGGCCGCGGCGCGAACGGCGGCCGCGCGACGGTCGCGATCGCGCCCTGCGGGGAGGCGTGGTGCGGCGAGGTGGTGGACGTCGACGTCGCCGACCGCAGCCGCGTGGGAACGCAGCTGCTGCGCGGCCTCGCCCCGATCCGCGACGGGCGCGGCGCGCTCGGCGAGGTACTCTGGCCGCGCCTCGGCCGCTGGTTCGAGGCGGGGCTGCTGCTGATCGAGGACGACGTGCTCCTGGTGGAGGTCTGCGTCGGCGGCGGCCTCATCTGCCCGAAGCAGCGCTGGCGGAGGGTCGGACGCGACCGTGAGCCGGCCGCCACGGACGCGGACGAGTAGGCCCGCGCCCGGTCGGCTCTCCGCAACAGGCCGCGCGCCCGGCGCCGCCCGGCGCGCCGCCATGGCCGTTCGCATCGAATGAGGTCGGGTTTCTCCGGCGCCGAGGGCGAATGGCGGAGAGGACGGGATCGGGGGCGGACGCGCTCCGGACCGAACGGCGCCGCGATCGCGCGACACGCGCGGTTGCGGATGCGCCGTGGACTTCACGGGCGATGTCCGCGATCGTTCCGCCGAGAGCTTCCGGTCAACCGGAAGCGGTCAACCCGTCGAGGAGCGGTTCGGCGACATGCACCCCACTGAAAAAGTCGTGCGCCAGTTTCATGAATCCTGGGATCTGCGCGATCCGGACAGAGGCGCCGAGGTCATCGCCACGGACTGCGATTTCGAGGATGTCGCGCGGGGCGAAAGGCTCGTCGGCAAGGACGCCTACAAGGCCGACTACGACCGCTGGCGGGAGGCGTTTCCGGACGGCCTCTGCAAGGTCGAGAACGTGATCGTGAGCCAGTGCGGAGAATGGGCTACGGTCGAATTTCGCAACACGGGAACGCACACCGGGGTCCTTCGATCAAGTCTCGGGGATTTCCCGCCGACGGGGAGACGCGCTGAGGTCCGGTATTGCTCGGTCATGCGCGTGAAGGATGGAATGGTGATCGAAGGGCGCGACTATTACGACAGCGCCACGATCGCGAGACAACTGGGACTTGTGGACTGACGCGCCGCAAATGGCCCGATCACGCGGCTGACGACGAGAGCGCCTTTTCTTCTACGAAGACGCTGTAAAGGTCGGGACCGGAAGGAAAGCGCGACCGGTGGGCTTGATCCGGGTCGCGCCGGCGGAGGGGACGGGATCGGGGGGCGGACGGTCTCCTTCTCGAAATACCGACACTTCTTGATTTTCCATCGCCTTTCCGGGTGCGTTCGCTGACCGGGCGTCGGGCGTCCGCTCCCTCGTCCGGCATGAGCGCGCGCTTCGATCCGGTCATGGGCGGATGAACACCGACAGCGCCAGCGTCAGCATTTCGCGGATGCGTGCGGGGTCTTCGCCCGAGGCGCGCTGGGTGATGGCCAGCGCGATCTGCTCGCCGAGGTATTTCGCCCCGGCCTCGACCGACAGCCCGTCGGGCCACTCCCCGGCGTCGCGCGCGGCTTGCAGGAACGCCGCGTAGGCCGCCTGCGCGGCTGCGTCGATCTCCTCCACCCGCGCGCGCGTCTCCGGCCCCAGCCGGTGCTTGCCCGCGCGCATCTTGTAGAACAGGCAGCCGGTCTCCATCCGCGGGTCCGCGCTCGCGAAGTCGATCAGGGCCGCGAGCGTCCGGCGCAGCCCCCGCCCGCCGCGCAGCGCTGCGAACACCTCCGACAGCACCTGTTCGGCGTAGCGGTCGAGCGCCGTGCGCGACAACCCGTCCTCACTTCCGAACTCCCGGTAGAGCGAGGGCTTGGAGACGCCCGCCATCTGGCAGATCGCGTTGACCGACACATCGGCGGGGTCGCTCCGCCAATAGGCGGTCATGGCGACGTCGAGCACCCTTTCGGCGTTCATCGTCCGCGGCCTGCCGCGCGCGGGTTTCGGGTCGTCGTCGCTCATTTGGTACCGGATGGTATTTTATGCCTTGACGCAGACTCTCCGATATTCGTACCAGTCGGTAACGCCACGCGCAAGCAGGAGAACGATCCATGACAGACGCCGGAAGAACGGTCGTCATCACCGGGGCCAGCAGCGGCTTCGGCGCGGCGGCGGCGCGCGCCTTCGCCGACCGCGGCGACCGGGTCTGGGGCGCGATGCGCGACGCCGGGGGACGCAACGCGGCCAGAATGGCCGAGCTGGAGGCTTACTCCCCCCGCATCGCCATCGCCGAGATGGACGTCGCCAGCGACGCCTCCGTGGCCGACGGCTTCGCCCGCATCCTCGCCGAGGGGCCAGTCGACGTCCTGATCAACAACGCGGGCATCATGTACATCGGCATGACCGAGGCCTACAGCGTCGGGCAGGCCGCGGAACAGATGGACGCCAACTATTTCGAGGCGATCCGCACGATGCAGGCGGTGCTGCCGTCGATGCGCGCGGCGGGCCGCGGCCTGATCGTCAACACCAGCTCCCTCGCCGGACGGGTCTCGGCGCCCTTCTTCGGAACCTATTGCGCCACGAAGCACGCGCTGGAGGCCTACAGCCAGAGCCTGCGCTACGAGGTGGCCCCCTTCGGCGTCGACGTGGCGCTGGTCGAGCCCGGGCCGTTCCCCTCGAACCTGCTCGCCGCCGGAAAGCCGCCCGCCCGCGCGGACGTTCTGGCCTCCTACGGCGATCTCGGCGACGTGCCCGCCGCCATGATCGCGGGCTTCGCCGACATGCTGGCGAGCGAGGCCGCCCCCGACCCGCAACTCGTCGTCGACGCCTATCTCGCGCTCGCTGACGCCGCGCCGGGCAAGCGACCCACCCGCACGGTCGTGGGCGTCACCTGGGGCGTGGACGAGATCAACGCCTATGCGCAGCCGCGGCAGGACGCGCTCCTGAAGGAGATGCAGCTCGACGGCGTGCTGGGCGGCGCCGACGCCTGACCGCTTCCTTCCAGACCCACCGGACCCATGCTCGCCAACCTCGACAAGGAACCAATCCCCATGACCATGAAAAAGACCCTCTCGGCCGTCGCAGTCGCCGCCGCAACGCTTGCCGGCCCCGCTCTCGCCGATGACATCGACACGGTGCGCGCGTTCTATGCCGACATCCTCACCGACCCGGCCGGAACGACCGCTGACCGGTACTTCGAGCTGTTCTCGCCCGATGTCGTCTCGGTCCCCACGCCGCCGGGGGGCGAGGGCGCCCAGGGCATGCTCAACACGGTGGCCTTCCTCGGCCAGGTCGTGCCCGACCTGACATGGGCGCCGCAGGAGATCATCGAAACGGACGACAACCGTTTCGTCGTGCGCGGGCTCGCCACCGGAACGCCGGTCGGCCCGTTCTTCGGCGTCGATCCGGCGACCGGAAAGAGCTTCGAGATCATGTCGATCGACATCGTGACGGTCGAGGACGGCCTCATCACCCACATCTACCACCTCGAGGACTGGACCGGCGCCGTCGCGCAGCTGACCGCCGAGTGAGGGACAAAGGCCCGGCCGCGTCGATCGCGGCCGGGCCATTTGCGCTGTTCCCTGCAGTCGCCGGTCGAACCTGTAGTCCGGCAGGCCGTTCCAAAGCAGGCTATCGGTCGTCCAGGCGGTCGCATCGCGGTCGCGAGAGGTGGCGGAGGGGACGGGACTGGGATCGGACGTTCTCCAACACCAAGCCCTCCGGAAGAAGCCGAAGATGATCCGTCAAGCCCAACGCAGGACCACACTCAAAATGTTGATCGGCGCGCATGGTCGACACCGGCAACCAGAGCTGCGCTGGCGCATTCGCAACCGGGGCCGAGGGCGAGGAAGGGGTTCGGAGCCGCTCCGCTACTTGAGGGCTACGCGCCTCCGGGAGGCAGAAGCCGGCGCCGGTCGACATCAGGAACACTTCCGCTTCGATCAAAGCACTGCACCCCAGAACTGATTCACTCTCTCGAAGACGCTTGTGAAGGCCTGACAATCGCTTCGATGAAGGCCTTAACCGGTTTTCGACTGCATCTGCAGGAAGGCCGAACCTCGTTCCGTCGGGACAGGTCTGCCGCAGAGTGAAGTCAGAACCGGAACGTCATGCCGACGAGCGGTCCCTGCTGCTCGATGTCGTAGAGAAAGTCCCCGTCTTCTCGATCAACCTTCATCCAGCGATAGCCGGCGGAGATCGACGTCGTCTCCGTGATCCGGTAGCCGACCCCGCCAAACACGTCTGCCATCGTCTCCGAGCCGACGCCAAACCCGCCGACTGCGGCCCAGCCGGCGACGTACCACCGTTCGGAGAGGTCGGCTTCGCCGCGTGCGGTCAGGATCGGGTCGATCCAGGTGTCGTCCCCGTCGATCCTGCGGTCGGGCGCCGGGCCGCCGGACAGCTTCAGTTCAGTGTCGACCGACCAGAGGCGCACACCCGCGCCGAGCCTCAGGCTGGCGCCCGGCCGGTCGAGCACGGCGTACTCGCCGGAAAGCGTCGCCATGACCGTCTTGGAATCCAGTCGGGCGTTCGCAAAAAAGGGCTGGAGATCTCCCCCCGCTTCCGTCTCCACATACTGGATGTCGGCCGAGATGCCGAAGCGCCCCTTCGTGGCCGTACCCGCGAGCATGCCGCCGAAGCGTAGGTCTTCGAGAATATCGGAGAAGGTCAGATCGACTTCGGCCGGAGGCAAGGGCGGCAGCGTGCCGGAACGCCCGGAAATCCCAGCCGCCCAGAAGTACGGTGAGGCCGTGAAGCGCCAGCTTGAGCCACCGGTCGCCTCGTCGGCGACGGAAGGCTCCACCGCGAAACCGAAGGCTGCAGCGAAACCCAGCGCCAGCGCTTTACGGTGCATCTCGCCGATCATCGACGTCAGCCCTCGATGCTGTCGGCCCCGCAAGATCCGGGTCCGAGAATGAAAGATATTTTCGGCCCCCGTCGGAAGTTTTCATTGACAACCGTCAATGCACCCCATGCACCGCACCGACAAACTGCACAGATATTTCGGCGTCGGGCCATGCCTATGTCCCGCAGAAGCCGCGCACCGGCGCCCGCGGCTGCATGGAAAGCGGACCTCGACGGGAGAGTCGTCATGACATCGCGCATGCTCACGGTCGTTCTTGTCCTCGCGTACGCCGCGGCCGGGCCAACCGCCGCACAGGCGCCAGCGTCACAGAAGCCCAACATACTAGTCATCTTCGGAGACGACATCGGCATCGCGAATGTCAGCGCCTATTCGGACGGCCTGATGGGCTACACGACGCCGAACATCGACCGGATCGCCGATGAAGGCGTCCGGTTCCTGCATTACTACGGCGAACAGAGCTGCACCGCGGGGCGCGCGGCGTTCCTGACGGGCCAGCATGGCCTCCGCACTGGCCTCACCAAGGTCGGCTTTCCCGGTGCGCCAATGGGTCTGAGCCAGCTCGACCCCACGATCGGGACGGTGATGAAGGAACTCGGATACGCCACGGGCCAGTTCGGCAAGAACCACGTGGGCGACCGCAACGAGACGCTGCCCACCGTCAACGGCTTCGACGAGTTCTTCGGCAACCTCTACCACCTCAACGCCGAGGAGGAGCCTGAACTGCCGGATTATCCGAAAGACCCGGAATACCTGGCGAAGTTCGGACCTCGGGGCGTCTTGCACACCTTCGCCACCGATGTGGATGACGAAACGGTCGATCCGCGCTTCGGCAAGGTAGGCAGGCAGACGATCGAGGACACCGGGCCCCTGACCCGGCAGCGGATGGAGACGATCGACGACGAGACCTTGGCCGCGGCCATCGACTTCATGCAGCGCACGCACGCGGCCGGGCAGCCCTTCTTCGTCTGGTACAACTCGACGCGGATGCATCTCCGGACCCATGTCCGCGAGGCGCATCGCGGCCGCTATCCGCACGGCGACAGCGAGTATCTCGACGGCATGATCGAGCATGACGGAACGATCGGCGCGCTTCTCGACGCACTCGACGAGATGGGCGTCGCTGAGAACACCCTCGTCGCCTACACCTCCGACAACGGACCGCACATGAACACCTGGCCCGACGCGGCCATGACCCCGTTCCGCTCGGAGAAGAACACCAACTGGGAGGGCGCGTTCCGCGTACCGATGCTGGTGCGTTGGCCCGGCGAGATTGCACCCGGGACCATCACCAACGAGCTGATGAGCCACAACGACTGGATGCCGACGCTGGCCGCGATCGCCGGCAATCCCGACTTGATCGAGGAACTGAAGGCGGGCGCCACGCTGAATGGCACCGCGTACAAGGTACATCTCGACGGCTACGACCAGTCGGACTTCCTCACGACCGTCACCGGGACCGTCGGCGACAACAACGGCGTCGAAAGCGCTCGCGATATCTTCTGGTACGCCGACGACGACATGGAGCTCGTCGGCGCCCGCAAGGGGCCTTACAAGTTCGTCTTCGAGGAGCAGCGCAAGGAAGGGACGATGGGCGTCTGGGCCGAGCCCTTCACCATTCTGCGGCTTCAGAAGATCTTCAATCTGTTCCAGGATCCCTACGAGCGCGCCGACATCACGTCGAACACCTACTGGGACTGGCACATTAACCATTTCGGGAACTTCTACGGCGTCACTGAGGATGTGTTCGAGTTCGCCGCGACCTTCGACGAGTTCCCGCCGCGGTCCTTCCCGCCCTCCTTCAACCCTGCCGACATCTTTGCCGATAAGCTGCGCCTGATCCGGGCCGAGCGCGCGCTGCGAAAGGCGTTCCCGATGTTGCCAGAGCACTTGACCGAGCAGGATTGAGTGCGGGCGGCTGCCGTCGCGCTGTGCCGACTTCGCAAGGCTTCCGGGCGGCAGTCGGCCTCGAATGCACGTTCCGGAACGTCCCGCACGAGGCGGCCCGGACGCCCACCCGGAGTCGCCGCCCAGGCGGCCCGAAACGGAGGACGGACATGTCGCAGCCTTCTATGCATCACGGCCTCGGGAGATTCGGTGCCATCGCTTTCCTCATCGCACTCGGCGTACCGGCGCTGGCCCAGGACGACCCGCTTCCCTCCTGGAACGCAGGCGCGACAAAGCAGGCGATCATCGAGTTCGTCCGGGACATCACGGATGAGCGGGGCGACAGGTTCATTCCGGCCGCCGAGCGTATCGCCGTGTTCGACAACGATGGCACGCTATGGGTCGAGCAGCCGATCTACGTCCAGTTCGCCTTTGCCATTGACCGGGTCAGGACCCTCGCACCGCGACACCCGGAGTGGGAGAGCACGGAGCCCTTCGCCTCGATCCTGAAAGGCGACATGACCGGAGCGCTTACGCGCGGTGAACACGCCATTGCGCAGATCATCGCGGCCACCCATGCGGACCTGACCACGGACCAATTCGCCGTCGTCGTCAAAGCCTGGCTGGAGTCCGCGCGCCATCCGGAGAAGGGGCGGCCCTACACCGAGTTGGTCTTCCAGCCGATGCTGGAGCTGCTCGACTACCTGCGCGCGAGCGGCTTCAAGACCTTCATCGTCTCGGGGGGCGGGAGCGACTTCATGCGGGTCTTCAGCGAGGAGGTCTACGGCGTTCCTCCCGAGCAGGTGGTTGGCAGTTCGATCAAGGGCAAGTTCGCCATCGTCGATGGACAGCCCGTCGTCCTGAAGCAGGCCGAACTCGAGTTCATCGACGACGGTCCCGGCAAGCCCGTAGGCATCGTGTCGCGGATCGGCCGTCGACCTATCGCCGCCTTCGGGAATTCGGACGGCGATCTCGAGATGCTCGAATACACCTGTCTGTCGCCAGGTCCCAATTTCTGCCTTATCGTCCACCACACCGACGCGGCGCGGGAATGGGCCTATGACCGTGGCGCCCCGGTCGGCAAGCTGGAGAAAGCCCTCGACGCCGCCGCGCTCTACCGGTGGACCGTGGCCGACATGGCGAATGATTGGCGAACCGTGTTCCCGGAATGAAAGCGGAAGGCGGCAGCTTGCATGCCACTTCGCCCGAGATGAACCCTGACCAGGAGCGCCCATGCGCAACGATGCGGGTCTGGGTCGGGGAATAACGCCGCCCCAACAACTCCAGGGACTGAACGGATGCCGTCGGCGCCTGCTGGGCCCGGGCTTGGCCGGAGCGCTTTTCCTCGCGGCTGCGCAGCCGTCTGAAGCGCAGACCGACTATGTCGGCTCGGCCGCCTGCGTCGACTGCCACGAGAACGCCGCCGAGGCCTGGTCGGGCTCGCATCACGCGCTGGCATGGATGTGGCCGTCGCCCGAGACGGTGGTCGCGGATTTCGACGGCACGGTGTTCGAGCACGACGGCATGACCGCGCGGTTCCGGATCGATGGCGAGGCCTACCACGTCGAGGTTACAGAGACAGACGGCGTGACGACCGACTACCGCGTGCATTCCGTCGCCGGGATCGCGCCGCTCCAGCAATACCTGCTCGAGACCGAGCCGGGCCGGCTCCAGAGCTTCGACGTCGTGTGGGACACGGAAAACGGCGGCTGGTTCCACCTATACCCCGAGCAGGAGCTGCCGCCGGACGACGGGCTGCACTGGAGCGGCCCCTACAAGACCTGGAACGCCCGCTGCGCCGGATGCCACGCCACCGGCTACGAGAAGAACTACGACGCCGCGACGCGGACCTACGCCTCCACCCAGGCCGAGATCGGTGTGGGCTGCGAGGCCTGCCACGGCCCCGGGCAGGCGCATCTCGACTGGGCCGAGGACACCACGCACGAGCCGCCCGCGGGCTACGGCTTCTCCCAGCCCTTCGCCACGACCGAGGCGACGATCCAGCAATGCGCCACCTGCCATTCCCGGCGCGAGGCGCACACCGACGCCTCGCCCAGGCCCGGCACGCCCTATCACGACGCCTACGGCCTCGCCCTGCTGCGGCCCGGCGCCTACCACGCCGACGGGCAGATCCTCGACGAGGTCTATGTCTACGGCTCGTTCCTGCAGTCGAAGATGTACGCGGCCGGGGTCGGCTGCCTCGACTGCCACGACGCGCACAGCGCGATGCGGGTCGCCGACGGAAACGCCGTGTGCACGCAATGCCACTCGCCCGCCGGCAATCCGCGCTTCGAGACGCTGACGCCCGCCGAGTACGACGCGCCCGAACACCATTTCCACGAGCCGGGCACCGAGGGCGCGCAGTGCATCGCCTGCCACGCGCCCGAGCGGGTCTACATGGGCAACGACTGGCGGGCCGACCACTCCTTCCGCGTCCCCCGGCCGGACCTGAGCGCGGCCACCGGCGCGCCCGACGCCTGCACCACCTGCCACACCGACCGCGACGCTGCCTGGGCGGCGGCCGAGATCGCCGCGCGCGTCCCCGACAGCGACGCGCGCGGCCCGCATTACGGCCTGACGCTCGCCCGCGGCCGCGAGAACCCGATCGTCGCCGCGGGCGACCTCGCCGCGCTGGCGACCGACCCGGCGCAGCCCGGCATCGTGCGCGCCACCGCGATCTGGCTGGCGGAGCAAGCCAACAGCCCCGCGACGGCGACCCGCCTCGCGGCGCTGCTCGACGACCCCGATCCGCTGGTGCGCGCCGCCGCGGTGGGCGCGCAGCGCATGGCCGATCCGCAGGACCGCGTGCTGCGCCTGCTGCCGGTGCTCGCCGACCCCGTCCGCTCGGTGCGCATGGAGGCCGCGAAGGCCCTGCTCGACGCGCCCATCGCCCGTCTGCCGCGCGCCGCGCAGGCCGATCTCGACACCGCCATGACCGAATGGCGCGCCGCGCTCGAAAGCCGCCTCGACTTCCCCGAGACGCATCTGCAAATTGCTGGAATTGCGCTGACCGCGCGTGCCTTCCCGCAGGCCGAGGCCGCCTTCAGAGAGGTGGTTCGTCTCGACCCTCAGCGTGCGGAGGCGTGGGTCATGTTGGTACGCATCGCCACCGCTAGACGAAGCCCCGCTGCGGCGCGCGCCGTGCTCGACAACGCCCTTGCGGCGGTTCCGGAAGACCCGACGCTCCAGGCGCTCGGCCACGATCTTGGGCAGCAATGACATAACTGCGCTGAAGCATCGACTTGGCACCGAGCCTACGCTGAATTGTTTCGAACACGGGGTTCGGCCTGGAGCGATCGGCGACCCCTGCTCAATGAAGTTCCAGCTCCTGCCGTGAAGCGGTCACCGATCTCAGCAGTCTCGCGCCTGTTCCCGCATCACCGCATAGTCGCTCAGCATCTCCGCGATCGCCGATCCGTCCGGCAGCAGGGCCAGGTCCTCAGCCGCCCGCGCCTGGAACTCTGGGCTATACTCGACGACCGGCGGACACGCCCCGAGGCTTCCGACGTCAGAAGCTCCCGTCGCGCAGCCGCTCAGCCAGATCGTCGCGAGGCCGGCGGGCGTCCGGCGGCGGCCCCAAGTGGCTTGACCTGTCTACTGCTTCACACCTTAGGAACGTCTCGACGGTTGAGAATCGGTGTGAGTGGACACAACAGCAAATGTATCGGATTTCGGAACTGGCGGGGAGCGTGGGGCTCTCACGTGCGACGCTGCTCTATTACGAGAAGCTCGGCCTGCTGAAGGGCAAGCGCCAGTCGAACGGCTATCGCGTCTACACCGACGCCGACCGACAGCGGCTACGGCTGATGCAGCAACTGCAGGCGGGCGGGCTGAGCCTGCAGGAGTGTCAGGCCTGTCTCGATGGCAGCCTCGACCGCGCCATGCTGGGCCAGCGGCTCGAGACGCTGGAGCGCGAGATCGCCGAGAAGACGCGGTCGCGCGATTTGCTCGCCGCGCTTCTGGGGCGCGGCAGCCTCAAAGACTGGCACGAGAAGGTCGAGCGGGTGGCGCCCGATCTGCACCGCGCCTGGCTGATGACACAAGGGTTTTCCAGCGCGGAGGCCGCGCGGGTGGCAAAGCTGTCGAAGGACATGAACGCACATGACGATTACATGGCGGTCTTCATGCAGGTCTTCTCCGGACTCGACCGATGGGGGCCGGGAACGCAAGCCGCGACGCTGAAGGCGCTGGCGATGGTCCCCTCCGCGCCGAAGGCCATCCTCGAGATCGGCTGCGGCCCCGGCATGGCGACGATGACACTGGCCGAGGCAACCACGGCGCGCATCCTCGCGACCGATACCGACGCGGGTGCGCTGGACCGGCTGCGCGACCGGGTGGCGGGAAAGGGCCTCGGCGACCGGGTCGAGGTCCGCAACATGGACATGGCGCAACTGTCGGTGCCGGATGAGACCTGGGACGTGATCTGGGCCGAGGGCAGCGCCTACATCATCGGTGTCGAGCGCGCCCTGCGGGACTGGCGCCCGCTCCTGCGCCCCGGCGGCGTGCTGGTGTTCTCCGAGATGGTCTGGCGCACCGATGCGCCCTCGGACGCGCTGCGCGCCTACTGGGCCTCGGAATACCCGGCCATGACGCGAGTGCCTGACCGGCTAGAGCAGGCGAAACAGGCCGGCTACCGCGTGCTCGGCCATTTCGACATGGGGCGAGAGGCGATGGACGCCTACTACCGCCCGCTCGAGGCGCGCGTCGCGGAGATGGAGGTGCGGCTTGAAGGCACCCGCGTACTCGAAGACCTGCGCGCGGAACTGGCCGCGTACCACGCCTGCGACGGGATCGTGAGCTTCGAGATGTTCGTGCTGCAGAAGCCCTGACGGCAGCGCGACCCCATTCCCAAGAACCGGCAGGCGCAGCCGCCGATGGAGACAAGACCATGGACTTTTCAACGGATTACGAGACACACGCCGCGGCGATCGCGGAGCTCTTCACGTCGACATTCACCGCCTCGGAGGGCGCCGAGGAAGGCGCGCTGATCGGCGCCCTCGCGCGCCGGCTGATCGCGGAGACGCCCGCTGCGGACCTGCGGGTCTTCACCGCCTGGGAGGACGGCGCGCTCCTCGGCGGGATCTTCTTCACGCGCCTCTCCTACGAGGGCGACCCCCGCACGGTCTTCATGATGGCGCCCGTAGCGGTTGCCACCGAGCATCAAGGCAAGGGCATCGGGCAACGGCTGATCGCCCACGGCCTCGATGCGCTCCGGCAGGAGGGCGTGGAGATCGCGGTCACTTATGGCGACCCGGCCTTCTACGGCCGCGTGGGCTTCAAACCGGTCTCGGAGACCGACCTTCCCGCCCCGCAACCGCTCAACCAGCCGCAGGGCTGGATTGCCCAGTCCCTGACCGATGCGCCGCTGACACCGCTTCGCGGCCGTGCCCGCTGCGTTGCCGCCTTCGACGACCCCGCGCTCTGGTAGGTCC
>AACY020536676.1_pt1 | contig 13517 bp, 13 predicted proteins | sample 267378 | NCBI WGS metagenome assembly AACY02 (sample SAMN02954345, study PRJNA13694) | marine metagenome | biome: aquatic; feature: ocean; material: water; isolation source: isolated as part of a large dataset composed predominantly from surface... | reverse complement strand
TGCTCGATGCCACGTCGAATCAGTTGCGTCGGGGGCGCTATCCCAGCGATGAGCACGCGCGCAAGATCGCCGCACTCATGCGCGCTGTCGCCGACGACTTCGATGTCTGATCGCGCTGCATTCCCCCATTGCATAGGGTGGGGGGCATGAATATGCGTCGGGTAGCCCTCATTGCTGCGGCAGGTGCATCGGTGTTCGCGCTCAGCGCCTGCGAGAAGCCCAGCCCGGGGGTGACGGTGTTCTCCGGCCAGACCTCGGCGCACAGCGAAGCCCTGTGCTGGTCGTTCACCGGTGAGTCCCTCGACTCGACCGCCTGTGCCCAGGACGTCGTGGAGAACGCGCTGCGCGGCGGCGGAGTCGGCACGATTCCGGTCGTGCCCGGTGAAACTATCGGCATTAGCGTCGATCCGAGCGTGGCGAGGGAGGGCTGGACCCCGGTGGTCGGCAGCCAGCGAATCCTGCAGACCCCGACGACCTCGACCTACTATCGATTCTCCTTCCCTGATCTGCAGGAGGTTCCCGTCGATGGTTTGCCGCTGCAGATCGTGGCCGGCAGCGGGGACTCCACCCAGGGCATCTGGATCTTCCGTCTCGTTCCGCGACCGGGCATCGAGTGACGAAGATGAAGGCCACCGTAAAGCTCGACTCGGCCACGGCCAAGGCCGTGGACCTCGCCCGTGCCGCGGCCGAAGCCGAAGCACCTGCAGGCACGGTCGGGGATCATCTGGGTGTCGCCGCAGACGACGAGCGAGTCGTCACCCATACCTTCGCGTGCACCGATCCTGGCTACGTCGGGTGGCGGTGGGCGGTCACCGTCGCCCGGGCACCACGAGCCAAGAACGTCACCGTCGACGAGGTCGTGCTGCTGCCCGGTGAAGGTTCGATCACCGCTCCCGCCTGGGTTCCGTGGAGCGAGCGGGTGCAACCGGGAGATCTCGTGGTGGGGATCGTGTGGCCCACCCCCGCGGACGATGTGCGGCTGATTCCCGGTTTCACGGGGATGGATGACCTCGAGGGATTCGCGTCTCGAGCACCGGTGCACCCGTCGCAGTGGGAGATCGGGCTCGGTCGCGAGCGGGTGCTGTCCGCCGAGGGGCTCGAGGGAGCAGCCGACCGCTGGCAGGATGGAGAATTCGGTCCGGGTTCGGCGATGGCGCGTTCAGTCGAGGCGACCTGCGCCAGCTGCGGATTCCTCATCACGATCGGTGGTCCGCTCGGTCAGGCGTTCGGGGTTTGCGCCCAGGAGATGTCACCGGCTGATGGGCGCGTCGTCTCGTTGGCGTACGGCTGTGGCGCGCACTCCCAGATAGGGGAGACCTCGGCGACATCGGGTACCCCGGCGATCGCTGCGCCGGTGACCGACGAACTCGCCTACGACGCCCTCAATCTCGGTCACTCCTGACCGTGGCGCCGCGTGATGCGGCGATGGCGCAACGCAAGCAGCACCCCACCGATCAGGCCGAGGACGAACCCGGCCGCGCTGACCGCTCGCCATGACTGTGGGGTGTCAGGGAATCCGAACGTGAGCACCAGCCAGGCGACAGCCCAGGCCACAGTGCCGATGGTGATCGCGGAGATGCCGCTGTCGTCGCGGGTGCGCAGGCGAGGATCGAGGCGCACTCGATCGATAGCGGAAACCTCAGGGTGCGGTCCCTCCTCGGGCTGCGCCTGCGGGTGTTGATCGCCCATATCCACCACCGTAGCCGTGCCTCCCCGTCGGGTGACGGGTCAACCGGTGCATAGGCTGGAGTGCGTGTCCCCACGCGTGCGCCGATTCGTGACCCTCGGCGTGTTGATCGGGTTGTTCACTGCTGGCGTGGTTGCCGCGTGGATCAGCCGCTCGTGACCTTCGGTTCCACCGCAGCGGGAACGGGGCGCATCCGCAGCAGGATCACCGATACCGCGATCAGCGCGGGCACGATCAAGAACGCATAGTGCACCCCGATGCCGTCAGCCAGCACGGCGAGGACGAACGGGATGATCATGCCAGCCACACCGACCCCCGAACTGGCGATACCCGCGGCCTTGTCTGCCTGACCGGCCGATGCGCGCATCACGCGTGCCATGCCCAGGGGGAACTGCACGCTGATGCCCAGCCCCACGATGAACAGACCGATGAGGATCACCCAGGCCACCGGCCAGATCCAGGTGAAGGCGAAACCGATCGCGAGGGTGGTTAGGGCGAGCAGCAGGCTGCGTTCAGCATCGAGTCGTTCGACCAGCCAGGACCCGCCGGCCCGGCCGACGAAGAGCCCCAGCAGCAGCGCCGACAGTCCTGCTGCGGCCGCTGCTGTCTCCCAGGTTCCCCGCGATGCGAGCAGGTCGGTGGCCCAGAAGATGTAGCTCATCTCGATGGCACTGGTGAAGATCAAGGTGAGAATGGCCCACCAGGTGAGCGCGGGCATCGCCGGACGCTGACCGGTGGCATCGCGTTCGACGCGATCATCGATCCGATAGACAGTCAGGTCGCGCCCGCGTGCTATCTCGAGCACGACGAGGCTGATCACCAGCAGCATCAGCGAGAATCGCCAGCCGCCCAGCCAGGTGGCGGCGACGCCTAGGGCGATAGGCCCCAGAATGCCGAAGGCGGCGGCCACGGTGTTCGCCTCGGTGATCGCCGCGTCCCCTGCGCCGCGCTGCTGAGCGGACAGGAATGCGCTGACTCCGACCACGCATCCAGCACCTGCAGCTGCAGAGAAGAACGGGCCGGCAACTGTGACGGCGAACGGCCCACCGGAGATGAACAGCGAGATGCCCAGAGCCAAAGAGATGGAGCCGCCGCGCAGCAGCCAGCCGCGGCCGTAGCGCGCGACGATGGGTGCGACCAGGAAGCCGGCGATGATGCCACCGACCGACGCGATCACCGGATAGAGCGAGGACATGGTGCGACTCATGCCGGTCTCGTCGCGCAAGAACGCCATCGACGGCCCGAGTGTGTAGAGGAACCAGCCGAACATGCCCATCTGCACATACGACAGATAGGTGCGCCGATCCCGCTTCGGGCGGATCGGGGAATGCAGGGTCGTAGTCAGGGTGTCCTGCCGTTCGATCAGGTGAGGTTGGCGACGACGTAGTCGATGCTCGCGATCAACGCGCGCACATCGTCAGGTTCGACGGCGGGGAACACCGCGATGCGCAACTGGTTGCGACCGAGCTTGCGATACGGCTCGGTATCGACGATGCCATGGGCGCGCAGTGCCTTCGTCACGGCGGTCGCATCGATCGATTCATCGAGATCGATGGTGGTAACGACCCCGGAACGCTTCGCCGGATCGCTCACGTACGGAGTCGCGAAGTCGCTGGCTTCGGCCCAGTCATAGATCGCACCCGAGGATTCGCTGGTGCGCGCCACGCACCAGTCCAAGCCGCCGTTGGCGTTGAACCAGTCCACCTGCTCGGCCATGAGATAGATCGTCGCCAGGGCGGGGGTGTTGTAGGTCTGGTCCTGGCGGGAGTTGTCGATGGCGATCTGCAGATCGAGGAACGCCGGGGTCCAACGGCCGGATTCACCGATCGCCGCGACCCGTTCGATCGCTGCCGGTGACATGATGGCGAACCACAGTCCCCCATCGGAGCCGAAGCTCTTCTGGGGTGCGAAGTAGTAGGTATCGACCTCGCCCATGTCGACGGCCAGGCCACCGGCACCCGAGGTCGCATCCACCAGGTGGAGGGCATCCGAGTCGGCTCCCGCGGGACGCTTGGGCGGGATCGCCACTCCGGTGGAGGTCTCGTTGTGGGGGGTGCAGTACGCGTCGATCCCGGCTTCGGGAGCGAAGCTCGGTGCATCGCCGGGCTCGGCCTTGATGATGCTGGGCTCGCCGAGGTGCGGGGCGGCTTTGGCACCCGAGGCGAACTTGGCACCGAACTCACCGAAGGACAGGAACTGTGCCCGGTCGCGGATCAGCCCGAACGTCGCGATATCCCAGAACGCGGTCGACCCGCCATTGCCGAGAATGACCTCGTAGCCCTCGGGCAGGCTGAACAGGGATGCGAGGCCTTCGCGCAAGCGACCGACCTGGGCCTTCACCGGCTTCTGGCGGTGCGAGGTGCCGAGGTAGGTCGTGGCCACCTCGAGGAGCCCGGCGACCTGCTCGGGTCGCACCTTGGATGGTCCGGCGCCGAAACGGCCGTCGCGGGGGAGGAGTTCGCTGGGTATGGAGATGTCGCTCGTCACGGGCCCAGGCTAGGGGGTGCGCTGGTTACTCGCGCGAGCCGGTCGAGCGGGGGATCGGACCGTAACCGCTGGGAGCGACCATCTCGGCGTCCCAACCGGGCACCTGCTCGGGGCGGCGCGGGCGTGGGCCGACGTATTTGGCTGTGGGCCGGATCAACCGACCGGTCTTCTTCTGCTCCAGGATGTGCGCGCTCCACCCGGCAAGGCGCGCACAGGTGAACATCGAGGTGAACATATCCGGGGGCACCTCGGCGAAGTCCAGCACGATCGCGGCCCAGAACTCCACGTTGGTTTCCAACACCCGGTCGGGCCGGCGATTGCGCAATTCCTCGAGCGCTGCCGCCTCGAGGGCCTCGGCGACCTCGTATCGCGGTGCATCGAGCTCCTGAGCGGTTCGGCGCAGCACTCGCGCGCGCGGATCCTCTGCGCGATACACCCGGTGGCCGAATCCCATGAGCCGCTGCCCCGAGTCGAGAACGCGACGGACATAGGCACCCGCGTCGCCGGTGCGTTCGATCTCCTCGATCATGCCGAGCACACGCGAGGGTGCACCGCCATGAAGCGGACCGCTCATCGCCCCGATGGCACCGGAGATCGCCGCGGCGACATCGGCACCGGTCGAGGCGATCACCCGCGAGGTGAACGTCGAGGCGTTCATGCCATGTTCGGCAGCGGACACGAAGTAGGCGTCGACGGCCTGGGTGTGCTTGGGATCGGGTTCACCGCGCCAGCGCACCATGAAGCGTTCGACGATGGTGCGGGCCCGGTCGATTTCGGCCTGGGGCACCATCGGGACACCCAGCCCACGCGAACTCTGTGCGACGAATGACATCGCCATTACCGAGGAGTGGGCGAGGTTCTCCCGAGCGGTGTCGTCGTCGATGTCCAGCAGAGGCTTCAAGCCCCAGGCGGGAGCGAGCATCGCGATGGCGGACTGCACGTCGACGCGCACGTCACCGGAGTGCACCGGGAGGGGGTAGGGCTCGGCCGGAGGAAGGCCGGGATTGAACTCGTTATCGACGAGCAGCCCCCAGACGTTGCCGAAGGAGACCCGGCCGACGAGATCTTCGATGTCCACCCCGCGGTAGCGCAGTGCACCGCCATCACGATCCGGTTCGGCGATCTCGGTTTGGAATGCCACGACTCCTTCGAGTCCGGGAACGAAATCAGCCATGGCTTCATTCAACCCTGTTCGGCGATCCGTGGTGGGATGAGGGTCATGTCCGATCCCCAGTCGCCCTCCGGAGCGCCGAAGCTCGCCGATCTGCGTGTCCACTACGACCTCGATGAGTTGTCTGAGTCCGACCTCGCCGCGACCCCCCTCGAGCAATTCCGCGACTGGTTCGCCCAGGCTCACGCGGCTGAGGTGCTGGAGCCCAATGCGATGGTGGTGGCGACCGCTGATGCCGGAGGCGTGCCGACCGCGCGGACGGTGCTGCTGAAGGAGGCCGATGCGCGCGGCTTCTCGTTCTACACGAATCTCACCTCGACCAAGAGTCGCCAAATCGAGGCGAATCCTCAGGTGACCGCGGTGTTCGGGTGGTACCCGCTGCATCGCCAGGTGATCGTCACCGGTCGCGTGGAGGCGGTGCCGCGTGAGGAGGCAGTCGCCTATTTCGTGTCACGGCCGCGCGGGTCGCAGATCGGTGCATGGGCGAGCCGGCAGTCCACCGTCGTTTCCGATCGAGCGGCGCTCGATGATCGGTACGCCCGCCTCGAGGAGCGCTTCGCCGATGGCGAGGTGCCGATGCCGGAATTCTGGGGTGGCTGGTTGATCCGCCCGGTGTCGGTGGAGTTCTGGCAGGGCCGGGCCTCGCGCCTGCACGACCGGCTGCGTTACGTCACGCCTGAATCGTCAGCTTCACTCGATGATGCCGATGCCTGGTCGATTCAGCGTCTGTCCCCGTAGACCTCTGCGACCCCTGCGTCTAGTCGCGGGGGAGGGCGGCGGCGAGGATGCTCGCGACTAACTCGTCGATGCTCACGCCGCGCGCCTTGGCCTGCTGACGCAACCTCTTGCGCACCGATTTGGGCACCCGAACCCCGAGGTCGACGAGCTTGTCGCCCGTTGCTCCCATGATCGAGTCGGCGGTTGTCGGGCCGCCCTTCGTCGGCTTGAAGGACCGACCCGCTGACCTGCCTGCGCCTATGGACGGCGCGATGCGCCCGGTGACCGGGTGGACATCGGCGTCCGCCGCGCGACTCAGCGCCGGCCGGGATGGTGGCGTCGACTTTGTGGACTTCTTCGACTTCTTCGAGTTCGCAGGATCTGATGCGCTCATGAGTGCTCTCTCGTCGCTGGGATAGTCGCGGTCTGAGGTCTGGAGTGTTCGCTCAGCAGAGCGTCGAGCAGGTCGTCGAAGGCTTCGGTGATCTCGCGGGCACCCGGGGAAGGCCATGCCTGAACGGGGACGCCGGCCCCCTGCGCCTGCTGCACCGCGGTTCGTTCGGGGACGACCGGAGCCAGGATGAGGTTCGGATACGCCTGCCGTAGCTCATCGATGCGAAACGCATGCTCGGTCAGGTTCGCCCGCACCCGATTGACCACGATGCCTGCCGGGCGCAAGCCCAGATTGATCGACGTGCTGGCAACCTCGATGGCCCGCAGCGCCTGCTGCGCACCGCGCAGTGCGAAGAACCCCGGCTCGGTGACGATGAGCGCCAGGTCAGCCGCGGCGAGAGCATTGCGGGTGAGTTCGCCCAGCGATGGTGGGCAATCCAGCAGCACGAGGTCATAGCGATCCGAGACGCCGGTCAAGCTCAGGCGCAGGCGCGCTGCCGACGACGGCATGGTTGCCGTGTCCCGGTGTGCGAGTGCCTCCTCGGACGGGATGACATGCACTCGCGGACCCCAACCACTCGGCACGATCGCTTCGGCCGCGATTCCCGGTCGACCATCGGCGAGCACATCGCTGAGGGTGAAAGTGTGGGGTGGAATATCGAGGCACAACGTCGAATTAGCCTGCGGGTCGCAGTCGATGACGAGGACTGATCGGTCACGTTGCCAGGCGGCACCGGCGAGGCCCACGGTGACACTGGACTTGCCGACGCCGCCCTTCAGGCTCAGCACCGCCACCGTCACCGACATAGTCCGCCGATCCTCCCACGCCCCTCACGGTCAGCGTCCCCATTGCGCGGGAAACCTGCTGAAAACCGACCTGCTTTGGTGAGGTTTCCTACGCAAACTCGTGTGAAGCGTTACGGATTTCAGTTTTTCGCCAGGGTGTCGCTGCGGAAGGGGATGCGAACGTCGAGGACGCTTCCTCGAGGAGATGATGCTGCCAGGCTCCAGGTTGCATCGAATCCCCCCAGGAGTTGACTTCCAAGCCCCGGAGATCCGACCCCGGGGCCGATTCCATCGTCATCGATGCGGACATGGATCGTGTTGTCCTGGAGTGCGATGTCGACGGCAACAGCGGTGGCGCCTCCATGATGAATAGCATTCGCGATGCCTTCTTCCACCAGATCTGCGATGTGTCCTGCGAGAACCCCCGACAGTGCCTCAACGTCGGTGTCCATCGACACCGATACGGAGAGGAGTCCTCGCCACTGCGCGATCCGCTCGTCGATCGCATCCTGCAGCGATGTCACACTCCTGTCGTGGAAGGAGAGATTCGGCCGTTCGAGCAACGCTCGTGCATGCACCAAGGCGCGGTTGACTTCGACGAGGTCGCCATTGTTCCTTGCCGCCTCGATCGTCAAGGCGCAGGCCCCTCAACCAGGTCCTCCGTGCAACAACCACTTGAGACCGCCGCATGTTCTCGCCCCTATGGAGTTGCGGAATTCGGCTCATCTGGGCGGTCGGATGATGATCCGCTTCGATTGGACGCTCCTGTCCTCGGTGATGAACAGGACGTAGATCTTCTTGCCCGTACGCCGCTGCCACATGAACGTGCCATCCTCGGCGACCGTCCGCCGGGCCAGACCATCGGAGTAACCCAGCTGCCCCGGGAAGCGGAAGCGCGGCAGGACCGTGGTGCCCACCAGACCCGTCGTCACGCCCTGCACGAGGATCCCCGGACGGCCCCGAACCTCACCACGAGTCCCGGTGATCACGATGCTCGCCTCCGGCGGCGCTTCGGCCACCTGCACACCCAGGAACACCGACAGTTGCCGATCCTCGGTGTCGACGACCGCGAGTTGGAGCATGCTCGAGCCGAGGGTGACCTCAGCGGGGATCGTCACACTGTCATCGAGCCGGCCGTCGTCACCCACCGTGACCTCACCCAGGGTGACCGCCGAGTCATCAGCCGCGACAGCGACCCACTGCCGCAGGAAGCCCGGCAACGCCACAGCAGCTCCCTCGAGGGGGTCGGGAGCAAGGAGCACGAGCCCCGTCGAGTCGGGGGCCAAGCCGGAGAGGGACAGTCGCAGGCCACCGCCGGGGCGCAACTGCAGGTTCGAATCATCACCGAGCGGAACCTCAGCTCCTGAGTCATCACGCGACCCGAAGCCGAACGAGGCATCCCCCACCGAGAGTCGCACCTCACCGGACTCGGCATCCGGTGTCACCGACACCGTCACCGGTTCACCATCGACCAGCGCCTGCCCCTGCCCAGGCGGAACCGGGCCGGGCACCGGTTGCGGCGTCGGCTCAGGCGCGGGGGTCGGTGTCGGCGTGGGAGCGGGTGGGATCGGTGCCGGCGGCGTGGGAGCCACGGGGGTCAGGCTGACCGGGGTCGACCACTCCCCTGCACCGTTGCCGTTGATCGCCCGCACATGCACCTGATAGGTCGTGCCATTCGTCAACCCGGTGATCGTCACGGTGCCGGACGTGCCCGACACAGCGACGGAATCGTCGAGCCAGGCGTAGGTGTCATCCAGCGCCCATTGGACGTAGGCGAGTTCGCTGCCGCCGGTGTCATCGACAGTCCACGGAACGCTCACCTGAGCGTTGCCGGCACTCGGCCCTGACACGCTGGGAGCGGTGGGTAGCGTCCCCACTGCCGGAGTCGTGATCGTGAATTCCAGCGAGTCATCGACATAGAGCCGTCTCGTCGTATCGATCGAGACCGTGGCGGTCGTGCTCGCGGCGAGACCCGACACGATCGACACCCGATTCGATCCATCAGCTGCGCCGCTTGTCACCACTCCACCGTCGGTGACGCTCTGCGTCCACGTCCATGCAGCATTGAAGTTGGTGATCTGGAACTCCGCACCATTGGCCGTCGGAATCGGCGCAGTCACGCTTGGTGCGAGTCCTGCCGCAGCCGTCACTCGCTCGACAGTCCCCGCGTTCACGGTGTTGCCACCATCGAGTTCGACGCTGACCGGCTGGAATCCCGAACCACTCGGCACAGTGACGCGGTAGCGGTTACCACCGAGCGTCGACACGGCCGTGATCCGGGTGCCACCGACATTGATCGCGGTCACCGTGGTGTCATCAGCGACGACTCCGGAGGAAAGGCCGGTGATGGTGACGTCCAAGGTGGTCGAAGAATCAAGGATCTGCGTGTCATCGATGCTTACGCCCACCGTGCCAGCGATAGGAATCGAACTCGGTGTGCTGCAGTCGATGTAGATCAGGCCATCCATCGCGACCGCCATACCTGTCACGGAGAATGCCGTCTGGCACGCCGGCAGTGTTGCCTCTCCCATCACATCAAGGGAATCAGGATTCAACTGGAAGATCCGGCCATTAACTCCGTCGTGACCGTAGACACTGCCGTCGGGAGCCACTGCCAATCCGTGCGCCCAGCCCTCGAGAACCACGGAGTCGTCCGCCGTTCCCGTAGTACTTCCAGGAGCGAAAGCGTACACAGCCGCAGATTCGCCATATTCACCGAGATACACCGTGTCGTCAGATCCCACCGCTATCGATCCGGTGGAGACGCCCACGTTAAGGGCTCCTAGCACAGCGCCATCCGTGGCACTGATGACTGTGACATCATCGCTAGTCCCCGATGTGACATAGAACCTTCCCAGTGAGTCAGCTGCGACGGAGTGGGGGTCGCTGACAGTCAAAGTTTTCACCAGGCTCAAGTCATCCGCCCGAAGGAGGAAGACTAAGTCGTCTTCTTTGCTGAGAACCGCGACAGTGTCGTCTCCGGATACCGCAATCGACTCCCGCAGAGGAGTAGCCCTCACATCACCAGCCAGTTGCACGGTGTCATCAGCGGCGGTCGTTCCGGCCGGGATTCGTGCCACGATTGCCGCACGAGGTGTGGTGGGACCCGACTCGGCCACACGCACGAACGCCTGTCCGCTCGACGTGATCGCGATGCCATCGGGAAATGCCGTTCCGGCACCGGTGGTAATCGTCGAACCGGATCCTGAGGTCGCACCCGCTGCAAACTGTGCCACCTCTCCTGGATCCGACCCCCCACCGTTTGACGCCAGGACTCCGCCGGCCGGGAGGGCGGCGATTCCCGCGGGCTCGTCAAGGCTCAGGCTCCCCACGAACCCGAGGACCTCATCGGGAAGCATCTGATTCTCGATCCAATCCACGACCGCCGTGACGCGGGTGTACCCGCCCGGATAATTCGGCAGCGCGCAGCCGGTGCCGAAACTCGTCAGGCCCGCAAGGGAGTCGTCGACGATCAGCGGGCCACCACTATCACCTGAACAGGTGTCGACTCCGCCTTCGGGCAACCCCGCGCACAATTGGAGAGCAGGATCCTCGATCCCGGTGTTTCCACAGTCGGCGTCGATACGAACCTCGGCTCCCTGGAGCAGGGTGGCCACACTCGCCGGACTGTCATCCACTGTCCAACCCCAACCGGAAATGGACGCCGAGTCATCATCGGCCGGCCACCCGTCGGGGGCATTCGTCGGCAGGGTGACCGGTTCGGCGACACCGGCCGACAGGACGATGGGTTCGGCGAGTTTGATGACCGCTGCGTCGTATTCCGCACCACCGCTGAACGAATAGCCCGGGTGGACCACGATCGACTCCGTATCGACATTCGTGGTGCTCGTGCGATCAGCGCTGCCGTAGCCGATCGAGACAATCGAGGGATCAACGACACCGCCCTCAGAAAAATCCTGCACGCAATGCGCAGCCGTCAGCACCGTTCGCGAGTCGAGGATGACGCCCCCACAGCCGAAGAACCCGTTGCGGCGCAGCACGATCTGCCATGGCGCATCGCTAATCGGGATATCCGAGCCGCCGACGACGTAGGGAGCAACTGTGGAGTCGGGAGCGCTTACCTCCTCCGCGAGGACGGGGCCGGTCATGGCACTGACCACAACGGCTAACGACGCAACTGCAGCGGCTACAGACGTCAGGACGCGAGCCATGGAACTCCCTCACTTCGTGATACGTGCAGAACCCCCCCGTGGATGATTGACCGATCTTGACACCGCTACTTCACGGCGCCACCGATGAGTGATGCGTGACGATGCGATACGTGCCCTTGCGGTTCGCCTTCCACACATAGGTGTAGCGGGCCGGAACCTCGACCGTCTCGCCCTCATCGATGAAGGAGAACGTGTAGAGCCCGGTCGCCCACACCATCTGACCCGAGCCTCCGGCGCGCCACGTGTCGAGCTCCACCTGCAGATCCTCCAGGCAGGAAAGGCCGTCGAAATATTCCGTGGTCTGGTCGCGGCCCCGCACGATCGAGTCGAAGGTCGCCAGCAGCACACCACCGCGGAGGCAACTTGCCCATCGCGGCGCCACCTTAGCACTCGCTCGCAGCCAGCGTCTCAGCCCATGTCTCGAACAGTCCCTGCTCCGTGTCGGAGTACGAATTGGCGGACCCAGCCGGCGCACCCATGAGGGCGGTGGCGGCGAGTCCGGCAGTGGGGGCGAGTGAGACGAGAGCGCGGCGCACGAGGCGTCCTTCCGATGGGCTGGTCACGAGCGTACTCGATGCGGTTTGATCACCTCCTACACCAAACCTGGATCACACCTGCCACACAAGTCCGGGGTAGGGATTACCCCCCGCGCATCCGTCACCCGAGCCGAACTCCGCAACTCCCTAGGGGGAGAACATGCGGTGATCTCAACCGGTTGTTGCACGTCATGATGTGGCCGGCGCGGTATGAGGCGGTGATCGCTCAGCGGCGGGCCCGAGATCGAGGCAGGCGCCCGAAGCCGTTCAAGTTGACCGGCGAGTTGGGAGTGGTGGTGTCGGGGTTGTTGCAGGCCCGTGGGGAACTGCGCCGGGAACTGGCTCGGCATTTACGGTCCGGGCGCTCCCAACGCAAACCTCAAGGCCGTCACACCGTTCAGGGGCGCCTGGTGGGGATGACCCCGATCAGTGCCCGTCCCGCTAAAGCCCATGACCGGGCGGTTCCCGGGCATTGGGAAGGTGACCTACTCATGGGGGGGGCCGTGGGAAAGGGGCGGTGATCACCTTGGTGGAACGCTCCAGCTGGTTCGTGCTGCTGGCCCCTTTGCCCGACAGTCACACCGCGATCGACCTTAGAGGAGTCCTCACACCCACGATCGCTTCCCTGCCCGAGCAGCTGCGCAAAACCCTCACCTGGGATCAGGGCAAGGAAATGGCCCAGCACGCCCAGATCGCCATCGACGCCGACATCGACATCTACTTCGCCGACCCCCACTCGCCCCGGCAGCGCGGCAGCAACGAGTCACCAACGGGCTGCTACGCCAGTACTGGCCCAAAGGCAGCGACATGCGCCACCTCACCCAAGCCGACTGCGACGAGGTCGCCCTATCGTTGAACACCCGACCCCGCCAGACACTCGGATGGGACAATCCACACGAGCCCCCCAACCAGTTCCTCCGTGCAACAACCACTTGAGACCGCCTGCGAATAGTTGCGGAGTTCAGTTCTTGGGGAGGGCGGAGTGGCGGGCCAGGGCGTCGAGGCGTTCGGCCGCGTGGTCGACGATGCGCTCGGGATAGCCGTGGTCGTAGCCACCGAGGACATCCCACGGCGTGTGCGCGGTCTTGCCCGGCAGGTGCGCCAACTCCGGGATGTAACGCCGCACATAGTCGCCGCTCGGATCGAACTTCTCGCCCTGCGCAACCGGGTTGAACACCCGGTAGTACGGCGAGGCATCCGTTCCGCAGCCGGCCGTCCACTGCCAGCCATGGGAGTTGCTCGCCAGGTCGCCATCGCGCAGCCAGCGCATGAACTCGGCGGCGCCTCGCTGCCACGGCAGGTGCAGGTCCTTGATGAGGAAGCTCGCCACCACCATGCGCACCCGGTTGTGCATCCAGCCCTCGGCGCGCAACTGACGCATCCCCGCATCGACGAACGGATATCCCGTGCGCCCTTCACACCACGCTGCGAACCGCGCCTCGGCGTCCGCGCCCGATTCCCATTCGAACTCGGTGTCATAGCGCCCATCGAGGCTTGCGCGCGCACTGTCGGGGCGCTGAGCGAGCACATCGGCATAGAACTCTCGAAAAGCGATCTCGCGGCGGAAC
>AACY020554549.1_pt1 | contig 13527 bp, 15 predicted proteins | sample 267378 | NCBI WGS metagenome assembly AACY02 (sample SAMN02954345, study PRJNA13694) | marine metagenome | biome: aquatic; feature: ocean; material: water; isolation source: isolated as part of a large dataset composed predominantly from surface... | reverse complement strand
TTTGATCAACTATGTAATCAAGGATGATGATAGAGTACTTGTTTTGTATGGAAATGAAAACCAGACTCAAGTAGACAACTATCTAAAGGAACTAGATGGTTTATTCATAGAAAAGAAATAGGCTGAGAATTACCCAAATTCTAATATGGCATTACTTGAGTTGATTGCATAATGGAGATTTCAAGTAGAAACGTAGTTTCCGGAACTGCCCGTGCTCCTCATAGAGCAATGTACAAGGCCATGGGTTTAACAGATAATGATTTAGACAAACCATTCATCGGCGTATGCCATACAGGTAATGAGGCAACACCATGTAATATTCACCTTCCAAGATTAGCAATTAAAGCAAAACAAGGAGTATCTGATGCAGGATTTACTCCCAGAGAATTTTCCACCATAGCAGTATCTGATGGAATTGCAATGGGTCATGAAGGTATGAAATCATCTCTGATTTCTAGGGAAGTAATTGCAGATTCTATAGAGTTAATGGTCAGAGCACATCAATACGATGGGCTAGTTGGAATTGCTGGATGTGATAAGAGTCTTCCAGGAACAATGATGGCAATGGCCAGATTAAATCTTCCATCAATCTTTGTTTATGGCGGAACTATAATGCCTGGAATGTTAAACGGTAAACAGCTAACCGTTCAAGATGTTTATGAGGCAGTTGGCGCATATGATGCTGGACAATTAACACTTGAAGCCCTAAAAAATATCGAAAATTATGCTTGTCCTACTGCCGGCTCTTGCGGTGGAATGTTTACTGCAAACACAATGGCATCCATTTCTGAAGCACTAGGAATCGCACTTCCTGGTAGTGCATCACCACCTGCCGAAGATGATAGAAGAGAAAAAATCGTATACGATACAGGCGTAGCATGTGTTCAGGCTCTAAAAAATAACATCAAACCCAGAGATATTTTGACTTTTGAAGCATTTGAGAATGCCATTACAATGTTAAACGCAATTGGAGGTTCTACTAATGCTATTCTCCATTTACTTGCAATATCTCATGAAGCCAGAGTAAAGCTAACATATGATGATTTTGAGCGAATTCGAAGAAAAGTTCCTCATGTAGCAGACCTTAAACCCGGTGGAATGTATGTGATGAATGATCTAGACAAAGTAGGAGGCGTACCATTAATGCTCAAAAAATTACTGGATAGAAAATTATTGCATGAAAATGTCTTGACTATAACTGGGAAAACAATGAAACAGAATCTAGATGGAATAACTTTACCTCCATCAAATGATGATATTGTAAAACCAATGTCCAATCCATTATACAAAACTGGAACTGCTGTAATTCTCAAAGGTTCTTTGGCTCCAGATGGAGCAGTGGTAAAAATGTCCGGTGTGAAAATCACCAAATTTACTGGCAAGGCAAAATGTTATGATAGAGAAGAGTTGGCATTTGATGCAGTATCACAAGGTAAAATCAAAGAAGGGGACGTTGTAGTTATTCGATATGAGGGTCCAAAGGGTGGGCCTGGTATGAGAGAAATGTTGGCTGTTACTGCAGCAATTGTCGGTCAAGGACTGGGTGAAAAAGTCGCAATGGTTACTGATGGTAGATTCTCCGGTGCCACTAGAGGTTTCATGATAGGCCATGTTGCACCAGAGGCATATGTTGGTGGAAATATCGCATTGGTTCAAGACGGGGATCAAATCATAATTGATACTGAAACAAACCAAATTGATCTAAACATATCTCATGATGAAATGGAGAATAGAAGAAAAGCATGGAAGCCAAGAAAGCCAAATTACGAATCAGGTGCTTTGGCAAAATATGCTTCACTAGTAGGCTCTGCAGCTCAAGGTGCAGTTACTAGTCCAATTTGGTAAATTTCTAATTTCAAATTAGCATCTAATTTTGTAAATTTATTGAGAAATTATATCATAAAATTTTCTTGATGGACCTTCTTTGAGATAATCCATTAACTGTATTGAAATTTGATGATGTTCCGGAGATTGGTGGATTTTATGATGTGTGTCCTTGTCTTTGAATTCAGCTATTATGATGTATTTACCATCAGTAGATTTTCCAAGACGTCTTCCAATAAATCCGGAATTTTTACTTAGGATTTTGTTAGTCTCCTCTATCCAAGCCTTGAATTCATTTTCTTTTTCCACTTTAAGTGGTATGTCTATAATTGCCACATACATGAAATCACAAAAAACATGATTAGTTAAGAGTATTTCCTAGATTTCCGGAGAAAAATTATCGCACCCAGAATTACAAGGTTTATTCATCACTCCCTCACATTTTCCAATAGAGTCGTGCATTATTCTGTGATGTCCACAATGTTTGCATTTGACTCTAAAATACAATATCAAATCGCCAATAGGAATCTTTGAAATTGTTATTTTATCATGTGTTTTATTAAAATTAGTTGTTTCATCCATGTTCATTCATTCCAGACAGGTTGTTTTTTAATCCAAGATACTAAATCCCGATACAAATGACTAGTCTGTACGTTGATCACATTAATTTCTACATTAGTGCTAGATTTGGCAGTTTTGGTATGTTTATCATATTTGCAAAAAATTATTCTATCAAGATATGTCTCACCCTCAATTTCTTTTTTGCCAAGCTCATCAGACTCTGAAATGGAAAAATTAACAAACAAAACACCATCTGTCCAATATGCATTAGCGGATTCTAGTGTAGATATCATACTGACTAAATCATCTAGACTCATCTTGATTAAATCATGAACGTGGATTTTCTTGTATGGCTCATAGCTAAAATCTGTCATATGCAGATATGTTCAGTTCTTACTTATCAGTTTTACAACTAAAAACCATGCTGACTGCAAACAAATACAGTTCTTTGACCCATTTTTTTGGCAGTAATTCCAATGCCCTCGCCAAGTTCAGAGTTGCACAACTCACAAGTAATTTCAATTGCTGAGCTCTTCAATGGTACTTTTGGCTTGCCAAAATAAATTTCAGAGTACAACACATGAGATTTTGGTTTTTCAAGTAACTGACTCATGGGATAATATACAACAAGATCGCATATAAAGGTACCGTACTATACCGTAATATTTACAATATTTGAGTCAGATCGTGCGTAAATCAGCAGAGTTTTTTGTAAAATTTATCAAAATTCACAGATAAAACAACTCATTAAATATCCCAGAAAAATCATCGAAATTATGGGTGGCCACCTTTGGTAACCATACTTGTATTGTAATACCCCTAGGTCTATCTGGAACACAGTTTGAAATTTATTCGAAATTAGAGCAACACTATGAACATACATTTCTTTTTGAATCACTTACCGGTCCTAAAGAATTAGCAGAATCATCAATTATTGGATTTGACCCAAAAATAATCATACGCGGATACTCGGATAGAATAGTAGCATCGTACAAGGATGGAACTACAAAGACAATACAAACTAGTGATCCAATTGCCGAGATCAAACATTTCATTTTATCAACTAATGATCAATCGTATAGATACCTAGGAGGAGCTGTTGGAATAATCAATTATGATGCAATAAAATTGTACGAAAGTATTCCAATTAAAGACAACTCCAAGCCATTAATGGAGTTTGGAATTTATCAAGATGGAATTTTATATGACAACAAGACAAAACAGTCTCTGTATTTTTATTATGATGAGAATAGAATTAATCAGATAAAACAAACAAATAGAAATTTTGGTAGTATAAACATTTCCGAAATTAAATCAAATATGGACGAGACAAAGTTCAGAACCATAGTAAACAAGGCAAAAGAGTACCTACACTCTGGAGATATCTTTCAAGTCGTCCTATCACGTAAATTTAATTTTACAGCCTCTGGAGATTTTCTTAGAGTCTATAAAGAATTACGTTCTCTAAATCCCTCACCATATCTATATCACATGAAATTTGGTGAAAAAACTTACATCGGATGCAGTCCAGAAATGCTAGTTCGAGTAACTGGAAAAGAGGTTGAAACATTCCCAATTGCAGGTACACGTAAAATTACAGATGATGAAGAAAAAAACAAAAAACTAGAGCAAGAATTGCTCTCAGACCAAAAGGAAATAGCTGAGCATACAATGTTAGTCGATCTCGGTAGAAATGATGTGGGTCGAGTATGCAAATACGGTTCGGTTAAAGTTCCAGAACTAATGCAAATCAAAAGATTCTCTCATGTTCAGCACATTGTGACTCATGTAGTAGGCACACTAGATGATAAATTTGACATGTTTTCAGCATTTGAGGCAGTATTTCCTGCTGGAACCGTATCTGGGGCACCAAAGGTCAGAGCTATGGAGATAATCAACGAGTTAGAGCCAGACATACGAGAACAGTATGCTGGAGCCGTAGGTTATTTTTCAAATAATGGATGTTGTGATTTTGCAATAGCAATTAGAAGTATATTTTTTGACGGCAATAATGGATTTATCCAATCTGGAGCTGGAATTGTTATTGATTCTACTCCGGAAGGAGAATTCAAGGAAACTGAACACAAGGCCAGTGCCATGATTGCAGCACTAATGGAGTCTACAAAATGAAATTTCTAATTATTGATAATTATGATTCCTTTACCTACAATATTGCTCAATTATTGGGTGAGCTTGGAGTTGAATCAGATGTTGTGCGCAATGACAAGATAACATTAGAGGAGATTAAACAAAGAAACTATGATGCTATCATTATATCGCCAGGGCCTGGCACTCCAGAAGATAAAAGATATTTTGGAATTTGCTCTAATGTAATACGAGAGTTGGGGCCAAAAACTCCAATTCTTGGAATTTGTCTAGGCCATCAAGGCATAATCCATGAATTTGGTGGTAAAGTTGTCAATGCCGGATGTGCAAGGCACGGAAAAACTAGTCAAATCAAACATTATTCTGACACATTATTTGAGGGTGTTCAGAATCCATTTCGTGCAACAAGATATCACTCGTTGGTTGGAGAAAAAACAATCTTGCCAAATGTTCTCAAAATTACTGCAATAGCAGAAGACGATGGTGAAATTATGGGGGTTTCTCATAAAGATTATCTAATTGAAGGTGTACAATTTCATCCAGAATCAATACTCACAACAGAGGGAAAGAAAATCCTTCAGAATTTTATTAACAAGGTGAAAAAATGCTAGAACCATACATTGCACGATTAGAAGTAGGCGGTAACCTCAATTATGAACAAATGAGTGATGCGATGGAAAATTTATTGTCAGAAGGAGAGTCTGATCAAATAAAGGCAGTATTTTTACAACATTTAGCAAACAAGGGAGAAACAGATGATGAGTTACTCACGATGTTATCAAAAATGGAACAACATGGAATTCACGTATCTCCCAAATGCAACGGTACAATAATTGATGTATGCGGTACTGGTGGAGATAAACTCCAGACATTCAACATTTCCACTACTGCAGCATTTGTTATCGCATCGTGTGGTGGAATAGTGGCTAAACATGGAAATCGTTCCTCATCTGGAGTTACGGGAAGTGCTGACATATTCGAGTATTTTGGATATAATCTAAATTCAGAACCTACCAAAACAGTTGAAATAATTGAAAAACATGGAATTGGTTTTCTATTTGCTCAAAAATATCACCCATCAATGAAACACGTTGCATCTGCAAGAAAAATGCTCAAAACACGAACAGCGTTTAATTTGTTAGGACCGTTATGCAATCCAGCTAGTGTAAAAAATCAACTAATAGGCGTATTTTCAGAACAATACTTGCAACGAATACCTACTATTTTACAAAAAAAAGGCTCACAAAATATTATGACAGTGCATTCAGCTGATGGTTTAGATGAATTATCTACAACATCTAAGAATAAAGTTTGTTTTCTCCACAATGGTAAGATAGAAGAGTCAATTATTGATCCCCAAGAGATGGGATTGCACAATGCATCAATCAAGGATTTTCAAATATCTACATTAAATGAAGCAATACAATCGTTCATTTCTGTTTTGAATGGTACTGCAAGTAAATCTAAAATAGAAATCACTTGTCTAAATTCAGGAGCCGGATTAGTTGTTGCTAATTTGGCTAAAGATATTGGTGAGGGACTCCAAATATCATTAGAATCAATAAAATCAGGTAATGCTCTCTCACATTTTGAGAAATTTCTTAGAGATTGTGGTGATTATTCAAAGCTAAGGGAGTTGCAGTAATGAATACACTAAAAAAATTATTTGATAATTCACAGCAAGCCATCTCTGATGGAATCTATGAAATTACTGAAACTATTCCAAAATCTAAAATCGATTTAATCAAATCAATTAATGAAAATAAACACGCATCTCTTATCACAGAGGTAAAGTTTTCATCTCCATCCCTTGGAAAAATACGAAAGGTATCAAACCCAGTTGAAATAGCACAGTCTATGGTTGAAGGTGGTGCCAAAGCACTTTCAGTACTAACACAACCATATCTCTTTGAGGGATCACCGGAATATTTCATGCAAATCAGAAAACAAGTGCAGATACCAATGCTAATGAAAGATATCATAGTTGATAAAATTCAAATCGATGCTGGAAGAAAAATCGGTGCTGACTATATGCTACTTATCCAATCGTTATTTGACACCGGATTGCTCAGAGATATCGACGAGTTCATTGAATATGGACACAAAAATGGACTACAAGTGCTAGTTGAGGCACATACAAAGTCGGAATTTGAGAATTCATTACGTACTAATGCCGACCTAATTGGCATTAACAATAGAAATTTAGATACTCTACAAATTGATATCAATACTACTAAAAATCTACTTGAGGGTTTTGATAAAAAAAGAATCATAGTATCTGAGAGTGGAATTGAAACCCCTCATGACATACAATTCCTAAAAAAATGTGGAGCGGGTGCATTTCTTATTGGCTCTAGCATCATGAAATCAGAAAATATTAAAGAGAACGTTAGGAGTCTTGTGAATGCGATATGAAAATTAGATTTCCTAAAGACGGTCGATTTGGTGAATTTGGAGGTAAATACATACCCGAAACACTAGTCCCTGCAATCGAAGAGTTAGAAGAGAATTATCTCAAGTACAAAAATGATCCAGATTTCAAAAAAGAGCTAAATTACTATCTAAAAGAGTATGCTGGCAGACCAACACCACTTTACTATGCAAAAAACCTCAGTGAAAAAATTGGAGGTGCTAAAATTTACTTGAAAAGGGAAGATCTCCTTCATGGGGGTGCTCATAAAATCAACAACACACTTGGCCAAGCATTACTTGCAAAGAGAATGAAAAAAACAAGAATCATTGCAGAGACAGGAGCTGGACAGCATGGTGTTGCTACGGCCATGGCATGTGCCGCACTGGGATTAAAAGCCGAAGTTTACATGGGATACAAGGATACACAACGTCAAAAACTCAATGTATTTCGAATGAACATGTTAGGATGTCAAGTTCATGCTGTAAAGGCAGGTTCGCAGACTCTAAAAGATGCAATTAATGAGGCAATTAGAGACTGGATTACCAACGTCAAAGACACGTATTATTTGCTAGGCTCTGCAGTTGGACCTCATCCATACCCAGTAATGGTTAGAGATTTTCAGTCAATAATCGGTGAGGAAATCAAACAGCAAATCAAGACATTTGGAAAAAAATCACCAGACACAGTAATTGCTTGTGTTGGTGGGGGTTCAAATGCCATTGGAACATTTTATCCTCTAGTTGACACTGATACCGAAATCATTGGAGTAGAAGCAGCAGGTGAGGGACTAAAACCAGGTCATCATTCTGCCACATTATCAGCTGGAACCAAAGGAGTTCTTCATGGAATGATGACATATTTGCTACAGGATTCTGAAGGACAAATTGAAGAGACACATAGTATTTCTGCCGGATTAGACTATCCAGGTGTAGGTCCTGAGCATTCTTACTTTAAGGATCAAAAAAGAGTAAGATATGTTTCTGCAACAGACAAAGAAGTAATTGAAGCATTTTTGATGTTGACTAGAACTGAGGGAATAATTCCAGCACTTGAATCCGCACATGCAATAGCAGAGGCAATCAAGATTGCAAAGAAACGACCCAAGTCAGATAGCATAGTTGTTACATTGTCAGGTAGAGGAGACAAGGATGTAGAGGTGGTACAAAATTACATCGAGAATTCAAAATAAGTTCTCTGAGCTTAACAACAAAGGACAAAGAGCACTAGTCACATATGTGATGGTCGGCTATCCGTCCTACAAGGATACATTATCCGCAGTCCGTGGATTAATTCAAGGTGGTGCTGATATAATCGAGTTAGGTTTTCCTTTTTCAGATCCGTTAGCAGATGGTCCAGTTATTCAACATGCAAGTACAATATCTTTGGAAAAAGGGACCAAGATGAAACAATTCTTGTACCTTATTGAAAAAATCAGAAGTGAAAGTCAGATTCCTCTAGTACTAATGACATATACCAATATTTTATACAACAAAGGATATGAGAAATTTTTCAAATTAGCCAAGAGGGCAGGTTTGGATGGAATTATTACGCCAGATATGACAGTAGAAGAATCTAAAGAGTATCTCAAAGCTGCAAAAAAGCATGATTTAGATACAATATTTCTTGTATCACCAAATACAAGTAAACAGAGATTATATGAAATTGTAAAACAGACGACCGGATTTTTGTACCTCGTAGCAGTTTATGGTACCACTGGAGTTCAGAATAAAATTCAGTCATATACAATTTCCGCGCTAAAAAATACCAAAAAAATAGCAAAAGGTAAAGTTCCAGTTGGAATAGGGTTTGGAATATCCACTCCCAAGGACGTAAAATCATACATCAAACACGGTGCTGATGCTGCAATTGTTGGCTCGGCAATAATTAAAATCATTGAAAAAACACCCTCTCCAAAAATTCAAAGTGAAGTTGCCAAATTCACTAAACAACTAAAATTGGCCACGAACTAATTATTTTGAATATTTTACCTTCAATGATAGTAATACCACATTCAATGCAATTGTACTAATGTTAGCACCAATTATGACTATGTCCTCTTTGATTACGCCATATACAATCCAAAGTGACAGCCCAATGCAGATCGTAATCATTAGCCAGTAAGAGACATCCTCTAGTTGTTTTGTACGATAACCCCTAATTACCTGAGGTATGAAACTAGCAGTAACGAGGGCAGCGGCAATACTACCCAGCATTGAAACCCAAACTTCCTCGATCATTATTTTGGACAGAAAAATAACGAATTAAAGCATATCCCACAAAAAAAGAAATAAAAATATCATTTTCCTTATTCAAATGTGCAGACAAAGTTCATTTTTGTTACTGGCGGAGTCATGTCGGGTTTAGGCAAGGGAGTTGTCACATCATCTATTGCAAAATTACTACAGTTAACAAATCAAAAAGTTTCTTGTGTCAAGATCGACCCGTACCTTAACTATGATGCTGGAACTATGAATCCAGTTGCCCATGGTGAAGTTTACGTCACAGATGATGGAGGTGAATGCGATATGGATATTGGCAATTATGAGCGATTCCTTAACCAAAATCTCAAAAAATCTCACAATATTACAACAGCTCAGATTTACTCTGCAGTAATAGAGGCAGAGCGACGTGGTGAATATTTGGGTGCTTGCGTTCAGATAATACCACACATTACAGATGAAATCAAAAAGAGAATTCATAGAATCGCCGAAGAAGAAAATCTGGATTTTCTAGTTGTTGAATGCGGGGGAACTGTAGGAGATATTGAATCCCTGCCATTTTTAGAAGCATTACGGCAGATGCGATTAGAGCAAGGCTCTGAGGGTGTTCTATTTGTTCATGTAACTTTGGCACCATCACTTGATGTTGTAGGAGAACAAAAAACCAAACCCACACAGCACTCTGTTCAAGAATTAAGAAGAATCGGCATTCAGCCAGACTTTATGGCCGTTAGATGTACAGGTCCGCTTTTAGAATCAACGAAAAAGAAAATCTCCATGTTTACAAACGTAACTGCAAGTGATGTATTCTCTTGTCATGATGTTCCATCAATATTTTCTGTTCCACAAATACTCTATGAGCAAGGAATTGTAGATAAGATTTTCAAAAAATTCGGTAAAGTTGGAATGATAAATTCGGCGGCAAACTGGGACAAGTGGAATATTATTGTCAATTCAATGCAGCAAAAAGATGGAGAAATCAAGATTGCCATGGTTGGAAAATATGTAACACTGACAGACAGTTATGTCAGTGTAAATCATGCACTAAAACATGCTGGTGCTAAAATTGGAAAATCAGTATCAATAGACTGGATTGATTCAGAAGATATCAATGGTAATGTGGATAAGCTTTCAAAATATCATGGAATACTAGTGCCAGGTGGATTTGGTTCCAGAGGGGTTGAAGGGATAATTAAAACGGCAAATTTTGCACGTGAGAAAAATATCCCATATCTCGGAATTTGTTTTGGATTTCAATTGGCCGCTGTTGCATTTAGTAGAAGCGTATTGAATTACTCTGATGCCAATTCAACAGAATTAGACCCAAAAACTACACATCCAGTTGTTGATTTGTTACCAGAACAAAAAACACTGTCAAATCTAGGCGGTACACTTCGTCTTGGCGCACATGACATTTCAATAAAACCAAATACTCTTGCAGCTAAAACCTACCAATCCACGCATGTATTTAGAAGACATAGGCATAGATATGAAATTAATACTAAATTTCTTGCTGAATTTGAAAAAAATGGAATGATATTTTCTGCAGAATCTGATAACTCTAAAAGAATGGAAATGTTAGAGATTCCATCACACAAGTTCTATTTTGGAGTTCAATTCCACCCAGAATTCAATAGTAGGCCTGGATTTCCAGAAGAATCATTTGAAGCATTTATCAGGGCTTCAAGTTAGGTTTTAGAAATTTCGTAGATTTTTTGCCTAGAATCACGCATTGAGATTCGTTTTTTGACATATCCTTTGTCCAGTAAGTGACGCAGTGCCAGACGAACTGTTCTATCAGGCAGCAGAGTTTTTGTTACAAGATCACGCTGTGTCATAGAGCCTTCAAACTCTAGAGTTTTCAATAACAGTTTTGAGCTTGGTGGCATGTTTAATAGATCTTCTGCCAACTTTACTTTTTTTGTTAGGGCGGATACTGCAGTAGAATCTTTCTTTATTTTGATAATTCTGGCAGAAGGAACAGTTTTCGTACACTCTAGAGTATTGTTAATTCTAACTCTATCCACACCATCCATTACCACTTCACAGAAAAGTCTTGAAGAAATATCATCGACCTCAATTATGCTAGCATCATGAACTATGAGTGGCCTGCGAGTGATATCTAGCGAGTTCACAGAAACTATACCAAAGACGGGTGAGTCCTGAAATATCATAGGACCTCCAGCTGACATAGAATATGCTGAGGAACCTATTGGAGTTGAAATTATAACACCATCACTTGAATCATGCCAGACTTCTTCATGATTGACACGAAGTACATGTTCCATCAGCATTGCGCTTTTTGATGAAAATACAGCAACGTCATTGAGAACTGGATAGACTAGTTTACCATCAATTTTTACAGCAATTCTGGAAAACTCGGATGTTTCATAATCGGATTTTTTTATCCTATTTACAATGGATGAGAATTCCTTGAGATCTACTTGGGCAAGAAAACCATTAGATTCAGATTCACCTACTCCCAAAACTGGAATTTGTGCATCCATCGTCCTATGAAAATAATTGCGAACACCTCTATCTCCCCCTGTCACAATAATGCAGTCAAGATCTTTTTGTGGCTTGTAGCCGATGTATCTAGAAGATAGACCATAATCATCTAAAAGTGTCTTTATTGTTTTTACTGCAATATCAGTAGGTGTGGTTCCAGAAATTCCTATTTGCACAAAAATTTAGATTTTTATTTAATAATAAAAGCTTAGACTTCTTTGAACTTCATGATATTATAATAGTATGAAGCATTAACTTGAGTTTCACCCTTTTCTGGGATTTTATCCAAACCTACCTGTTTTGACTCTAATGCTGCCTGTGCAGCCCCGCCGGCAAAGCTTAGAGCCCATAGTGGATCTTTTTCTTTTAGCATTGCACAGCAATATGTAGCAGTAAAAATATCGCCCACACCGACAGTATCATAGATATCCATGTTAGGAAGAGATATTGAGTACTGCCTATCTTTGTAAAATAACGAGACATCTCGTTTGTTAGTGTACAACAAATGTTCTACTTTTTTACGTAGTATTTTTGCACCTTCAATACCTTCAATTCCAGTAAGCTGATACACCTCATTAGGATCTGATTTGAGTACATTGACTCCCTCAAGGTCTATGTTAGTTCTCTCAAAGCTAACTAACCCATCTTGTCCTTTTCTTCTAAGAAAACCCTGTGGATCCAATGCAATAAAATTAGAATCAGATTTTAATTTCTCTAAAACATCTAATGAAATTTCATCAAATACTGGACTAACCAAAATTCCATCTGCTCTAGTTTTATTATAATCTATTTTTTCACAGAGATTTTTTATCCATAATATTCGTTCTGAATCTTTTATTTCCAGTCTAAATCTTGTAGTGTTTAATTCAGAATGGGCATTTTCAAATTTAATCTTGTTTTTTTTTAAATATTCAGTATTGGTATAATCTGAGCCAAATTTGGTATGTAATACAACATCAAAACCCATTTTTTTAGCAGTTACACCACAGTAACAAGCAGGTCCTCCGGGTCTTTCATACAAATTACCATCAATGTAAATCTCATCAATTGTACAATGCGAGTAAACTGCCAGATTCATTGAGATGAATCAATCAGATTCGGATTTAGTTTTTTGCTTTTCAAGACATGATGGGCAAATAATACGACCTTTCTCCACTAGAATTTCGACATTAGACTTTAGACAGTAATGACAAAGACCTTTCATCTACACAATCAATGTATTACTTACATAAATTATCTAGTAATTTGAGAAAAAGAGATATTCCATGCACATAAGGCATGACTATGAGTAAGTTCATTGCACTAACCATAGATAAAAAATTAGTTTTTCTAGTCATCGCAGTCTCACTAATAGGAATAGGACTGACTGTTTTTCTCTCATTTCATTATTCTAAAGTGATTCTAGGTGAGAGAGCTACTTACCAACTAATTGGAGAGGCAGCAATTCGTGGTGGTACAATAGAGCGTGTCTTTAATACAAAAATGCAAGAAATTCAAGTTATTACTACAAACCCAATGATCAGAAACGTAGTATCTGAGCTAAATCTAATACAAGACAAACAAATTCTAATTGAAAACATAGAGAATAAGAGAACAGATCTGTTGATAGAGATTCAAGCTTTCGAAGTTAGCATAGGTGGTTTGGATGACCTTGAAAATGTGGAGATTTTAGGAAATCACGGACAGGTATTATTTTCACTAGTCAATAATAAAAGTAAGAGAGATTTTTCCTTGGATCCAACATACATTCATGGGAAAAAAGAACCATTTAGCCAAATAATTCTAGGAAAGGATGGTAAAAGAAAAATCGTCACCGCTGCACCAATTTTTGAAAAAACTGATGATTCATCTGCAGTTGGAGTCGCCATAGTTACTGCAAATACAAATCAAATAGAC
>AACY020536428.1_pt1 | contig 13528 bp, 11 predicted proteins | sample 267378 | NCBI WGS metagenome assembly AACY02 (sample SAMN02954345, study PRJNA13694) | marine metagenome | biome: aquatic; feature: ocean; material: water; isolation source: isolated as part of a large dataset composed predominantly from surface... | reverse complement strand
GCCAAACCGAGGCCGCGAGCCACTTGATCGTACGCCAGCGACCGGGGATGCGCTTGGCATGAATGGTCTCGTTGCCGGTGTTGACATGCCACTGCTCGGCCTCGGCATAGATTTCATCCATGCCCACAGACCGAGCGCCACCGGAAGTACTCTCAGACATCGGGTCCACCGTGGTTCAATTGCGGGCCGCAACCGTGATCACGTCGGCGGTGCGGCGCTTCGCACTCGACACCGATGCAGCTGATCGACGCCGTCGACCCGCAGTCACACTCGTCAAAAAAAAGGGGATCTGCACGATCCCCGTTGCTCCGCCTGTCCTCCTCGTTTGTCTTGTCTAGGACTGCTCGCCGCCGCTCTTGTGGCGCTCGGCGTCCGCGTTCATCAGCTTCACCACCTTGAAGGCCAGGTAAATGAAGATGACCACGGCAATGCCGACGCTAATAATCGAGCCCCAGAAAACCGCGTCTAGGTGCATGCTCTCCTCCTCGGCTCCCGTGTGTGTGGCCGACCGGCGTCGCGCCGGCGGGCAGGCCCGCCGGCTGCCGGACTAGCCCTTACTGACCACCGCCCAGCTGGTGGACATAAACCGTGAGCATCTTGATCTGCTGCGGGGTCAGCTTGCCCTCCAACTGCCCGACATTGGAGAAGGCCGGCATGACCGCGTCACGGGTCTCGTCCACCCCGGGCTGGTTGACCCCATACTTGATGGTGTGCTTCGCGCTCTCATAACCGCCGGGCCGGAACCGCCAAATGCTGTCGGTGAGGTTGGCGGCACCGACGGTCACGACCTCTCCATTGGGCAGTTCTGCTAGGACGCCGTCGCCCTTCGCGCCGTGGCAGGCGTTGCAGCCTTTTTCGTTGTAGAGCGCCCAGCCAGCGTCACTACCTCCGCCCCCGTCGGCGAGCGCGACGACAAAGGTGGAGAGTCCAGCAATCTCTTCGTCGGTGAGAATTCCGGCATGGGCCGTCATCGCGCCCTTGCGGCCGTTGGTGATGGACTCGGTGATCTTGCCCAAGGAGCCACCGTAGAGCCAGTCGTCATCGGCGAGTACTGGGTAGCCGGGGTTACCTTGACCACCGCTGCCGTGACAGCCGGCACAGTAGTCACCGAACAGCACCTTGGAGGACGCCAACGTATATTGCAGCAGGCCCGGGTCGGCGATGATCTGATCCGGCGACATGCCCGCGATCTGCTCATCATACTGGGCGCGGACGGCCTGCACCTGCGCCATCCCCTGCTCGTATTCCTTGATCGAGCTCCAGCCGAGGATACCCGGCGTAAAGTCTTCCTTGCCATCGGACATGCCGGGCAGCGCCGGCCACATGGGATAGAGGATCGCGTACAGCACCCACCAGGCGACCGACACCCAGAAGGCGATCATCCACCAACGCGGTGGCGGGTTGTTCAGTTCCCGCAGGTTGCCATCCCAGAAATGCCCGGTGTTGTTCTCACCGGGAAAAGGGTTATTTTCCGCCATCGTTATCTCCGAGGTCTTCGATATCTTCGTCGAAGGGGATGTGCTTTCGAGCTTCGAGCTTGTCGCGATTCTTCGGCCGGAACACCTGAAAGTAGGCGACTACCATCAGCACGAAGATGACGACGGTGAGGATGAGGCCGGCCCAATCGCTCGCCGTCATCGCGCCCCAGTCGGTTTTGAAATAATCCGACATGCTATTGACGGTAATCGACGCCCGGCTCCAGCTTGGCCATGATGCCGAGGACCTGTAGGTACGCGATCATCGCGTCCATCTCAGTCTTGCCATCGACCAGAGCCGGCGCATTCTCGATATCGGCGTCGTTGTAGGGAACGCCGATGGCACGTAGCCCTTTCATGTGTCGCTGCATCCGCTCGCCCTTCAACGCACGCTCCGCCAACCAGGGGTATGCCGGCATCACGGACTCCGGCACCACCGATTGCGGATCGACCAAATGCTGCCGGTGCCACTCGTCCGAGTATTTACCGCCGAGTCGCGCCATGTCTGGCCCGGTGCGCTTGGAGCCCCACTGGAACGGATGATCGAACATGGACTCCGAGGCCAGCGAATAGTGGCCATAGCGCTCCCGCTCATCGCGGAACGGGCGCACCATCTGTGAGTGACACAGGTAGCAGCCTTCGCGCTGATAGATGTCGCGGCCCGCCAGCTCGAGCGCCGTGTAGGGCCGGACACCATCGCCCGGCTGCCAATTCCACTGCTCCTTGCCGTCGGCGCTTACGGTGACGATGGGCTCCGCCCCGGGGTTCTCCTTGTTCCACACGATCTCCGGGAAGCGGTTCGCTTCCTCGGTGCTCTTGAGGTAGAAGAGCGGCACGATTTCGACGATGCCGCCGATGGAGAGCACGATGGCCACCACGATGAGCAGGCCCCAGATATTGCGCTCCATGCGCTCCTGGAAGCTTTTCGGAGGGGTGTTGCTGTCGGACATTGCAGTACTCCAGAGTCGTCGTTACCGCACCGAGGATCAGGCGGCAGCCGGTGTCAGGGTGGCGCGGGCGTCGCGCAGGCTGCCCTTGGTGGCGGACTTACGCACGGTCATCAGGATGTTGAAGAGCATGATGACGGCGCCGAGGAGGAAAATGCCGCCGCCCACCGCGCGCATGGCGTAGTAGGGGTGCATGGCTGCTACCGACTCGACGAAGGTGTACGCGAGGGTGCCGTACTCGTCGTAGGCGCGCCACATCAGGCCCTGCATGATGCCGGACACCCACATGGCCACCACATAGATCACCGTGCCGATGGTCGCGGTCCAGAAGTGGACGTTGACGAGGCTCTCGGACCACATCTCGGTGTGCCAGAGACGCGTCATCAGGTGATAGATCGCACCGATGGAGATGCCTGCGACCCAGCCGAGAGCGCCGGAGTGCACATGACCGATGGTCCAGTCGGTGTAGTGGGACAGGGCGTTCACCGTCTTCAGCGACATTACCGGACCTTCGAAGGTGGACATGGCGTAGAAGGCCAGGGCGATGATCAGGAAGCGTAAGACATAGTCGGTGCGCAACTTGTCCCAAGCGCCCGAGAGGGTCATCATGCCATTCACCGCGCCACCCCACGAGGGGATGATCATGGCCAGCGAGACCGCGGCACCCAGGGAGCCGGTCCAGTCCGGGAGCGCGGTGTATTGCAGGTGATGCGCGCCCAGCCACACATACCCGAACATCAGCGCCCAGAAGTGGATGACCGACAGCCGGTAGGAGTAGATCGGTCGGTTGGCCTGCTTCGGCACGAAGTAGTACATGATGCCGAGGAAGCCTGCGGTGAGGTAGAAGCCAACGGCGTTGTGGCCCCACCACCATTGAATCATGGCGTCCTGCACGCCGGAGAATAGGCTGTAGGACTTAAACATGCCCACGGGGACGGCGAGGCTGTTCACCACGTGCAGGTAGACGATCATCACCATCATGCCGAGGAAAAACCAGTTCGACACATAGATATGTGACGTTTTTCGGATGGCGATGGTCATGACGAAGTTGGCCGTAAACGCTAGCCAAACCACGGCGATCAGGATGTCGATGGGCCACTCCAGCTCGGCGTACTCTTTGGCCTGGGTGAAGCCCAGCGGCAGCGTGATCACCGCGAGCAAGATCACCGTGTTCCAGCCCCAGAAGGTGAACCAGGCGAGCTTTTCACTCCAGAGTCGGACGCCGCAGGTGCGCTGAACGGTGTAAAAGGCCGTTGCCATGAGTGTACAGCCGCCGAAGGCGAAGATGACGGCGTTGGTGTGTACCGGGCGCAGGCGGCCGAAGGAGAGATAGGGGCTGTCGAAGTTCAGGAATGGCCAGGCGAGCTCGGCGGCGATATACACGCCGACTGCAGCGCCAACAACCAGGTACACGACCGCCATGATCGTGAACCAGCGTACCACGTCGAAACTGTATTTTTGTTCGGCTAGCCGATCGGCTGTGGCTTCCATAGGACCCTCTAACGGACTAGAGAAAAAAGGATGTTCGCTCGGTGTTTTCCACCCTGGAAATTGTGCGCTGTGACCACAACGCCAAGACGCCGCAATGACAATTGATCACCGCAGGAAAGTCAAGCTGAGGACAGCACTCAGGATTGGTGGACAGCACGGAGAACGCGGATTTTTCTGATACCGAACAATCGCCTACAGGAATAGCCCTGACACGGTAACCCTCTATTTCTCTGCGATATTTCCACCCTGAGAGGGCTTGCGTGCCGGCCACCACCCTCGCCAGCGAGGGTGGCCACGGCGGGCCTTGGCGGCTTCCAACTACTTGCTGGCCAGAGCCCGACGGTCGCGGGCCCGTGCGACTTCGCACTACTTGAAGAAGGCCTCGACGGAGAATCCTTCCTTCTCCAGGATATCCCGCAGGCGCCGCAGCGCGTCCATCTGGATCTGGCGCACGCGCTCGCGGGTGACGCCGAGCTCGTTGGCGACGCGCTCCAGCGTCGAGTGCTCGTAGCCGTGCAGTCCGAAGCGGCGCTCGACCACCTCGCGCTGCTTGTCATTCAGTTTGTCCAGCCAGTGATCCAGGTTGGTATGGATATCGGCATCCTGGATGTCGTCGCTCGGGTCGTGGGCGCTGTCATCGGGCAACATCTCCACCAGTGGCTTATCCGCATCCTTGCCGTAGGGCGTGTCCACCGAGGCGATGCGCTCGTTCAGTCCCAGCATGCGCTTGACTTCGCTGATGGGCTTGTCGAGCAGGTCGGCGACCTCCTCGGTGCTCGGCTCGTGATCCAACTGCTGGGCCAGCATGCGCGTGGCCCTGAGATAGACGTTGATCTCTTTGACGACATGGATGGGCAGACGCACGGTACGTGTCTGATTCATGATGGCCCGTTCCATGGTCTGGCGGATCCACCATGTGGCGTAGGTCGAGAAGCGAAAGCCCCGCTCGGGATCGAACTTCTCGACCGCCCGGATCAGCCCGAGATTGCCCTCTTCGATGAGATCGAGCAGCGGCAGTCCACGATTCAAGTAGCGGCGAGCGATTTTGACCACCAGTCGCAGGTTGCTCACGATCATGCGCGAGCGCGCCTCCTCGTCACCTTGCTGGGCGAGGCGCGCAAAGTACACTTCTTCGTCGGCGGTGAGGAGCCTGGACTCGCCGATCTCGTTCAGATACAACCGCGTGGCGTCGAAGTCGCTGTCACCGGCGGCAAAACGGCGCCCGGCGGGGCGCGCCTTGCCGTCGTCTTCGGCCTCTTCGGCGACCGCGGCTTCATCATCCGGAGCCGGATCGTCTGCACCCGTCGCGAGCGGCATGTCCTCATCATCCGGCCCATCTGCCGTGTCCGGTCGATCGTCGCGTTCTTGCGTGGACATGGGACACCCCTCCAGCGGCTCCGGGATGCGTCCGATGCGCTCGGCGCAATCCTGTCATGGTGTGCCCACCCTCAGCGCGACGGCGGGAGGAAGCGCAGCGGATCGACGGCGACCCCGTTGCGGCGGATTTCGAAGTGCAGCAGTCCCTCGCCGTTGGCTGCGCGACCGGCGATGGCAACACGTTGGCCGCGCTTGACACGATCGCCTTCACGGGCGAGCAGCTCGCGATTGAAGCCGTATGCACTGAGATAGCGGGCGTTGTGCTTGACGATGATAAGGTTGCCATATCCCTTGAGTCCACTGCCGCTATAAACCACGGTGCCGTCGGCGGCGGCGGTGACGGACGCGCCTTCTCTAACGGCGATGCGCACCCCCTGACGGGTCCGATCGCCGGTACGAAAGCCCTGCTTGATGGGTCCCTGCACGGGCCAGCGCCAGGTGATACCCGAGCTGGCGGCGTCCGCTCCCGCAACTGCGGCGCTGGTGCGGGCCGACGTCCGCACGGCCTGGACACCGCGAGACGCGGCGGTGCGCGTCGACGTAGGGGGCGATGCGCTGCGTATCGGGCCAGCGCTACCGTCCGGCGGCTCCACCCGCAGAAGATCGCCCGCAAAGATGCCGTAGGGTGGCCCCAGGTCGTTCCAGGCCGCCAACGTACCCATCCCGATACCCTTGCGCACGGCGATTTCGCTCAGCGTGTCACCGCTGCGAATCCGGTAGTAACCCGGCGGCGCCGGACCATAGCCATCGCGGCTGTCGACGGGCGCGAGGCCACCGGCGCCACAACCCGCAAGCAGCGCCGTCAGCAAGGACGCGGCCGCGAGCTGCAGCGCCTCGGGCGCGTCAAGGCCCCTACCCGCATGCCATGCCCGCACCCTACCCACGTGAGCGCCACCGCAGCAGTCGCGGGAACGGCGAGCGCGGCGCCACCCACACCGACGCATCAGGCGCCCCTCCGCAACAGCGGATCCGACCATCCACCGGCGCCGACACCGCGTGCCGGGAGCCTCTGGCGATCGGGGTCAGACAGGCCAGCGCCCACGTGTCATCGTCGTCGAGCGACGGCATCCCCTGTTCGACCAGCGCTGATGGGCCTGCCCGCTGACGCGACACGCCATTCGCCACAGCGGCGATGACCGAGCCAGCCATCAAGGCAGCGTGGCCAGCCACTGTCCCACGGGGCTGAGGGCCGCATGCCGGGTGAGGTCGATCTGAATCGGTGTCACCGACGCCTGGCCCGAGCGCAGCGCGAAGAAGTCCGTCCCCTCACCCGCATCCTGTTCCGGACCCGCGGGGCCAATCCAGTACATGGGACGCCCGCGCGGATCCTGGATGCGGGACACGGACTCCGCCTTGTGCCGATGTCCGAGCCGCGTGGCGACGACACCGCGGAGCTCGGCGAGGGGCAGATCAGGCACATTCACGTTCAAGATGGTGCTGGGGCTGAGCGCGGCATCCCGCAGGCCGGCGACGAGTCTTGCCGCCACCACACCCGCGGTCTCGAGGTGCTTCGGCTGATGCGCCGCCATCGACACGGCGATGGCCGGCAGACCCAGAAAACGGCCTTCCGTCGCGGCGGCGACGGTGCCGGAGTAGATCACGTCGTCACCCAGATTCGGCCCGTGATTGATACCTGCCACCACCAAATCCGGCTCTTCGTCGAGCAGCCCGGTGAGTGCCAAATGCACACAGTCAGTGGGGGTCCCATTGACTCGAATCATGCCGGATTCCAACCGCTCCGCCCGGATCGGCACATCCAGCGTCAGCGAGTTGCTGGCGCCGCTGCGATCACGATCCGGCGCCACCACGGTGACTCGGCCGAGCGCCGTGAGTGCGTCTGCGAGCACATGCAGACCCGGGGATCGGTACCCGTCGTCGTTGCTGATAAGTATGTTCATACTGTCGGGGCTGCGGCGAAGCTCATTGCGGTGGGCGCCGGCCGACTCGCACGCCGGCTGCCACAACGGACGCGCCGGCGGTTGATTCCGGGCGACGCCCGCCGATTCTATTTGGACGAGGCGATGACACCAGCGGCGCGGCGCTTGCCAAATCTGCCAAACGCGCTAGTTGCACGTACCGTTGCTGCATTATGAATCGAGCGCACGACACGCACCATGGCAACCGCGCCGACTCGCAACGCGCTCCGCTTGAGCCCATCATATCGCGAATGCCCCGCGGCGAGCCGACTCGCCAGGCACAGTCAGGATAGACGCATCGGAGGCCGGGCCCAGCGGTGCGCGAGAGGCGGCCCGCAATAGCCAACGCGAGAGCGATGAACAAGCAGCGCCACGAGTCTGACGCGGAAATCTTTCGAACGGCGATGGGCGATGTCGAGCCACTCGCCGCTGAGCATGCCGAGCCTTATCGTCAGCGTCCACCCCCGCTGCCTCGACCACAGAAAGAGGCCGATGTCGACGAACAGAGCACGACATTGGCCGAGTGCGACGTCGAGACACACGACTACTTGCTGTTCGCCCGGCCCGGTATCCAAAAGCGCGTTGTCGCGGAACTACAACGCGGACGTATCGAGCCGGAGCTCGAGGTCGACCTGCATGGGCTGCGCGTCATGCATGCCCGAGCCTTGCTCAAGGACTTCTTCGCCGACTGCCGGCACCGACGCGTGCGCTGCGCGCGCATCATCCATGGCAAGGGACGCCGATCGGACGGCAACCAACCGGTGCTCAAGTGCAAGGTAAACTATTGGTTGCGTCTGCATGTCGAGGTGCTGGCCTTCTGCTCGGCCCCGCGCCGCGATGGCGGTACCGGCGCCGTCTACGTGTTGCTGCGCAACCCCGACAAGAGCAGCGACCGCCGTCCGGGATTTTGAGCGTCTCCGCAGATCACCCTGGCCGATGCGCGCGACCCCACGTCGCCCGGCCACTGCGCCTAGGCAGGGCACCGGGACTGGCCCGGCGGAGCTGATCCTGGCCAAAGCCCGCATCAGTGCCGCGAGGCCGCCGAGCACCGAAGCGCGATGCGCAGACCGCGTCGCCCGGTGCAGCAAGAACCCAAGCTTCGATACCGCAGGACCGCATCCACCGTGACGCCTCTTTTCGCCCGCGCACGTCGGCCCGCCTTGCGCCGGCCTTGGCCCTGGATAGCCTTTGCGTTGGTCACGCTCACCGCCGCTGCCGCGGACACCACACCATCCACCGTCGCCGCCGGCGGCGACGCCACCCTCAGCCAAGCGGTGGTCGAGCAACGCCTGGAAGAGGTCAACAAGGCGTCTGAGCTGACGGCGGCGGAGCGCGAGCAGCTCAGTGGCCAGCTGAAAGCCGTGCTGAAAGACCTCGCCGATGTCGAGCGCTTGCGAGCCGCGGCCGCCGAGTACGCAGCGGCCCTGAGGCAGGCACCGAAACAGGCCCAGGCGATCCGCAGCCAGCTCACCACGACCGCCGAAGCGCCGGTGCCGACCCTGGATCTGCCCACGGATGCGGAGCTGGCCACGATCGAGGCGCGCATCACCGCCGAGCAGGCCGAGGTCGCAGCCATCGAGGCTCGCATCGCGAGGCTCACGGAGGCATTGGAAGCCGCGGACCAGAATCCGGCCCAGATCCGCGAGCGCATTGCCGTCATCGATGCACGGCTCGCCGAGCTGACACCGCCACCGGGCGAGGCGAACGTCGCCGCCGAGCGGGTCGAGGAGCCGAGCAGCTGGGCGCGCCAGGCACAGCGGGCAGCCCTGCGCGCCGAGCAGGCGATGCTGGACCAGCAACTGCTAAGCGCCGGCGCCCGCCGCGAGCTAACCCTCGCCCAGCGCGATCTGGCCAGCAAGGAGCTGGAAGCCGCCAAGGTCCGCCGTGGGCTGCTGGAGTCCCGCGCCGCCGCGCAACGCCAGCGCACCGCAGCGGCGGTCCTGGAGAAGGTGGACGCCGAGCGCGCCGCCGCCGAAGACGGCCATCCGCTGTTGCAAACCTGGGCTGAGCGCAATGCAGCGCTCGGCGCCACCGTTGGCGCGACGACACAGGCACTCGCGCAGCTGGATGAGCGGCGCACGCGCTTGGAGCGGGAGCGCATGCGCATTCAAGAAGACTTCGCCAATGCCCGCGAGCGCCTGGAAGCCGCCGGCTTGAACCGCGCCCAGGGTCAAGTACTGATCGAGCAGCGCACGCGGCTGCCGGACCCACGTCAATTGCGCAAAAACGCCGCCGAGCGCGCCGACGCAATCGCCGAGAGCACGCTGCGCAGCATCCGCTGGCGTGAAGAGTTGCGCGCGCTGGATGACCCGGACACCTGGGTGGACGCTGCTGTCGCCGAGCTGACGCCGCCACAGCGGGCGGATACCGACATGGCGACGCTGCGCGCACAACTGCGGGCCCAGGGTGAGTCGCGGCGAAAGCTCCTCACCACCGCACTCGATCTGGAGGAAAGCTATCGGCGCGCCCTCGGCGAGGTGGACTTCGCCGGCCAACAGCTGCACGAGCTGGTGGGGCGCTACGATCGCTATCTCTCGGAGCGGCTGCTATGGGTGCGCAGTATCGGCCCCGTCACCGAGCAGTCCTGGACGGCCCTGCCAGCCGCGGCGCTCTGGGTGATCAGTCCCCACCACTGGGCCGCCGTGGGCACAACCCTGGCGGCGGAGGCATCCCGCTCACCGGCGCTTTGGCTGGGGCTCGCGGCGGTCGCCATCTTGCTTTGGCGCAATGCGGCACTGCGCCGGGCCATCCGCGCCAGCGCCGAGCCACTGCGGCGCATCAGCACCGACCGCTTCCGCTACACCGTCACCGCACTGGGGCTGTCGCTGCTCGCCGCAGCGCCTTGGCCGCTACTGGCGCTGACGCTCGGCTATGTGCTGCAGAGCTCCCTCGTCGCCACCGGATTCGCCAAGGCCACGGGCACGGCGCTCATCGCGATCGTGCCGGCGCTCTACTACATGCTCGCCTTTCGCATGCTCTGTCTGCCGGGCGGCCTCGCTGACCGCCACTTCCGCTGGCAGAGCGAGACCCTGGTGCTCCTGCGCCGGGCGACGCTCACCGCCGTTGCGCTGCTGACACCGGTGGGCTTCGTCGCCGCAATGATCCACAATCAGCCAAACCTCGAGCTCATCGGCACACTCGGCCGGCTGGCGCTAGCGCTGTTCAACCTGGGCCTGGCGACGCTCACCGCCGTCGTGCTGCATCCAAGCCGGGGAGCGCTCAAGTACATGCTAATAGCGCGCCCTGACGCCTGGTACACACGCCTGCGTCTACTCTGGTATCCATTGGTGGTGGCGGTGCCGGTTGTGCTGGCAGGGCTGGCCATCGCCGGCTTTCTCTATACCTCCGGCGTGCTCTTGCGCTCGTTGGTCAACGAGCTCTGGCTCGCATTGGTGCTGGTGGTCGCGCATCAGCTCATCGCCCGCTGGCTGTTGGTGACCCGGCGGCGCCTGGCGCTCAACGCCGCGCTGGAGCGGCGTGCCCAACGCGAGGCCGCCAGGGCGACCGATGCCGCCGGTGCCGAGGCCCTGGCGGTGCAGGAAGAGGCGGTGGACTTGGCCTCGCTGAACGCCCAGACACGACGGCTGCTGAACCTGGCCATTGTCGTCGCCGCCGCCGTGGGCCTGTGGCTCATCTGGTCCGACGTGTTACCGGCACTGAACTTGTTCGAAAGCTTCATATTGTGGACTTACACCGGCGAAGTAGACGGTATCCAGGCATCCATCCCCGTGACCCTCGCCGACTTCGGACTGGTGCTGGTCATCATCGTCGCCGCCGTCGCTGCGGCACGTAACCTGCCGGCATTACTCGAGATTTTGCTATTGCAGAGCAGCCATATCAGCGCCGGCAGCCGTTACACCATCATCACACTCACGGGCTACGCCATCACCGCCATCGGCGCGCTTTTGGTGTTCGGCGCCCTTGGTCTGTCCTGGGGACAGGTACAATGGCTGGTGGCCGCGCTGGGCGTGGGCATCGGCTTCGGCCTGCAGGAGATCGTCGCCAACTTCATCAGTGGCCTCATCATCCTGTTCGAGCGCCCGGTGCGCGTCGGCGATGTCGTCACCATCGGCGACACATCCGGCGTGGTCACGAAGATCGAGATCCGCGCCACCACGGTGCGCAATTGGGATCGCCAGGAGCTGCTGGTACCAAATAAAGAGCTCATCACCGGGCGCATCACCAACTGGACCCTCTCGGACCCGATCAACCGCGTCGTCGTCCCGGTGGGCGTCGAGTACGGCAGCGATACCCGCAAGGCGTTACAGATCCTCGCCGAGGTGGCGCGGGAGAACGAGCGCGTGCTCGAAGACCCGGCGCCCATCATCACTTTCGAGGGCTTCGGCGACGACGCCCTGATGCTGGTGCTGCGTTGCTTCCTCGCCGACATGGACTATCGGCTGGACACCATCACGGCGCTCCACCAAGCCATCGACGACAGGTTCCGCACCGCAGGTATCGGCATCGCCTTTCCGCAGCGCGACATCCATCTGCGCTCGGCGCAGCCACTGGAAATCCACCTGCACCGCAGTGGGCGTCAGGAGGCGCCGGGCACCCATGCCGGTGCCACACAAGCCTGAGCCACAGACCGCCGATCACCCCTACCATGGCCCAACTCGACCGTTTGCACAATTGGTTCGGCCTCGTCTTCGCCTTGCGCTTGGATGGCGCCGGGGGCAGTATGCCCATCGGCTGGAGCGACCTCAGTGGACCACAGCCACGGCAACAGACATGGGTGCACCTCGATCTGCGCCATCCCAACGCCCACCGCTGGCTACGGGAGGACAGTGGCCTCGATGACCTGACGGTGGATGGCCTCACCAGCCCCACCCCTGCGCCCCGATTGGTGCGTCGCGGCCAGAGCCTGCTGCTCGTGCTCAAGGGTATCGACCAGAGCCACGACGCAACCCCGGGTGATATGGTGGCGGCACGCCTGTGGACCGATGGTCAGCGCCTGATCAGTTGCCGCAGCGAACGCTTGCGAGCCGTCGAAGATCTGCACATGGAGCTCCGTCATGGCAGCGGGCCCGCCGACATCGGCGCCATCATCGCAAGCCTCGCCGACCGGCTGATGACCCACGTCGACGACGTGCTGGAAGAGTTGCAGGCGACGGTGCTGCGCACCGCCCACGCCGGCACCCAGGCCCGCCATACGGAGAACATCGTCGCCGATCTGGCCACCTTGCGTCGGCGCATGATCCGTATGCGCTTTCACCTGACGCCGCAGCGCCGGGTCTTGAGCCAGCTCGCCGGCGAGCACCAGCCCTGGCTCGGCGATGCCGAGTGCCGCCTGGCGGGCGAAGTCGCCGAGCGCTGCCAACACGCCGTCGAGGGCCTCATCGCCGCCGGCGAGATCACGGCGATCACCCAAGATGAAATCCTCCAGCGCTCGTCCGAGACCACCGGACGGCGCGTCTACTCGCTCACCGTCATCACAGCCATCTTCCTGCCGCTGAGCTTTCTCACCGGGCTGCTCGGCGTCAACGTCGCCGGCATTCCGGATGCGAGTAACCCGCTGGCCTTCCTGCTGCTGTGTTTGTTCCTGCTCATCCTGGTGCTGGGCCAACTCTGGCTGTTGCGGCGGAAGGGATGGCTCTGAGGGCTGGCGCTGCGACCGATCGCCGGGCGGCTCGCAGGCACCCACTGCTCGGGCTGACCCGGGATCGCCTCCCCGCTATACTGCGGCGCCAGCCCCGCGCCCAGCGCGCGCCATCTCCCACCGCGATTACAAGAACCGATGGCAGACCCCGCCGCAACGGGCCGGCTCGCAACAGCTGCCCCAGACCCTGACCCAGCACTCGCCCCGGCGGTGGCGCTCGACGCCGGCGACACCCTGGCGGCGGTGGATCTCGGCTCCAACTCCTTTCACCTGCTGGTGGCGCGGATGGACGGCGGCACGCTTCAAGTCATGGACCGGCACAAGGAGATGGTCCGCCTCGGCGAGGGGCTCACCAGCGACAAGCATCTGCGCGAAGACGTGGCCGAGCGCGCCCTCGCCTGCCTGGAGCGCATGGGCCAGCGCCTGAAGGACATGCCGGCGGAGCACGTGCGCGCAGTGGGCACCAACACGCTGCGCCAGATTCGCCCGGAGGCGCACTTCGTGGAGCGCGCCGAGCGGGCGCTGGGCCATCCCATCGAGGTGATCGCCGGGCGCGAAGAGGCGCGGCTGATCTATCTCGGCGTCTCCCACGGCCTCGCCATCGGCGACGAGAAACGGCTGGTCATCGACATAGGCGGCGGCAGCACCGAGGTCATCGTCGGCCAGGGCTTCCAGCCGGTACTGCGCGAGAGCCTGCACTTGGGCTGCGTCAGCATGGCGCAG
>AACY020537805.1_pt1 | contig 13531 bp, 8 predicted proteins | sample 267378 | NCBI WGS metagenome assembly AACY02 (sample SAMN02954345, study PRJNA13694) | marine metagenome | biome: aquatic; feature: ocean; material: water; isolation source: isolated as part of a large dataset composed predominantly from surface... | reverse complement strand
GTCCCTGGACTACCCACTCCACCAGCCTGTCCACCTCCCGCACCATCACCGGACTGTCGAACGGCACCCGGTATTACGTGCGGGTGCGGGCTAACAACGCCGCTGGTGGCAGCGCGTATGCGACCGGATCCGCGACCCCGATCACCACCCCCGCCGCACCCACGCTGCAGCCCAGCACCTCGGGGGTTGGGCAAGTTACCGTGTCCTGGACCGAGCCCGCCGATGACGGCGGCTCCGCGATCACCGGCTACACAGTGCAATACGCCTCCAGCGCCAGTGGACCGTGGACCACCCACTCCACAAACCTCACCCTTACCCGCACCATCACCGGACTCGTGAACGGAACCCAGTATTTCGTGCGGGTCACCGCGAACAACGCCGCCGGCACCAGCGCGTGGGCGACCACCACCGCCACCCCGATCGATGTCGCATCGGCCCCAACCGGGCTAAGCATGACAGGGGGAGACAACCAGATCGCTGTCTCTTTCGCAGCATCTGCCGATGATGGCGGCTCCGCGATCACCGGCTACACGCTGAAGTACGCCTCCAGCGCCAGTGGACCGTGGACCACCCACTCCACAAACCTCACCCTTACCCGCACCATCACCGGGCTCGTGAACGGAACCCAGTATTTCGTGCGGGTCACCGCGAACAACGCCGCCGGCACCAGCGCGTGGGCGACCGGATCCGCAACCCCGGTCCCTGACTTCAATAGCGCCACCGGCGGAAGCGTCACAACCGTAGTTAACTACAACGGCACTGGGAAAACTTGGCGTGTGCACACGTTCAGGTCGAGCGGCACCCTAAATGTCACGGATGTAGCCCAGCCCTTCAGGGTGCTGGCTGTTGGCGGTGGCGGCGGATCAGGTACTGGCGGTGGTGCTGCATGGGGTAACGGTGCGGGTGGCTCCGGCGGCGGCGGCGGCGGACAGGTTATACAAACACAGGTCAGCCTCACTCCCGGGAATCACTCAGTGATCGTGGGCGCCGGAGGCGCTGGAGCACCAGACCCGGCAACAGGCTCAAACTTCGCCGGGTCACCTGGCGGTAACTCATCAATATCAACTGTCGTCGCACGCGGCGGCGGCGGCGGGGCCACCTGGAACAAACCCGCCAACAACTCAAACGGTGGACCATCTGGAGGTGCCGGCTCTGCCTGGCAAGGGTACGGAGGACACGGCGCAGGGGGAGCGAATAACGGCGTTAACGGGGGAGCGGGAGTGGTCAGCAACTACTCGGGAAGCAGCATGAGTTACGGTGGCGGGGGAGGTTCCTACAACGCGGGAAATGGCGGATCCGGCGTTGGTGGCAAAGGTGGAACATGGACGGTCTACCCGTCCGCCGGCGTAGACAACCGTGGTGGCGGTGGCGGCGCGGGAGTGGGAGGCTCCAATCGAGGAGGATCTGGCGTTGTCGTGATTGCATACCCGATTTCATGACAATTCCCCAGGAACTCCCGCACATCATCTACGCCCGCGGCTAACAACTTCCAGAACAAAATAGGTCTACGCCCATTAAGACGAACGTTGCCACCATAACTAGAGGAACTCGCTTACCTGCGCACCAGCCCCAGGAACCTAAGGATGGAGAGATACAGCCACACGGTGCTGATGAGGAGCCCGAGGGATAGCAGCCAAGCGTAGGCAACAGGTGCGCCGCCGACGATGGCGCGTTCGGTGTCCCCGAAGTTCACGATCAGGCTCCACGCTGACAATGCGATAGCGAACGCGGCGACGGCGATGCCGAGCAGCCCGAGCCCGAAGAACCCCCACCCGTCACCGACACCGAAGAACACGCCCGCCCCGAGGGACAAGAACGAGAACACCAGGTAAGAAATAAGGAGAACGAGGAACACGCGGCGTCCCTGCGTGGAATTACGCACCCGGGGGATCCGGTACACCACCAGGCACACCGCAAACACCACCGCCGTCGCCAACACCGCGGTCACCACAATGTCGGAGCCGTACCGTTCCGCGAACACACGAGAGATCACACCAACGACGGCGCCCTCAAGAACAGCGAACAGTAGAGGGAGTGAGGCGTTGATGGTTTTACGGAAGAACGCCCACATGGCGACCCCGAACGCCGCCAACGGCAACACCAGCATCGTGAACCCGTTCGCGGGCAGGGCAACCCAACCAGCGACCGCGGTGACGACAGTGATCGCGAACAGCGCCGCGGTACGAGCCAGCACATCCGGCAGTTGCAAAGTGAGTTCAGCCTGCGGGGTGCGTTGCTCCCGCTCCACAGCAGTTAACGCTTCAGACAGCAACGGGTTAGCGTTCATCATTTTGGCGTCGCTCCTTGTCACATAGATGAGGTTTGCTGGTGTTATGTATCGGCGGTTTTCCCCGTCGGGACGCGTCCGGGTAGGGGTTGGGTGGCTGTTGGGTTGCCGGTTAGGGGCGGTTCGCGTTGTTCGTGTCCGCGCCGCCGGACACGTTGTTGATGAGCACTACAACGATGTGTACGACGGGGAGCAGGAGAGGGCGGACGTTCAGGAGATGCTTAGGGTCACGGTGTCGGTGGTAGTGGCGGTGTCGTCGGTGACAGTGACGGTGACGTCTGCTGGGAATGGTCCCAACCCTGTCGCGAGTGTGGCGGGGGTGTTGAGTTGCCCGTTCGCGTTGCGCCCCCAGCATTGAATACCCCCCGAAGTGGTGAGAACACAGGAATGGTGCGCCTCGGAGCGAAGCGACTGGATGTTGGCTTGCTGCACCGATTCGGGGATGTTCAACTGTCCGTAACTATTGTCCCCCCAGCAGGAGACTTCTCCAGCGAGGGTGAGGGCGCATGTGTGGTAGATCCCGGTCGAGACCGCTTGAGCCCCACCCGACTGCAATTCCTCTGGAACAGCAGATTCGCTGTACTTGTTGCGACCCCAACACTGGATTCCGTTGTCTGTTTTTAGAACGCAGGTGTGCCCGTGTCCGCCGGTGGAAACGGCCGCCGCCCCGGAGGTTTGCAACTCGGCGGGGACACTTGTCTTCGACCACGCCGTGTCGCCCCAGCAGTCGACTCCTCCGCTGCCGGTGACCGCGCATGTGTATTCATCCCCCGCAGAAATGTCTATTACCGATCCGGCTGCTTGGAGTGCCGCGGGAACGGTGGTCTCCCCATAAATGTTCGCGCCCCAGCAGTCCGCCGCCCCGCTGGTGGTGCGCACGCACGTGTGCCAGCGTCCGAGGTCAACTGCTGCCACGCCAGCGGATTGGTATGCCGCGGGGACAGTGGTTTGCCCGTAGTCGTTGTTGCCCCAGCATTGGACACCGCCGGTGCTGGTGAGAGCGCAGGTGTGGAGGGAGCCTGCGACAACATCGACGGCGGTTGATGGCGCTTGTAGCGCTGCCGGCACATTGGACTGTCCGTCGCTGTTGCGCCCCCAGCAGTCGACGCCGCCGGAGGAATTCACCGCGCAGGTGTGCCCGGTGCCGCCGACAGCCACCGCGGAGGCATAGTCCCACTCGTCTGCGGCGGGTCCGGTGAACGTGCCGGTAGCGGTATCGAATGTGACGCCGGCGGGTAACGCTTCGGTGACGCTGAAGGACCGCTCCCCCAGCCCGCCAGAGACGGTCGGGGCTAGCGTTTCGTTTGCTGACCCTTCGGTGAGAACCGTGTCCCCGTAGGACAATACGAGTGGTTCGATACCGTTTGCGTTTCCGTCGCAGTCGTAGTTGCGGATACCTTCAGTTAGGTCCACCGAATAAGTATCACCAGAGTCGGACACGCCTTCCACACACAAGGTCTCCCCCGATCCAGACACGGTGAGGGTTTGAGTGGGAGTGAAGGTGCCGGCTGTGCCAAGGTTCACAATTTCACCTGCGATGACTTCTGCGGGGAGAGTTTCCCCATTCGTTTCCGCAACTTGGAGCAGTTTCGCGGCGTTCGCCAGGTCGGATTTCAACGCGGTGTCGCTGGCCTTATCCGCCTGCGACAAAAACACCGGAATCGCGATGGCGGCGAGTATCCCGATCACCACAATCACCACGAGTAATTCGACGAGGGTGAATCCGTGCGTGGTGGGTCGAGAGATAATGGGTGTGGTGCTGCGAAGCGTCATCGTTGCTGCACCCGCTTACTGTCGTAGACGGCTGGTTGTTGCGGGGTGCATGAGGAGGATGCGGTGGAGGTGTGAGCCATGGCTAGATCCCGTATCGCCCACGGAAGGCATTAAAATTCTGGGCAACTTCTTCGGCGGTGAACGCTCGATCATAGACAAGCACCGCAGCGATATCCCCTTCGAAGTGGTGCGCGCGAGCGTCATCCCGGGTGCCAATTCGAAGAGTTCCGCCTTCGATAGGTGTGGGGGTGTCACGCGTTTTTTCGGCTAGCAGTATCCCGTTCTTGTAGGCTTTCAAGGTGGAACCGTCGAAGGTGAGAGCCCCGATTTCCCATTCGTTATTGTCGAAGGTGGCGTTTCCGTGCAGTACGTAAATGTCGTCCCAATTGGTGCCGGCACTGTAACCGCCGTATCCGATTTGTATGTCACTGTTGTTGAGACGAAACACGTCCCCGTCGTTTTTGCGCGACCGCCACACTGCCATTGCGGTAACCTCGTTCATGCTCGGCAGTGGCACATCGAATCGGCTGCGGTTATTGGCTATTTCCCCGTCAATGAATTCGAAGTAGCCACCGAACTCGGAATGGTATTTCGGGTATTCAGGGGAGGAACTCCCCCGCTTAATAGCGGTCTGGTTTTCGGCGCTCAGGTCAGTCCAGTCGCCACCGAAACCTGGGTAGGACTGCGGGTTCGCGGCATCCAAATGCAACACGAGCCCGTCCGTTATCAACGCACCACTCGGGATACCGGCACAGTCATGGTCTCGCACCCCGTTCTCGAAATCAGCGGAAAATGTGTTCCCGGAATCCGACACTCCCTCCACGCACAGGGTCGCCCCCGAACCGGTGACGGTCAGGGTTCGCGTGGAGGTGAATGCTCCGGCTGTGCCGAGGTCAACAGCCTGTCCGGCGGTGATCTCCGAGGGGAGAGTCTCCCCATTTGCTTCCGCCACTTGTAGCAGTTTCGCCGCATTCGTCAGATCCGATTTCAGTGCCGTGTCGCTGGCTTTGTCCGACTGGGAGAGCAATAAAGGTATGGCAATGGCGGCGAGAATCCCAATAACGACAATCACCACCAGCAGTTCCACCAGCGTGAACCCGCGGGATACGGCGTGGCGTGTCGATGGTGCACCCCGTTCCGTTGCCGCTGCGCCCTGCTTCACCGGCATTCCTCCCTTTCCCGGAGTAGAGCCCATCTCTATGTGGGTGTCTGAAGGGTTGTATCGGCCTGTCCTGGCGGCAGCGATGGGCGGGGAACGGGAAACGGGAATGGGTCGCCCGTTGTCAGGAGGGGTGCGCCGGGCGGGGTTAGTCGACGGTCAGGGTTATGGGCTGGTCGGTCGTGACAGTGTCGTCAGTGACGGTGATGGTCACGGTGGCTGGGAAACCTGCTGGAGTGGTCAGAGTGTTGGTCGGTGTGTCACGGTGTGTGGTGGTGTCGTCGCCGAGTTGACCGTTGGTGTTGCGCCCCCAGCAGTAGAGGGTGTCGCTTGGGGAGGTGGCGGCGCATACGTGTCTCCTGCCGGCGTTGAGGGTGGTGATGGTGGAAATGTTGAGTACTTGTACTGGGATGGCGCTGTTGGTTGTGGTGGTGTCGCCGAGTTGCCCGTACGTGTTGCGGCCCCAGCAGTAGGCGTTGCCGCTGCTGGTGGTGGCGCAGGTGAATAGTGTTCCTGCGGTGACCTGCACGACGTTTGTTAGTTCGCCGTTGCCGCTGGCGGGTTGTACGGCGATGGGAGTGGGGCGGTCGGTAGTGCTGCCGTCCCCGAGTTGCCCGCTTGAGTTATGCCCCCAGCAGTAAATGCCGTTGGTGTCAGTGGTTCCGCAGGTGTGGTGGTAGGAGGACGTGAGCGAGGCTATTCCTGTGAGGCTCCCTACCCCTTCGGGTCCTTTCACTTGGATCGGTCGGATGTACATAGTGCTGGTGGTTCCTTGCCCGAGTTGCCCGTAAGTGTTGCGTCCCCAGCAGTAGACACTGCCGGTGGGGGCAGTGGTGGCGCACACGTGGTTGGCTCCTGCGGAGAGGGACTCGATATTGGATAGCGCACCTGTGCCGTCTGTTCCGGTGACTTGTGTGGGGGTGTTGGTTTGGGTTCGCGTGTTATCCCCTACTTGCCCCCAGTAGTTGTCGCCCCAGCAGTACAGGGTTTGTGTGGAGGTGATGGCGCAGGTGTGGTTCCATCCCGTTTGAACGTGGCTTATGTTGGTAAGGGTGCCGGTTCCGGCTAGTCCTTGCACCGGGTTGGGGGTGGTGGAGTATTCGCCGTCGTAGCCGAGTTGCCCGTAGTTGTTCCGCCCCCAGCAGTACACGCTTTCGCTACTGGTGGTGGCGCAGGTGTGCTCAAAGTTTGACGACAGTTGCGTCACGTTTCCGAGGTATCCCGAGCCGCCGGAGCCGACGACGCGGACGGGAGTGTTGGAATCTGTGGTGGTGCCGTCGCCGAGTTGCCCGTAGTTGTTACCTCCCCAGCAGTAGACAGCGGAGGTGTCGGTGAGGGCGCACGTGTGCGTGGACCCTGCTGCTATCTGAGTCGCTTGGAAATGCCACTCTGATGCGCTCGGACCAGAGAACTCTCCGGTTGCTTGATCGAACAATACCCCGTCGGGAAGCGATCCTGCGATAGCGAAAGATACATCTGATCCGTCGCCTCCGGACACAGATACTGTCAAGGTTTCCCCATCTGATCCTCGGGTGAAACTCGTGCCGGAGTATGTCATCACGAGTGGTTCGATGCCGTTTGCGTTTCCGTCACAGTCGTAGTTACGGATGCCTTCGCTCAGGTCCGCAGAGAACGTGTTGCCGGAATCTGAAACCCCTTCCACGCACAGGGACTCCCCCGACCCGGTCACGGTGATGGTTTGCGTGGAGGTGAACGTTCCCGCGCTGCCGAGGTCGACGGACTGCCCGGCGGTGATCTCCGAGGGGAGGGTTTCCCCGTTCGCTTCCGCCACCTGTAGCAGTTTCGCCGCGTTCGCCAGATCCGACTTCAGGGATGCGTCGCTTGCTTTATCCGCCTGCGACAAGAACACGGGGATCGCGATAGCGGCGAGAATCCCTATCACGACAATCACTACGAGTAGTTCCACGAGCGTGAATCCGCGTGTGGTGGTGCGAATCTGGGTCCCGCCCCGTGTCATCCGCAGCATGGACGCTCCTGTTCTTCGCCATTTTCCCGAGTCTCTCCGGGGGTGCCGCCCGCACCCGTTTAGGCGCTTGCAGTACCTATCGGCGCCGTTTCAAGAAAAACGCGCCCCATCTCGAGATTTCCAGGCTCGCAAGAAGGGGATGTGGCATTCCGTGGTTAATGATTACCCCCTCCCCCCAAAAAAGAGCCCCCGCTGGGTGTGCTATACTATTGTGCGTACAGTGAGGTGTTCCGGACGTGGTTCGCCTAGGGTGTGCTTAGGGGAGAAGGGGGTCGCGGATGCGTACCGTGACATTGACGGGTACTGCTGCAGAACTCGTGACCGCCGCGGGGACGCTGTACCGTCACACGTACATCCTCAGATCCGCGGGTCTCCCCTACTGGGCGGAGGACTACCAACCCGCCGCAGCCGACTACCCCCACGACGCCACCCCAGAAGGATCACCCTCCCCCGTGTCGCGGTGGGTCCTCACCAGTGACGATGTGGTGGTGGAGTCGTTCGGTGCGCTGCTGGCGCACCACGACCGGGAGGAGCCAGGGGTTACCTGGATTCCCGGTCTACCGGAAGGCGCCCTGCCCGTGCAGTCCGCGGGCTTCACCGCACCCGTGTGTGTGGTGTGCGGCACCCGCCGGTCCCGGCACCATTACCTATTCGCCGGCGGCACCAGCGAGCACCGGGACCCAGTGTGGGTGGGGGGTGCGTGCCTGGAACGCCAGGACTCCCGCTTCACCAGCAGCGCCCTATTTAACGCTTTCCTGTCCCCCAGTGTTCTGCTGCAGCGAGCCCGCACCGATCTGCCCGCGTTCGAGCATGTGCCGGTGGGGGTGGTGCTCGCGGCGGTCATGTGGCTGCAGGGCGCCAACCCGCATCTGCCTCCCGCGGATGCCCGTTTCACGGTCGAAACGGAGTTGATTAGGTACGCCCAGCATGGGACTGTCCGCCCGGAGATCGGGGATGTCTTGCTGCCTGCTGAGGTGCAAAGAGTGCAGTTGGTGGGTGTGCAGCCTGAGACGGTGATGGAACGGAAACTGTGGGATCTCGCCCAGCACGGACCTGTCCCGATTTTGGGGACAGTGGTGGGGTTGTTCCTGCAGACCCCGCGAGTGTTGCAGCGCGCCGAGGCGCGGGCTCTCGCACACGAGTTAGGGTTTCCCTCGCACGACACCCCCTCGCGAGAACACGTCGGGACCGTGGGGGAACGATTCCGGGACATGGATGTTCTAGTGGTGGAGTCGCGGTGGCTTCCCGACGGCGGCGCGATCGTGGTGTTCCAAGACACCCGAGGCAACAAGATGACGTGGTTCACCGACACACACATCCCCGAGAAAGGCGCGCATGGTTCCCTCACCGCGACCGTGAAGAAACACGACTGGTTCCAAGGTAACGCCGACACCCGCGTCAACCGGTGTGCCTTCAACGCGCACTAGCCAGCAGCCACAACCCCACTACTGTTCCCAAACACGGGCACCTGGCGCCCCCGGCTCTCCTCGGCTGTCCACGGTGAACCACCTGGCTGGTGCCTACGCCGCGTCGAGAGTGACGCTAGTGGTCGCGGAACCCGTGGAGTCGGTGACGGTGACATCCACGGTCGCGGGGAACGGTCCCGCGGGGGACGCCAGATGCGACGGTGGTGTGGCTTGCCCGTCGGTGTCACGTCCCCAACACTGCACCGCACCGGTGCTTTCCACTGTGACGCATGAGTGGTACCGCGCTACCCGCAGGTCAGAAGCGCCGGAGGTTTGTAGCGACTCCGGGACGTTTCCGTGCCCGCTCCAGAACATTCCCCAACACTGCACGCCACCGGATGTGGTGAGGACGCATGCGTTGTAGACCCCCGGTTCGATCTTGGCTATATCCGCGGCCTGCACAGACGCGGGAACATCAGTTTGCCCCCACTCATTGTCTCCCCAGCACTGAATACCGCCGGCGTCGGTGAGCGCGCACGTGAAACTGAAACCCGCAGACACGGACGCGACACCGCTAACCTGCAGGCTCGCTGGCACATCGGTTTGCCCGTAGCCGTTAGCACCCCAGCATTCGACTCCTCCACTAGTAGTCAACACGCACGTATGCACATACCCAGCCGTCACCTGAGCCACACCCCCCGTTTGCAGATCAACCGGCGGCGTGGACTGCCCCTCACTGTTACGCCCCCAGCACTGCATTCCCCCGCCGGTGAGCAGCGCGCACGTGTGCAACCCGCCCGCGATCACCTCCGTAGCCGTGTCCGGGCCACCGGGGGCGAGATTCGCCGGGACATTCGTCTGCCCATGGCTGTTGTATCCCCAGCATTCGATGCTGCCGCTGGTGAGCAGCGCGCACGTGTGCCACCACCGGCTCGCCGTAACCTGAGTCGCGGTATCCCCGCCACCGGGGGCGAGGTTCGCGGGAACATCGGTTTGCCCCTCATTGTTGCCGCCCCAACATTCGACGAACCCATCCGCTCTGACTGCGCATGCGTGACCGCCACCGGCATCAAAATCGGTAACACCCCACTCCCCCGAATCGGGACCGGTAAACGCGCCACTGCTCGCATCGAAAGTCACACCAGATGGAAGGTCGCCGCTGACGGCGAACGTTTTCGCACCGTCACCACCGGACACCACGGCAGACAAAGACTCCCCATCGCTTAAGGCACTGAACGTGCCATCCGGGTAAGACAAGACGAGTGGCGCGATACCGTTCGCATTTCCGTCACAGTCGTAGTTACGGACCCCCTCGCTTAGATCCGCCGAGAACGTGTCTCCGGAATGGGACACCCCCTCCACGCAGAGAGTTTCCCCGCTGCCGGTGACGGTGAGGGTCTGACTGGATGTGAAGGTGCCGGCGGTACCTAGATCGACAACCTGTCCCGCCGTAATCTGCGACGGCAGGGTTTCTCCGTTGGCTTCCGCGACTTGCAGCAACTTCGCCGCGTTCGCGAGGTCGGACTTGAGCGCGGTGTCGCTGGCTTTATCCGCCTGGCTAAGGAATACCGGTATCGCGATGGCGGCGAGGATCCCAATCACCACGATCACGACGAGCAACTCGACGAGGGTGAACCCGCGGGCGCGCCGAGCAACAGGATTCGCGACCCCACGGGTGCGGTGCCGGGTCAGCACAGGGATTCCCTCACTTTCCGTGCTTGCGGCTGGCATACATGGGTGCTGTATCGGCCTGCGCTTTTGGGGTTATCTCGAGCCGATCACGAAAGCGGTTGCGTGGTCGGTGAGTTCCACTTGGGGGGAATGCCAGCGAGTGATCTGCCCAGCGTGGGGGTCCCCGTTGCCTTTTGCCATTGAGAACCCTGGATTTGGACCTTGAGATTGCGTCCTGAGCACTGCAACTGCCCCGAATCGTCGGTATTCCTCCGTGATGTAGTAGGGACCGTCGTCAAGTGGCTCCAGTCCCGCTTCCCGCATAACCTCTTCCGCGGCGGACGGATCCAACTTCCGAGGTAAACGCCGATTGGCATACCCGCAATCCCGGCACCCCCCAAAACCAGAACGCAGATTCGAAAGCCGAGGACTAACCTCCCTCCCGCACGCGAGGTGAACCGCCCGCCAAGGACGCGTCGACCCCGGATACGACTCCAAAGGCTCATACCCAAAGGAGACCAGGGACTCGTTCGCTTCATCGACAGTTAGCCGCGGCACCCCGCATGTATCGGGACTCCAAAATTCCGACTAAAGCAGATAAAAGTAGGAAGCGGGGTAGTGAGGGCTATCGCGTTGGTTTGTCAGTAGATCCCGCCGTGTTCGCGGAACACTTGCAGGACGGCATCCTTGTCAGCGACGTGCTGTATGGCTTTACGGCATGTGGGGTCTTTCAGGTCGAGGCGTAGGAGTGCCCCTTCGGGGTCGACGATGACGGCGTCAATGCGTTGATACGCGTCGCCGTGTTCTTTGGCGTAGGCGGCGAGTCCGCGCCACTTGGGTCCGGTGTCGGCGAATGTGTAGTTGTGCGGGTCGACGATGCTGGGTTTGATGCCGTCGTCTGTTTGGTGAAAGAACACGAAATCTGGGTAAAAGGGTTTGTCGTAGCCTGAAGTGTCTTGGTAGGGGATCCGGAGTGCGCGTTCGCCTCCTGTGGGGTTGCGGTACCAGGCGGTGACACCGCGGGCTAGTTCAGTTTCTAGGACCGGGGCTTCCCAGGTGTTTAGGTTTGCCGGGTATCCATTTTTGGGTGTGGTGTAAACGTGGGATCCCCATGTTGGGGTGGATTCGGTACGGTTCGCGAGAATCGATGTCGGCAGGATGAGGGGGGCTAGTTCGCTGTCTTTCGCGGAGGCGCGGATTTGCTGGTAAGCGGCTTTCGCTGCGTCGGGTAGGTGTGAGATTGCGGGGCTTGCGTCTTTCAGCCAGCGTTGGACGAGTTCCTCAGCAGCGTTCTCGACGGTTTCTACAATGGTTGGGTCGCTAGCGAGCGCGGCCACAATTATTTTCGCTTGATCAGGATCCATCGGCTCCTCAGGGTCGTGTTCTAGATCCTGGTCCAAAAGCCACGACCAATAGTCATTCGCAAGCCCATCGCGAAAACCCCGCTTGGCGTTCCCGAACAGCCGGTTGATATCTCGTGAATCAACGCGTGAGTGTTCACCGCGGCTGGTGCGTGTCCCATCAGCCAGGTTGACTGTTTCCCGTCCAATATCGATGCGGTAGAGCCCGTCAATGAGAGCATCCATCTCTCCGCGATCTTCCAGTGCTTCCCGTTCTCGTTCGATAGTGGCGATGAGGTGCTTATTGGCGGAGTGGACGGCGCGTTCACGGATTCCGTCGCGGGCGAGCCGGGCTGCCAGGGTTCGCAGGCGCGCCACTTGGGAACGGTGAGCACGACCAGGCACCACGTACGTGGGCAGCGATTCGAGGATGCTTGTGACGTCCGTGGGGATACGTGTGTTGCGGATGCATTCGATGGAGTTGACTTGGATTTCGGTGGTCGGACCGTTGGGATCGCTGCGGAGCCGTTCCACCACAGCGTCGACGCTTTCTTTGTCGAATAGAGGCAGGAAAAGGCTAACTGAGTTGAGGAGGTCGTCCGTGGGGATTTGTCGGGCGAGTGGGGTGCGCACCATCCGTCCTATGAGTTGCGCAATGTACGTGTAGTCCTCCGCTCGACGGAACGACAGCATCACTTCCGCGCGGGGGCAGTCCCAACCCGTGGTGAGGGCCTGCTTGAACAGCACCACACGCAGGTCTTTGTCATCTTGAATGTCCTCGGGTGCGATGTAGCGCACGGGTTGACCGGCTACATCCAAGGTCGCGTGCGACTCGAATGAGTGGGCAATTGCGCGTCCATTCAACTCAGACCACTCATCCCCCAAGACCTCCAGGATCTCGCCCAGAACACTGTCGCTGGCTTGATCAACCACCTGCACAACAAGCGCTGGACGTACAAGCGGCTCATCTTCGCTATCGGAGTACGCCTTCCATCTAACCGACATCTCCCGCAGCGACGCGGCAGCCGCGCGGGTCAACGTCGCCGCGCTCGGCTGCGACTCATCCGGATGTCGAATATCCAGCACATCCTTCAGCAGACCACTGGCACGAACATCTTCCGGATCAACAGCGATCGTGCGAGTAGTGCGCGACGGGGACGCGGCGCGCTCCATCGCCTCACGGAAACGCTCAGGGGTCGCAGAAATACCCCACACCACAGGAGCCGGAGGCAAGACTCCGTTCGGGTCACTAATGATGCGCGAAACAATCGTTGGACGGGACCGATCGCCACTACCCGTACCCCTGTGTGCTTCATCTATAACGACGTAGAAGTGGCCGCCACGCTCTCGAATCGTGTTCCCGATCGTCTCCCACAACGACCAGCGGCGCCCATCCGTGCCAGACTGAACAAAGGTCGCAGACGTACTCAACTTCTGAATGTTCAGAAAATAGACGCGGTTACGGTCGAAAGTCTGCTGGTCGAACCCCTCGTCCACAGTCACGAGGTGGGCATGCTTCAAACCGGTGGAACCAATGAGCATCTTTCGCTTCGTCTGCTCATTAAGGCTTGGCATATCCGTGATCCACAACACCGTCGCATCCGGATCTCCGGGGGCATCCTCATCACCCAAGAACAAGGACTCAATGACCGCGGTCGCGATGACTGTCTTGCCCGCGCCCGTAGGGGCGGTGAGACTCAGCGCCGAATACTCGCCATCCTCGGAGAACTCGCGTGTCGCTCGGCGCAACCGCGCAGCAACATCACCCGCCGCTTCTGCCTGATAGTCCGTCAAAATGAAACGCACGACTACTCCCCCGTCCCAGTGTTGATCTCAAAAGTCGACAAGTAGTCCTCGTAAAGCATTGTGGGCTCCACCCAATCAGGCAGTTCACTCGCCACCTGCTGA
>AACY020521770.1_pt1 | contig 13541 bp, 15 predicted proteins | sample 267378 | NCBI WGS metagenome assembly AACY02 (sample SAMN02954345, study PRJNA13694) | marine metagenome | biome: aquatic; feature: ocean; material: water; isolation source: isolated as part of a large dataset composed predominantly from surface... | reverse complement strand
CCGCCGTGGAGGTGACGGCGTAGAGCCGCGGGATTCGCTCGCTGTTGTAAACGCGGAATTCACGCACCAGCGAAGCCCCCGGATCACGAAGGGCCTGGTTGAGCACCACCGAACCCTCCGGATCGGACACGGAGCGATGAAAGGTGCCCCGGGGAATGCGCAGGATGTCGCCACCGCTCTCCAGCCGCACGATGTGAAACGGCTCCCTCCAGCTGAGATTGACCAGGTAAAACGTGCGTCCGCCGCTGGCGGCGAGCAGGTTGTCTTCCTGATGCGGATGCAGATAGAACTGCCAGGCGCCGGAGTCGGGGTCATTGGGGGGACTGACCGCCGGACCGCTGTGAATCACCAGATCGCGGGCATTGGAGCCATCGACCGTGACGTCAAAAAAGCGCACAGACGGCGTATCGCGAAAGCGTTCATAGGGGAGCAGTTCGAACACTGAGGCGGCATCCTGTCCGTGGCAACCACCGTTGTACGAGTCAGCCCGGGCAGCGTCGGTGACCGATGCGACCGAATCCACCAACCGGCGTTCAACCACCGAGATAGGCCATCTCCGCACGCTCAGGCACAAGTCCCGATTTCAGGCCGCGCTCCTCGCTGTAACGGTCGGTTCGTGCTCTCCAGTGCTGACGGAGCACTGCACAGAGAACCTCAGGGTCGTTGCATGGCTCGAGCCACGGCCGAAGGTTGAGACCCGTCGAGGCAAAGAGGCAAGTGAACAGCTGGCCATCAGCGGTGATCCGGGCCCGATTGCAATCAGAGCAAAACGGCTCGCTCACAGAGGCGATCATCGCCACCACGCCGGCTCCATCTCGGTAACGCCACCGCCGGGCCGTACCCCCCACTGGCCGACCCAGGGGCTCCAGGGGCCAAACCGTTTGCAGTTGACGGAGCATCTCCGCCGCCGGCATGACCTGATCGCCGCTCCAGCCGTTCCGATGCCCCACATCCATGAACTCGATGAGGCGTAGTTCCAGCCCCTGGTCACGGGCAAAGGCCGCCAAGGGCAGCAGCTGATCCTCATTGCGACCCCGCTGGATCACGCTGTTGAGCTTGAGTGCACCCAAACGAGGGTCAAAGCCAGCCTCACGAGCCACCACAATCGCCTCCCTCACCGCAGCAAGGGCACGGGCACCCGCCTCGCCCACCTCCGGCAATCCAGCCATGGCGGCCACCACAGCGGCATCCAGGCCATCGAGGCTGAGGGTGATCCGATCCAGACCAGCTCGCCGAAGACGCTCAGCCCTGGCTTGATCCAGGAGCAAGCCATTGCTGGTGAGAGCCACCTCCTTCAGTTTCGACAGTGGATCGCCTGGCTGTTGTCGCCGCAGGAGAATCGCCTCAAGCAAGGGCTCCAGCTGGTCACTGAGCAAGGGTTCACCACCGGTGAGGCGCAGGGAGCGAACACCAAGGCGACAGCAGGCCTCGATCAGCGCCAGGCGCTGCGACTGACTCAGCAACCCGCTCACCTCCCTGTGGTCGGGCTGGCAATAGGAACAGGCGAGATTGCAACGGGCCGTCAACGACAGACGCAACACCTGAAGAGGGCGCTGCCTGCGGTCCGTCACCAACTCAGAACTCACCATCAGTCAACGCTGCCAGATCAGCGGGATGGTTGGCATTGAGCAGCAGCTCTGGAGGCAGAAAAAAGGAGCGGTGGGGAATCTGGTGCAACCAATCGTGCCAGCGATGGCAGCCGCGATCCATCTGCCGTTCCAGTGCGACCTGAGAGCTGCTTCTGCAGGGATAGATCCCCAGCAGAGGCTGTAGCCGTTCACCATCGTGGGCCACCAAGGCGATGTGCTCCTGCTCCCGCCAGGCGGCCTGCAGCGTCTGCAATGTCATCAGTGTGAGGCAAGGCAGGTCGATCGGAAGCACCAGCCAGGCCTCATCGTCCCGAGCCGAGAACACAGCGGCGAAAGCCTGCAGAGGCCCGGCAGGCGGCCAGGGCTCAGACAGCACACGCAACTGCGGGGTCCGGGAAGCCAGATACTCCTGATGACTGGCATGGCCGGAAAGCACCAGCACCGGCAACTCGAGGGCCATCGCCAAGGCCACGGTGTTCTCCAGCCAGGTGCCGCCTCTGGGATGGGGCAGCAGAGCTTTGTCAGAACCCATGCGACGACTGGCGCCACCGGCAAGCACACAGGCACGTAGCAGTCGCGGCACAGCACTGACCCGGAACTTCATCACTTAGCACCACAGCAGAGGAGAGATTCCGTAACAACAGCGACCAAAGAGGTGGCCAGGAAGTGGTGCAATAAAACTGCGGTCAGCATTCGCGCCGCAACGGAAATCCTGGACGCTGCTTTTTGAAGCCGGGGTTTGATCCCTCCTCATCCATCACCCCATGCTTGGCGATCTCTGGTCGTTCCAAGGGAGATATCGAACGCTCCATCTTACTTGGTTCGCCTTTTTTCTCACTTTTGTTGTCTGGTTCAATCTGGCTCCTCTGGCCACCACAGTGAAAGCGGATTTCGGCCTCAGTGTTCCCCAGATCCGAACCCTGGCGATCTGCAACGTGGCACTGACCGTGCCTGCTCGCATCCTGATCGGGATGTTGCTCGACAAATTCGGACCGCGGATCACCTACTCCACTCTGCTGGTGTTTTCGGCCGTTCCCTGCCTGATGTTTGCCGCTGCCCAAGACTTCAATCAGCTGGTCGTCGCTCGCCTGTTGCTTTCCATTGTGGGCGCTGGCTTCGTGATCGGGATCCGCATGGTGGCCGAATGGTTCTCTCCCAAGGAAATCGGTCTTGCGGAGGGAATTTATGGTGGTTGGGGCAACTTTGGCTCCGCCTTTTCCGCCCTCACACTTGTCATTGTGGCCGGCTGGCTTTCCTTCTCCGGTGGCTTTGAGCTTCCCAATGGCGAAATCCTGAACTGGCGTGGCGCCATTGCACTCACGGGCATCATTTCGGCTGTTTACGGTTTCATCTATTACGCAAGCGTCAGCGACACACCTCCTGGCAAGACCTACCAGAAGCCTGTCAAATCAGCCGGCCTGGAAGTGACCTCGATGAAGGATTTTTGGGGTCTGCTTGGCATGAATGTGCCCTTCGCCGCCATCCTCTCAGTGCTCTGCTGGCGCCTCAAAAAAGTCGGTTTTCTGAATGACGACACCTATCCCCTGGCCTTGCTTGCGGTGCTGATCTGGTTCGTCTTTCAGACCTGGGGAATCATCCGCACCAACCGTGAGCTTATCCTAGGCACCAAAACTTATCCCAAAGAAGATCGCTACGAATTCAAGCAAGTCGCCATCCTCGAACTCACCTACATCGTCAACTTCGGTTCCGAACTGGCCGTGGTGTCGATGCTGCCTGCATTCTTCGAAAGCACCTTCGATCTGCCCAAGGCCACTGCCGGCATCCTGGCCTCCTGTTTTGCCTTCGTGAACCTCATCGCCCGTCCAGGCGGCGGTCTGATCTCCGATCGCCTTGGAAGCCGCAAAGGCACGATGGGTTTCCTCACCATCGGCCTGGGCATTGGCTATCTGGTGATGAGTCTGATCAAACCGGGCACCTTCAGCGGCAGTGCCGGCATTGTCATCGCTGTCTTGCTCACCATGGCCTGCTCCTTCTTTGTGCAAGCCGGTGAGGGTGCCACCTTCGCCATGGTGCCACTGGTGAAGAAGCGGGTCACCGGCCAGGTTGCCGGCATGGTTGGGGCTTACGGCAACGTTGGAGCCGTGGCCTATCTGACCATCTTCAGCCTTCTGCCCATTTGGATGGGTGGCGATGCCAAGGATCCCTCACCCGAAATCGTGGCAGCCTCCAACAGTGCCTTCTTCCAGGTGCTGGGGATCGCCGGCCTGATCGTGGGCTTCCTCTGCTTCTTCTTCCTGAGGGAACCGAAGGGATCTTTTGCTGAAGAGCATGCCGATGAGGTCGCGCTGGCAAGGATCTGAATCACCCTTTTCCAGCGCTGATGCTCCCTGCGCCAATCACCCTCTCTCGCCATGGCCGAGCCGTTAACAAGCCAACACAGCCAGTGTCCCTACTGCGGTGTTGGCTGCGGTCTTGAGCTTCTACCTCCCGGGGAAGCCGGCAAGGCCGTCAAGCGTGATGCCGATGGAACACCGATGTGGAGCTCCCGCGGTGATCGAGACCATCCCTCCAGCCTCGGGCAGGTTTGCATCAAAGGGGCCACGGTCGGGGAAACCCTGGCCCGAGGTCGACTCAATCAACCTCTCTATCGCGCCAGTCTCGACCAGGATTTTCAGCCGATCGACTGGGATCAGGCCCTGGATCTGCTTGAAGGTCGAATTCGTAGCAGCCTCGCTGGCAAGGGGCCCCAGGCGATCGCCATGTATGGCTCAGGCCAGTTCCACACCGAGGACTACTACCTCGCGCAGAAACTGCTGAAGGGGGCCCTGGGCACCAACAACTTTGATGCCAACTCCCGGCTCTGCATGAGTTCAGCGGTAGCCGGCTACAGCCGCAGCCTCGGCTCAGATGGCCCCCCCTGCTGTTACGACGATCTCGACCACTGCTCGGTCGCCGTCCTGATCGGCACCAACACGGCTGAGTGCCATCCAGTGCTGTTTCAGCGTCTGCTCAAGCGCAAGAAACGGGACCCCAAGGGCCTCACGATCGTGGTGGTCGATCCCCGGGCGACTGATACAAGCAGGATCGCCGATTACCATCTGGCGATTGCCCCCGGCACCGATCTTGCCCTGCTGCATGGTCTTGCCCGACTGATCGTTCAGGACAACGGCTTCGACAGCGACTTCATTGATGAAGCCACCGAAGGCTTCGCCGCCTACGCGAAGACCATCAGGGCCTGGACTCCCGCCAAGGTGGCCGCACTCTGCGGCATCAGCGAAAAGGAACTGCGACAGGTCGCCAGGCTCTGGAGTCGCAGTCAGGGGGTGCTCAGCCTTTGGTCGATGGGTGTCAACCAACGGCGGGAGGGTACCGCCGTTGTGAGCGGCATCATCAACCTGCACCTGCTCACCGGGCAGATCGGCAAGCCGGGGGCCGGACCCTTCTCGCTCACTGGCCAACCGAACGCGATGGGGGGGCGAGAGGCCGGCGGCCTGGCCCATCTGCTTCCGGGATATCGCCTGGTGAGCAATCCTGAGCACAGAACCGAACTGGAGCGGGCCTGGGGTCTTCCGGAGGGCTCGATCCACCCGACCCCGGGCCTGACCGCCTGGCAGCAGGTGGAGGCGATGGAACGGGGCGAGCTGGATCTCTGGTGGGTGGCTGCCACCAATCCCCTGGTGAGCATGCCCAACCTGAAGCGGGTGAAGGCAGCCATGCAGCGCTGCCCCCTCGTGGTGGTGAGTGAGGCCTACGCCGACACGGAGACCTCCCACTACGCCCATTTACTCCTGCCCGCAGCGCAGTGGAGTGAGAAGGCTGGAGCGATGACCAATTCAGAGCGGCGCGTGACCTTTTGCCCCGCCTTCCGGCCCCGCCACGGTGCGAGCCGTCCCGACTGGGAGGTGTTTGCCGAGCTGGGGCGACGCCTGGGATTCATCGAGCAGTTCAGCTACGCCTCGTCTGCGGAGGTGTATGCGGAATTCACCGCGCTCACCGCAGGCCGGGTCTGCGACATGTCGGGGCTCAGCCATCAACTGCTGGCGCAGCATGGGCCGCAGCAGTGGCCCTTCGAAGCCGGACGCTTACCGAACAACAGCTCCCGACGGCTCTACAGCGACCATCGCTTCCCCACCAGCAGTGGACGGGCCCGGTTTCACGCCGAAGATCCCCTTGGTCTGGCCGAACCCCCCTGCGAGATGTATCCGCTGGTGCTCAGCGTGGGCCGCTACCTCGGTCAGTGGCACACCATGACGCGCACCGGCAAGGTGGAGCGCTTGCGGGCGATGCATCCGGAACCGCGCCTGGAAATCCATCCGGAAGACGCAGCCCGCTTCCGCCTGGAAGCCGATGGCCTGGCGGCGATCAGTTCACGGCGGGGCAGCCTCACCGCCCGCGTCACGATCACAGAGCAGATTCGCAGGGGGTCGGTGTTTCTGCCGATGCACTGGGGATTCAGTCAGGACCATGCCTGTGAAGCCAACGCTCTGATGCATGAGCTGGCCTGCCCAATCTCCAAACAACCGGAACTGAAGGCGACTGCCGTCGTGGTGGCCCCTGCCGTGTCGGTGGTCCAACCGATCGAACAGAACAGCCAGCGTCTGGAGCCATTGCGACGCTGGCTCAGCCCAGCACTTCGCTGAAGGCTGCCTCCAGGTTGTGATGATCGTGGCCGGGCCGGGCCAGCTTGCAAAGCGCGAAGCGCTCCAGTTCACTCAGCCCAGCCCAACGGTCGAGCGCGAGGGGAATCCGCCTCCGCTGGGCAGCCTCCAACAACAGATCCGGAAGCTGGTCAGGGCATTGCCAGGGCTCAGCAATGGCGACGGGCAGGTCGGTCACCATGCCGGCGTCCATCGCAGCGGTGCAGAGGCGCAAATGATCCCGGAACAGGTCAAGAGCCTTGGGATCATCGGCCCAATCCACCAGCTCCTGACGTTGCTGCTGACTGAGGCCAAGCCAGTGGTTGAGCTTCAGCTTCACACCGCTCAAATCGAGTTTGCGCCGAACACACAGAGGAATGCAGCGCCAGTTGCCGATGAAATCCTGCTCAAAGGCAAAGCAATGGCGGGCCTGATCGATCACGCGTGCCGGCATTGGTATCAACGACAACCCTGCTTTCTTCTTTAGCCGAAAACGGTGTATCTGATCACTAACTGGGCCGGCGACCGCCTGCAGGCTCTGTCCGATCTTCGCACAACTGATCATGCGTCTCGCTCTCTGTCTTGGCATGCTGATGGGCTTCACTCATGGCTGGCTGGTCTCGGAGGGTCACGCCTCCGACTGGCTCACCATCAATCCGGAAAGAACCATGACATTTCCGGGACTGAATCGGTCATTCGGTAGCGAATCATTCAGTGCGTTTCCATAGTGGGATCTTCATCCCTTGCACTGCCTCCATGGCAACCAGCAACGTTTCGGCAACGAGCACCCGCAGCCCGATCAGCATCGCCGCCGGTTTCATCGGTGCCTTCATCGTCGGCTCCCTGGCCGTTCAGATGGTACGCAGCCAGATCGCGATCCATCCTGTGAATGCCGAGGGATCCAGGTCAACGGCCGTGAAACCCGTGATTCCTTCCCAGGCCAGCCTCTGGTCGGTGCTCGGCGAGCGCTGAATCCAAAGCGTTGGACCCAGACGCAGACAAGCCGATGGCTGATGGTCTCACCCACCTCTCCGGCCAAGGAGAGGTGCACATGGTCGATGTGGGCGATCGAGCCGTCAGCCGAAGGGAGGCTGTCGCAGAAGGGTGCCTGCGCATGAAGTCCAGCACCCTGCAGCGGGTCATCCAGAGAAACACTCCCAAGGGTGATCTGCTGGCCGTGGCCAGAGTCGCCGCGATCCAGGCCGCCAAACGCACCGCCGAGCTGATTCCCCTCTGCCATCCCCTGCCCCTGAGCGGCATCGAGGTTGCGATCAAGCCTGACCAAGAGCTGCCTGGGCTACGCCTGCGGGTGTGTTGCCGAACCACTGGGCAGACCGGTGTGGAAATGGAGGCACTCACCGCCGTCTCGATCGGGCTTATCACTCTCTACGACATGCTCAAGTCTGTGGACCCCGGCATGACCATCGAGTCGATTGGTCTGATCGAAAAGCATGGCGGGCGCCATGGCAGCTGGCACCGCGAGGCTGAAACTGTCGCATCGGCAGGCGATGACAGCTGAACCTTACGGCCGCGAAGGGCTGCCGCTGGAGCAGGCGCGCGTGCAGATCCTCGAAGCGTTGCAACCCCTTAGCCGCACCGAAGTTCTACCCCTGATGCAGGCCCTCGGTCGCACTACCGCCAGCGCTGTGCAGGCGCCGGCCGCAGTGCCGGGGTTTCGCGCCTCGATCATGGACGGTTACGCGATCGCCGGTGCGGAACAACCGGAGCCAGGTGCCCGCTGGCGTCTGGTGGGGACTTCGGCAGCCGGTGCGCCCTATGGCGCCAAGCTTGCAGCTGGTGAGGCAGTGCGCATCCTCACAGGTGCGGTGGTGCCGGAAGGGAGCAAACGCGTGCTGCCCCAGGAGCTGGTGGCTGCCGCAGGTGATCAGATGGAGTTACTGAAACCCTGCGGGACCAACCCCTGGATCCGGCCGCCGGAGGAGGAAGCCGCTCCTGACCAGATCCTGGTGCCATCGGGCTGGCGCCTGGGGGTGGCCGACCTCGGGCGACTGGCCAGTTGCGGAGTGCAGACGCTTCACCTGACGAATCGCGCACGCCTTGGTCTTCTCATCAGCGGCGATGAGCTGGTGCCACCTGGGCAGGAGCGGGGAGCAGGGCAGATCTGGGAGAGCAATTCCACACTGCTGTCCGCTCTGCTCCAGCGACTTGGCTACCCGGTGACCAAACAGCTGGTGGTGGCTGACGCGCCGGAACCGCTGCGCGAAGCCCTGCTGGAACTGGCAGCGACCTGTGATGTGGTGGTGAGCACCGGTGGCGTGTCGGCGGGAGACAGCGACTGGATCCGGCCCCTCGTGGACGAGCTGGGGGAGGTGGCCTTCTGGAAGCTGTTCCTCAAACCCGGACGCCCCTTTGCCTGGGGGCAGGTGGCGGGGGTGCCTTTCTTCGGACTGCCGGGCAATCCGGTGGCGGCAGCGATCACGGCGCTGCAACTGCTGTGGCCGGCGCTGCAACGCCTGGAAGGAGCTGAGGTTGAGCTGCTGCCACGGCTGAAGGTAAGGCTGGAGGCACCCCTGCGCCGTGGTTCCGGCCGGCCGGAGCTGGCGCGGGCTCGACTGAGGGTGGCGGCTGATGGCACCTTGCAAGCCAGGGTGGAGGGGTCCCAAGCCTCCTCACGGATCGGTTCACTGACAGGGGCAGATCTGCTCCTGGAAATTCCGGCTGAACCAGGACCCCTCGAAGCGGGCACAGAGCTATGGGCTCAGCTGCTGCGTCTACCACTGCTGTGAGCTCAGAGCGGTGTATTCCCCGTGATCCAGTTGCTGCTGCCGTCGACGTGCCATTCCCTTTTCCAGAACGGAGCGTCATGCTTCAGCGCCTCCAGCACCTCCTGACAGCACCGCTGGGCAGGGCCGCGGCGGTCGGCACCGATCGCCACGAGCACAATCGGCTCGCCTGGGAGCACGCGCCCGACGCGGTGCTGAATCAGGCAGCTGCGTGCTTGATGGCGCCTGCCACAGGCTTGAGCCAGTTGCTCGAGAGAGCGCTCGGTCATGCCGGGGTAATGCTCCAGCTCCAGAGCCTCCAGATCACTGCCATCAGCGGCTTCTCCTCGCACGCGGCCAATGAATAGGGCCTCGGCAGCGCTACCGGAATGACCTTGATCGTGGAGCTGTCGGTGCCATTGCTCGAGGCAGCTGAATGGGTGAAAAGGTTGATCACGCAGTGCGATCCTGAGGTGCATGGGTCCAGCGTCAGCGATCTGAGTCAGTCGGAACACTCGGATCACCCCCCGGTGAAAGGAGGCAGGAAGGCCAGCTCATCACCGGCATGCACCCGTTGCTGAGGCTCCACCAGATTTTGGTTGATCGCAACCCGAAGGCTGGCACTCCAGGGACCGAGATTCAGCCGATTCCACACATCAAGGGCCGAGAGGCAAGAATCTGCCGGCAGCGGCAACTCCCTTTCAGACCAACCGGCCCGATCCTGCAGCAGTGCGAAGAGCCGCACCTGCACGGTTTCGCAAGCCACTTGCTCAGAACCTCCTTGCGACACCTTGTCCACCAAGACGACTGTGCAGGTTTTAGCGTCAACGCCTGCAAAGCATGTTGCACTGACTCTTTCCATTGCCCTGCTGACGGTTTCCGATACCCGCACCCTGGCGGAGGATCGTGCTGGTGATGCCCTGCAGAGGCGGCTGGAGGCTGCTGGTCATTGCCTTGCGGAGCGCCGGATCTGCCCCGACGATCGCTACAAGATCCGTGCCTGCGTCAGCGCCTGGATCGCCGATGACACTGTGCAGGTGGTCATCACCAGCGGCGGCACCGGACTGACGGGGAGAGACGGCACCCCGGAAGCGATTGAGCCGCTGCTCGACAAATGCATCGACGGTTTCGGCGAACTGTTCCGGGTGCTCTCGTTTGAAACGATCGGCACCAGCAGCCTTCAGAGTCGCTGCCTGGCGGGCGTGGCGAATGGATCGATCGTGTTTGTTCTTCCTGGCTCCCTCGATGCAGTGGAAACCGCCTGGGATCGCTTGATCCAGGCTCAACTCGATGCAACGACCCAACCCTGCAATCTCGTGCAGCTCATCCCCCGGCTGCGAGAGGCAGTTGACCGTCAGGCGCCGAAGCAACTCAAAAGGGAATCGGCATCGTGACCGCCGCCGGCTGAGGCGCACAAGCCTCGATCTGCTCCGCCACCACATCACCCACCACCACAATCGAAGGCGAAGCCAACGCCTCATCGCGAGTCCGGTCGGCCACCGTGGCCAGCGTGGCCTTGAGACAGCGCTGGCCGGAGACCGTGCCCTGCTGGATGACGGCGACGGGCGTCTCGGCAGGTCGACCACCCTGAATCAGCTCAGCGGCGATACGAGGCAGGTTATGGAGGCCCATATAGATCACCAGCCCATCGCTCGCCAGCGCAAGCGCCTGCCAATTGACACTGGGTCGGACTTTGTCAATCTCCTCATGACCGGTGACGAACGTCACCGACGATCCTGCTCGCCGGTGAGTGACGGGAATGCCGGCGTAGGCCGGTGCGGCAATCCCTGATGTGATGCCTGGCACCACCTGCACGAAAACCCCATGGCTGACGAGATGGGCCGCTTCCTCACCGCCTCGGCCAAACAGGAAGGGGTCGCCCCCTTTGAGACGCACCACACAGCGATGCCGCTGGGCCAACGCCACGAGCACCGCATTGGTGCTGGGCTGAGGCACGGAGTGATGCCCTCGGCGCTTGCCGACGAAATGGCGCTCAGAACCCTCGGGGACGAGGTCAAGCACCTCCCGCGGCACCAGAGAGTCGTAGACGACCGCATCACAGCCCTGGAGCAGCCGATGCGCTTTCACCGTGAGCAGGTCGGGATCCCCCGGACCGGCACCGACGAGATACACAGTTCCCACCGTTGCGTCTCCCACATTGGATTCGTGCGCAGTTGCAATGGTCACGGCAGGGCAGCAAGGAGATCGATCAGACCGGAGCGCACCAGAGGAACCTCCAACAGAGCAGGCGATCCTCCAGCCTGCCGCAGGGCCTCCGCCATCCGGTTCGGCGCAAGCGCCAGTGGCCGCGGCTGACAACCAGGATTCTGCCGCTCAAAAACCTCCCACTGATCCGCCGGCACCAATGGACAGCCCAGCTGAGTTGCCAGAAGGTTCAAGTAGCGATCGGCAGGCCCAGGGCGCACGGGGTGATGCACTACAGCCTGAGATGCCGCAGCCCGATCATCCGCAGATGTCAGCCAACGAGCCAGCAAATCACGCCAGTGGGGCCAGGCACCGAGGAAGGGCAGCAGAGTGGTGGATGTCCCGGTCTTGCGTAGCCGCTGACGAATCTGTGGCAGATCGGAACGCACATGACTGCCGGGCAGGAGTAGTAAGGGAACAAGCCACTGGTGCTCGGGGTTGGATCCCGGAACCATCACCCCGGCCTGGACTGGTTCAGCCGCTGTCAACGCCTCCAGCAGCACTGGCGCCTGGCGACGCCTCGCCACAACATCGGCCAACTCGAGCCAACACGATGGAATCACGCCGCCACTGCGGCCATGGACCACCAAGCGAAGTGCAGAGAGCTGGCAGGAACCGGATTTCCGTAACAACCGCCACGGATCAAAACGAGCAAGCGCTGATGAAGTCAGATTGAACTGATCGAGAGCCATCGCATCATGCCCAGACAACGCCCACGGCCGAGCGTCAAATCCCACCGCAGGCGGCACGAACGGATGCCAACCAAGAGTCGGTCGGAGCTCGATCGCGACCTGGCGGCGATGGCAAGAGTCTGGTGGATGCTCCGTCAAGGTGCCGTGCGAATGATGGGTGAAATCGGCCGCCAATACTGAAGCCCGCGCGGTTGACGTTTGGTTCCAACCGCTACCGATGGAGACCCAGGCCAACCGCTAGACAATTCCTGCAGCGCGCCTTTCGTTCTGAAGTGCTGCACCGACGCTCCGGATTGGAGCGACCGCACTTCACAACACAGTCATGCACGCAAGCTCACCGTCCAGGCCCTACCTGGAAGGCAAAAAGCTCAACAAAATTGAGCAGAACAAAGCCGCCAAGGATGGCCTCCTGGTGGGATCAGAACTCGAGCACTTCGCCAAGATCGGTTGGGAAGAGGTTGATGAAACCGACCTTCAACTGCGCCTGAAGTGGTATGGCATGTTCTGGCGACCGAAAACACCGGGGCTGTTCATGTTGCGCCTGCGCATCCCCAATGGCGTGCTCACAAGCGCCCAGCTGCGGGTGGTCGCCTCGATCGTGGAGCGCTACGGCGACCATGGCAGTTGCGACATCACCACACGGCAGAACCTGCAGCTACGCGGTGTTGTGTTGAGCGATCTCCCGGAGATTCTCAAACGCCTCAAGCATGCCGGCCTGAGCACGATCCAATCAGGGTTTGACAATCCCCGCAACGTCACCGGCAATCCCCTTGCCGGCATCGATCCCCACGAAATCGTCGACACCCGCCCTTACACTCAGGCCCTCAACGATTTCCTCACCAACAACGCCGAAGGCAACAGCGACTATTCCAACCTGCCACGCAAATGGAACACGGCTGTCGCCGGCTCAAAGGATAATTTCCTGCTTCACAACGACATCGTGTTTCATCCGGTCGAGCTCAACGGCGAGCTCGGGTTTGGTGTGTGGATCGGTGGCATTCTCTCCTCCCAGATGAATGCCTATGCGCTGCCACTCAATGCCTGGGTGAAGCCCGATCAGCTCTGCGCCATCACCGATGCCGTGATCAGCATCTGGCGCGACAACGGTGAACGCGACAAGCGACCGAAAGGACGGTTCCGCCTCTATCTCGATCAGGTGGGACTGGAACCGTTCCGGGCCATGGTGGAGGAGCGATTCGGGCCACTGACTCCCGATCCGGGCTCAACCTTTGACGCTGAACCCCGCTCCCATTACGGCATCCATCCGCAGAAGCAACACAGCCTCCATTTCGCCGGCCTCCACGTTCCGGTTGGACGACTCACAGCGGAGGACCTGCACGATCTGGCGAGCGCCAGCCTCGAGCATGGCTGCGGAGAAGTTCGCTTCACCGAAGATCAGAACGTGATCCTTCCAGGCATCCCGACCGATCAGCTCGGCGCCCTGGAAGCGGATCCGCTGCTGGAACGCTTTCCCCTCGCTCCCGGAAGCATCGCCGCTGGGACCGTGTCCTGCACCGGCAGCACCTACTGCGGGTTTGCCCTCACCAACACCAAGGATCAGGCCCTGCAAGCCGCCCGAGCTCTGGATGCCGAGCTGGAGCTCCCCGAAGAGTTGAAGATCCACTGGACCGGCTGCCCGAACAGCTGCGGCCAGGCCTACATGGGGGCGATCGGTCTCACCGGCACCAAGGCCAAGAACGCCAACGGCGCAATGGGTGAGGGCTTCACCCTCAC
>AACY020526703.1_pt1 | contig 13547 bp, 16 predicted proteins | sample 267378 | NCBI WGS metagenome assembly AACY02 (sample SAMN02954345, study PRJNA13694) | marine metagenome | biome: aquatic; feature: ocean; material: water; isolation source: isolated as part of a large dataset composed predominantly from surface... | reverse complement strand
GATGCACTCCCAAAATTATTGGTCATGACTTCGGATGGCTCCATCATCCAACGCCTACAGCATGATGAGGCTGCCTATGATCTTGAGCATCAAATGCCAGGTGATCCCAATGCTGGTTTTGTTCGCGTCCATGTAAGCTCACCACGATTGCCCAGGACCAGTTACGACGTTGGGCTTTTCGATGCTGTTTGGAGCCATCGCAAGACACAGGTCATTCCCTCAGGCCATAACCCGGATGATTATCTGGTTGAACGTATTGATGTTGAGGTGCGAGATGGCGCCATGGTGCCGGTCACTGTGCTCAAGCATCGCGATGATGTCGGCAAGGCCGTCCCTTTTTTCCTCTATGGCTATGGTGCCTATGGCATGTCCATGCCTGCTCATTTCTCTGCCCCCAGGTTATCTCTTGTTGATAGGCATGTGGGTTACGCAATTATTCACATTCGCGGTGGGATGGAACGGGGCTACAAATGGTACCGGCAGGGTAAGCGCGAACATAAGGAAAATAGTTTTCGGGATTTCATCGATGTCAGCCAGTGGTTGGTTGAGAAAGGTCATGCGTCACCACAATTGGCGGCCCATGGTGGGTCAGCTGGTGGCATGTTGATGGGCGCAATCGCCAACATGGCACCGCAATTATATTCAGCTATTATTGCAGAGGTGCCTTTTGTTGATGTTCTGGAAACCATGTCAGATCCCACATTGCCCCTCACACCGCCAGAATGGCCGGAATGGGGCAACCCAATTGAGGATCAGGAAGCGCGCGCCCGAATTGCCGGCTATAGCCCTGTCGATAATGTTTCCCAACAACATTACCCGGCCATCCTGGCAACAGGAGGCCTTACAGATCCCAGGGTAACCTATTGGGAGCCGGCACGTTGGGTGGCAAAATTGCGGGCAAACAACATGTCCGACAAGCCAATTTTGATGCATATGGAAATGGAAGCCGGGCATGCTGGAAAAACCGGAAGATACCAGCGGCTTGAAGAGGTTGCCCGGGTTTATGCCTTTGCCCTGAAACGATTGCTTTGGTCAGCTTAAGCCAAGGAGATGATCGGCCCGGGCTTTCCTAATCCATTTGCCCATCTCCGGGCCATCATCGAGGCCAGCGGACCTTGCCTCAAGGGCGCCAATTTGCCTTGCGTCATCGAGCCGTGAGAGCAGGGGGATACATGGGGCGAAGATAGCTTCTTCTTTGCCTAGCATGGTGATGGTTTCTTTGGAGGCATGGAGCATGCGACGGGCGAGCAACCGGTTATCTTGCGCCACGATCGCTGATTTTATCTGAGCAAGTTCAACAACTTGGCGCCGGACATGACCCGGAAGCCGGAGCGCGTCCGTCATTTCTTCAGGTGCTGGCGCAAAGGATATGGCCAAGCGCGTTTCCATGGAATGGGCCTGTCGCGCATGTTCAGGCATATGACCAAAAACACGTTCCGCAAGACCTGACTTGCTGATGGATGTCCATAGGTCCTCTGGGGGTTCTTGCTGGTGCATGCCCATCCATTCGGTGGTGATACGTTCGCGCGAGGGAAGTGGGATTGATGATGCCAATTCTTCCACACAATGGAGGCTTTCTTGGTCGACAGCTAAGGCTGGCCATTGCGACCAGAACCGGTAAAATCGAAAAATACGCAGGCTGTCTTCTTTCATGCGATCCTTGGGCTTGCCAATGAATTTCAACGTAAGGGGGTGGAGGTCTTTGGCACCTTCCAAGGGGTCAATAAGGCCTGTTTCTGGGGCATAATATAAAGCATTTACCGTAAAATCCCGACGCCTGGCATCTTCAATCCAGCTATCAGTCAACGCGATGCGGGCATGTCGGCCATCGGTTTCCACATCTTGTCTCAAACTTGTGATTTCGAAGGCATGGCCGTCACGATGGGCAACCACTGTTCCATGATCATAACCTTTGAGATCGACGCCAAATCCAGCCCTCGTTGCTCCTTCAACGATTTGTCTTGGGCCCATGCTGGTGGCAAAATCCATGTCGCCAAATTCCTTGCCCAACAGAGCATCTCGGACACAGCCGCCCACTGCACGCAGGTTTGTTCCATCGGGATCCATACGATTTTTGAGTGTTTTAAGAGGCTCTTGAGCAAATGCCTGATCAAGAACCGGCAGTCTTTGGTTCATTGAAAACCACCTTGTTGAAGGCGGCCATCCTCGTCGACCGTAGCGGGTCGATATGTCTGATTTGCTGCTTCGTTTTCCGACAAACGCAAGGTGATTAGGCCAGCAAAAAGGATGCCCAGGGCAATGGCAACCGCCACAAGAGATTTCACGTCCGCGCGAAACAACGGTTCGTTGCGCACGTATTTATAAACCAACAGGCTAATGATGGGGCTTAGGGCAATTAGAATGATGATGATGCGGGCTGCCATGATGTCCTCAATGTTGGTTCAGAATGTGGGCGGCCAAAAACATGATCCGCGCCGTTGTCCCCCATATATGATAGCCGTTCCATGGTGTTTCCACCAAGCCGCGCTCTTGTGCCACGAGTTTATATCTTTGCAGATCCAACAGATAATTGGTGGGATAAAGCAGAATATTTTCCACTTCATGTCGGTCAGGGCGATGAGCTGGAAGCCTTGGCATCTGAACCAAAAATGGGTGAACATGGTGGCCTGATCCGGTCATGGTTGCAGGCATTCGGAGATGATCATGGTTGCGGTCCAGATGAACATGAACCTCTTCCATGGTTTCACGGCGTGCGGTGTCCCAAAGGTCTAAGTCGTGGTCTTCCGCGCGCCCACCGGGCAGGCCAATCTGTCCTGCATGGTTGGGGGCATTCCTGGAGCGCTCAATAAGCATGCAATGATCCGGGGCAACCATCAGCATGACTGCTGCTGGCCGACCATCGCCAGTCGCAGGGCGGTAGCGGGATCTTTCGGGCAAAAGGTTGAGGTAGTCATCCATCAATAATGCCACTGCTCCAGACATCACCGTTTAGGTTGTGGAGTGTCCAGGCGCCATGGTCATCGAGCTTCATGTGATCCGTCAGCTGGATATGAAGGGAGCGGCTGCATTGGCCAAGTAAGTCATTTCCCAAATCAACATGAAAGACATCGACGCCATCGCGGTTTTTTTTCAAAAAGGGTGGGGTGTTTATTTTAAGGCTTCGTTCAATGCTGTCGCGTGCGTCATAGGCCATTGAGGGGTTTTCGGGGATGGCGATGTCAGTGATGACAAAAGGGGCATCCTCCACATTGATTCGCAGTTCTTCCACCGGCGTGACAAGCCAATATCCATCATTTCTTTTTTGCAGCACTGATGCAAACAATCGCGCCATATTCAGGCGTTTGATAAGGCCACCTTCATGCCACCAACTCCCATCCTGCTTGATGATGATATCAATATCACCGATGCGTTTTTCCATTCAGGCCCCCTCAAGCAGCAACGTGGCGGAAATGATGTCCGGGCATGACGCCATTTCTTGAATAGTAAAGAATTTTGTCGGGATTGGTAGGTGTGGGAAGTTTAACGGCATGGGGCATTTTTTGAAATCCGATGCGCCCATAAAATGAGAGATCGCCAATCAGCAAAATCCAGTCGTGCGATGGTAGGCTCATGATTTCTTGCATCAATCGTGCACCAGTGCCGCGCTGTTGTTCCACGGGACGCACGGCAAGCGGGCCCAAAAACAGCCCTTGATGGCCAAGCTCGTCACGCAATTTGTGCGTGAGCACGACACCCACAAGAAGGCTTCCCCTGGTGGCGACCAAGGAAGGCCCCAAAACTCGTTTTGGATCTTCACGGAACCGTTCGGCTGTTTTGGCAAACCGACCTGGACCGAAACTCATCATGATGAGTCGGTTCATGGCATTGGCATCATCCAAGCTTGCTGGTCTGATATATAAATCCAAGCTTTGTTCCGGAATGATATGTTCCATATTGTTCCTTATCTAGAACCGCCATGTAACGAATGAGGCAGAGATGGCTGACCGGGCAGATCAAAACAACAAGTTGTCCTTAGAGGAGCGGAAAAACAACCTTTCTCGAGAGAGTTACCATATTACCCAGGAAGCCGGCACGGAGCCGCCTTTCTCTGGCCCGCATTTAAACGAGAAAAGACAGGGGAGGTACCTCTGTGTTGTGTGTCATCGGGACCTATTTGAGAGCAAGGCCAAATATGACAGCGGTTCAGGCTGGCCCAGCTTTTACCAACCTGCCTCAGAAGATGCCGTGAAGGTCCATGAAGATAGAAGTCATGGCATGATACGCAACGAGGTGGTGTGCGCGTCTTGTGAGGCACATCTCGGGCATGTATTCCCGGATGGACCTGAACCCACTGGCTTGCGCTTTTGCATCAATGGCCATGCGCTGGAGTTCCTGCCGGAGGAATAATTGGCCGAAATTTCTGTGGATCCTTGGGGCCAGTTTGGTCAGCATAGCGACGAAATCATCGATGTGCGCGCGCCATCTGAATATGCCGAAGATCATATCCCAGGTGCCATCAACTTACCTGTTCTGGATGATGAGGAACGTGCACTGGTTGGCACCATTTACAAACAAGACAGCCCCTTTAAGGCACGTAAGGTGGGGGCCTCGCTTGTTTCAAAAAACATTTCTCGGCATTTGTCCGAACATTTCGCTGACAAAGATGGTGGCTACCGCCCGGCAGTATATTGTTGGCGTGGTGGACAGCGCTCCATGTCTCTTGCAACGATACTCCAGGCCGTTGGTTGGCGCACCAGTCTGCTTGAAGGTGGTTACAAATCCTATCGCCATGCTGTTGTGTCAGCACTCTATGACCAGCCTATAAGGGCTAATATTATTGTTCTGGATGGCAATACCGGCACCGGTAAGACGGCACTTCTCCATGCATTGGTGGCGCAAGGCATCCAAGTGCTTGACCTTGAAAAATATGCCAACCATCGCGGGTCTGTTTTGGGTGGTATGGCCCTTGGACCGCAACCAGCCCAAAAGCAATTTGAAAGCGACATTTACGAGGTCTTGTCTGGATTGTTGGCTGAACAACCTGTGCTGGTGGAGGCCGAATCGGCAAAGATTGGCCGATTGTCACTACCACCCGCCTTGCGCGAGGCTCTTCAACATGCACCTGCCTTGATGATTGCGGCACCATTGCCGGCCCGGGTCGCCCATCTTTTAACAATATATCAAGTGAATATTCTGGATACTGATTTGGTCGCAGAAAAGCTTGCTTATCTCCGTCCAATACGTGGCAATGAAATCATTGACCAATGGATAGAAATGGCGCGTCAGCATGAATGGCCAAGGTTGGTGTCATGCTTACTGAAGGATCATTATGACCCCGCCTATGAACATGGGCGGGTCAAACGCAGGCTTATTACCTTGGAGCACGAATGCGTCCTATTGGAAGATGGTTCCTTGGATTCCAAGGGCGTAACGGCAGTAAAAAACATCATTGAAAACAAAATGTTGTAATGTTGTTGGTTCACTCATTGGTATTCTTATTGCATGTGTTATCGGTGCGATTATTGGTTGGCCGGCCAGATCATGCGTGGTCATGGTTTTGGTCTGCTTGCCAATATCGTTATCGGTATTGTTGGTTCCATCCTTGGTGGCTTGATTTTCGGCCACATGCTTGACCCGATCCTGGGTGAGGGCATTGGCGGCCTTGCTACTTCATTGCTCGGTGCCATCATTCTTGTGTTCGTTATTGGCCTGTTCGCCAAGAAGTAATGGCGTAACCATCTGAGCGACCTTTGGCAGCTCGTCCCAAGAGGTGACGTCGCCGCCAAAGGTCGATAAACCAGCGCGTTTTTGCGCTACCAAATTTTCTACAACAGACGCGAATTTAGGTTGTGATCCTGATACGGGGAGCAACATCATGGGACATTCGCTGGCGGCAACGTCGGCCAACATGTTCATGGAATCTATCGTGACAGCGGCATGGCTAGCCAAAGCCAAAAAGCCCGGGTAGGGGTTTGGGCCGTTGCCGTCATAAAAACAGCACGGATATTCGGCGAAGGCCTCCAGAACTTGTTTCTTTGTGTCCGGTTGGGTGCGCCTTGAAAAAGTGATTGCCAGCCCTGCCAGGTCAGGTATGTTTTTTGTGATGGCCGTTTTCCACATCTGGATATTCTCAGCGCTGATATGTTGGTGCGCATTGCTGCCACCAACAACCAACGCCAATATTGAGCCCTGAGGTAGCTTTTCCATAAAGCTTAAAGCTTCATCGTCAGCTTTTGGTTTTTGGGTTAGGCCCAATCGATATTGCACAATATTTGGACCGGATATGAGGTCGTGCTTGGGCAGCACAACAGCATCAAATTGTTTGACATTACCATATGGGTTCAAAATATGGACCAGTTTCACGCGATGTCGGCGCTTCAAGAACCGGCCATAGGGCAAGGCCGTCCTGCCGCATGTTATGACCAAAACATCTTGGCTAGCCTCAGCTGTTAGGCCTTTAACGAGGCCGCTGATAGGCTTGGGCGCAAGACCCAACAGCATGGATTCCAGTTGGTTGCCAAGGTTTCGCCATGGGGTTTTCTGCACGATCAAATGAGATGGTTCGGTGTGAAGATATTTGGATAATTCTGTGCCCAATAATTCCACAGGTCGTTGGTTGCCAGGCCGGCCGTCCGAAAGGCAAAGTATTTTTGTGATCATGTCAAACGGCCTTGCGAAATATTGTTACCCAATCTAAGTAAAATAATCATATTTATTGCACCAAAGGTGTTTAGTGGCCCACCAACTTGACCGCGTTGACCTGAAGATCCTCTCCATATTGCAGGAGGATGGTCGCATTACCAACGTGGAATTGGCCAAGCGCGTTGGAATATCTGCACCACCTTGTCTGCGACGGGTCCGGCATTTGGAGCAAGAAGGCTACATTGTCGGCTATCATGCGGATTTGGACCCGCAAAAGTTGGACTTCCACATCACCGTGTTTGTGATGGTCGGTCTGTCTTCGCAAGCCAAAGCTGATTTGGAGCTTTTTGAGAAACGTGTCCGCGGCTGGCCATTCGTGCGTGAGTGCCACATGTTGAATGGTGAGATTGATTTCATTCTCAAATGCGTTGCCCCGGATCTGCCAAGGTTTCAGGAATTTCTGGAAAACCAGCTCCTGCCGACAGCAAATGTCGCCAGTGTGAAGACGTCACTTACTATCCATCGTTCAAAGATGGCCCATGGGGTGCCACTTGAAGATTAAGGTCAGATATAGTCGACCTTAAGGATTTCATAGGAACGACCACCACCAGGCGTCATCACTTCGACAACATCGCCTTCCTCTTTTCCAATAAGGGCCCGTGCCACAGGCGATGTGATGGAAATACGTCCCTCTTTGAGATCAGCTTCAATCTCCCCAACGATTTGATAGCGGGATTCTTCTTCGGTTTCCTCATCAACCAGATGGACCGTGGCACCAAACTTTACCTTGCTCCCCGACAGGCTGGCAGGATCAATGACTTGGGCGCGTGATTGCATGTCCTCCAGCTCGAGAATTCGACCTTCGATAAAGGATTGGCGTTCTTTTGCAGCATGATATTCGGCATTCTCCGATAGGTCACCATGTTCACGTGCCTCAGCAATCGCCTTGATGACGGTACTACGGCCTTCGCCTTTTAAATGTTTAAGCTCTGCCTCAATCATGTTGAAGCCGCGTAGTGTCATGGGCAGTTTGTCCATTGATGCCTCGTTAATTCGAAAAAGCCGTTATTTGGGTCTGCAGGAAGTGGGGATTCAAGCGTAGTGTTGCAAGGGGCATACTTCAACCCCTTGATCTCGTTGTGCACGTATTGCCCTGGCTGCAATAAGCGCAGACCTAATGGTGGTGAAGTATGGCACCTTCATGTGGACGGTACTTCTTCGGATAGAGAAGGAGTCAGCAATCGCTTGCGCGCCCTCTGTGGTGTTGATGACCAGTTGAACATCTCCATTTTTGATATGATCAACGATGTGGGGGCGACCTTCGAGCACTTTGTTCACATAATCCACCGCAATGCCTCTTGAGGTTAGAAAAGAGCGCGTTCCACCGGTGGCAATCAATCTAAAGCCAGCCTCACAAAGAAGCTCGGCTGTTTCCAAGAGCTCTGTCTTGTCAGCATCGCGCACGGAGAGGAACACGCAGCCGCTATCGGGCAACTTGTTGCCAGCCCCTTGTTGGCTTTTGAGAAAGGCGGCCTCGAATGATCTTCCAATTCCCATGACCTCGCCCGTTGACCGCATCTCCGGGCCGAGAATGGTGTCTGTTTGGGGGAAGCGGGCGAAAGGAAGCACAGCTTCCTTAACCGCGATATGATCCAATTTGCCAGGGTTGTTGTAACGATCTTTCAAAGAGGCGCCCGCCATGATGCTTGCGGCAATAGCCGGCAAAGGTCTGCCGATGGCTTTGGCCACAAATGGAATGGTGCGTGATGCCCTTGGGTTAACTTCAAGGATGAAGACTTCATCCACACCATCAATTTTTTTTATGGCAAATTGAACATTCATCAGGCCGCAAACTTCAAGCGCTCTTGCCAGTTCAATCGTCTGATGGGTGAGTTCCTGGATAAGCTCTTCAGATAGCGAAAATGGAGGAAGGGCGCAGGCGGAGTCACCTGAATGAATGCCGGCCTCTTCAATATGCTCCATAATTCCAGCCACTTCGACATGGGTGCCATCGCTGATGGCATCAACATCCACCTCCACGGCGTGGTCGAGATAACTATCAAGAAGAACAGGGCTGGTGCCCGACACAATAACCGCTTCATCCACATATCTGTTGAGATGATCCTCATCGCGAACAATCTCCATGGCGCGGCCACCCAGCACGTAGGATGGCCTGATGACAAGCGGGTAACCAATGTCATTGGCAATTGCGATGGCCTCTTCTCTGGAGCGTGCAATACCATTTTCGGGCTGGCGGAGATTGATGCGCTCCAGCATGTCCTTGAACCGTTCACGATCTTCGGCCAGGTCGATCATGTCGGGCGATGTGCCCAAAATGGGAATACCGGCTTCTTCCAGACCTTCTGCAAGTTTTAGGGGTGTTTGGCCGCCAAATTGAACAATGACCCCGACCACTTCGCCGGAAACCTGTTCACGTTCGATGATCTCGAGGACATCTTCATGCGTCAGGGGATCGAAATAGAGACGGTCAGAGGTGTCATAGTCGGTGGAGACCGTTTCTGGGTTGCAGTTGACCATGATGGTTTCAAAGCCGTCGGCAGACAGCGCCAAGGCTGCATGACAGCAACAATAATCGAACTCAATTCCCTGCCCAATACGGTTGGGCCCGCCACCAAGTATCAATATTTTCTTGGAATTTGTGACCGCGGCTTCACAAGCATCAGCCCAATGCCCTGAGGTCTCATAAGAGGAATACAGGTAAGGCGTCGCGGCAGGAAATTCCGCGGCACATGTATCGATGCGACGGAATGACGGACGTATGTCGCTGCCCTGACGCCGCCGGCGCACTTCCTCTTCGGTGAGGTTGCAAAGGCTTGCAATGCGGGCATCAGAAAATCCGAGGCTTTTGATGGTTTGCAAATCATCTGGGTTTGCTGGGAACCCATTTTCCACAAGCATTTGTTCTGCATGGATAATTTGCTCGAATTGCTCAAGGAACCAGAGGTCGATTTTTGAGACTTGGTGGATTTCAGCGACGCTAAGGCCAAAGCGGAGGGCTTCGGCCACAGCCAGAATGCGTTCGGGTGTTGGAATGGCGAGGGCGGCCATTAAAATATTGCGGTCATCGCCTTGGCCCAAATTCTTAATGCCCGGTGCAGAAAACCCATCAAGCCCGGTTTCCATGGACCGAAGTGCCTTTTGGAAGGATTCAGCAAAGTTGCGGCCAATGGCCATGGCTTCGCCCACGGATTTCATGGAGGTGCTCAGGACGCTCTCGCTGCCAGGGAATTTCTCAAAAGCAAAGCGCGGAATCTTGGTCACCACATAATCAAGCGTTGGCTCAAAGCTTGCGGGCGTAACGCCGGTGATCTCGTTGGTGAGTTCATCTAGTGTGTAGCCAACCGCAAGCAGGGCGGCGACCTTCGCAATAGGAAAGCCGGTTGCCTTAGATGCAAGGGCTGAGGACCGAGAAACTCGTGGGTTCATTTCAATCACGGTCATGCGGCCATCTGCCGGGTTCAACGCGAACTGTACATTGGATCCGCCTGTTTCCACACCGATTTCACGCAACACGGCAATCGATGCATCACGCATGATCTGGTATTCTTTGTCGGTAAGTGTCTGGGCCGGTGCCACCGTGATGGAATCGCCTGTATGGACGCCCATGGGGTCAACATTTTCGATGGCGCAAATGATAATAGCATTGTCCTTCCGATCTCGGACAACCTCCATCTCAAATTCTTTCCATCCAAGAACGGATTCCTCCACAAGAACTTCACCCACCGGAGAAGCATCAATGCCGCCAAGGATAATCTGCTCAAACTCTTGCCGGTTATAGGCAATGCCACCGCCGGTACCACCCAATGTAAAAGACGGTCTGATGATTGCGGGAAGGCCCACTTTATCGAGTGCTTCGAGGGCTGCTGGTAGGTCGTGAACCACAAAGCTTGCGGGTGATTCCAGCCCAATGCGATCCATGGCCTCGCGGAACAATTGACGGTCTTCTGCCTTAGCAATGGCTGTCCGATCTGCACCAATGAGTTCCACTTGATGTTTTTCCAATATGCCTTGTTCGGCGAGTTCCAGGGCCACGTTAAGTGCAGTTTGGCCGCCCATTGTTGGTAGGATAGCATCGGGTTTTTCTTTTTCGATCACCTTGGCCACATATTCTGCGGTTACTGGCTCGACATAGGTTGCGTCTGCCATGGCAGGGTCAGTCATGATGGTGGCCGGGTTGGAATTCACCAGAATAATCCGATAACCTTCTGCCCGTAAGGCACGGCATGCTTGGGTTCCTGAATAGTCAAACTCACATGCCTGGCCGATCACAATGGGGCCTGCGCCAATGATGAGAATGGACTCGATGTCTGTTCTTTTGGGCATGCGGTATCTCCGTTCAGGCATGCGCGTTCTGCGCCGCCGGGCTTCTTAAACCCATCAGGGTGATTATGAAAGATGTTTTGGTGGCAACTAAGCTTCTAGGCCGTCCAAAATGTCATCAATGTTGTCACTGTGATTATTCTCTGACTGATGGTCATCAACCGGTTTACGTGACACTTTTCTAGGGCGGCGGACCAGGTTTTCACCATCAAAATCTGCACAGCCTTTTTCAATGGCATAGCATGCAAGACGAACATAAAGCGGGATTTCAACAGCTTTGCCGTCGCGTTCCCCGGTTTCGTAATATTGGATCATGCGTTTTTTGAGGCCAAGGCAATCAGCAGCGTCTTTTTGCTTGAGATCCAAGCGCTTCCGCCAAGATTTGAATTGTTTTGAAGTCATTCCAATAGGGGTCAGTTCCACGTCTTTTTTACCTTTGGTCTTGCTTCCACCCATTGCAGATGCCCCCCAGATCGCGAACACCTGTGTAGGTTAACGCAATTTTGTTGATGGACAAACCACTTTAGGGTGCAAATAGTGCGATTTCTTTCGCAAATTGTGAAAATAATTCCTCAGCTTCGCGCGGGCCAGGAGAAGCTTCGGGATGGTATTGCACGGAAAAAGCACGCCCATCATCAGTGGCAAGGCCACAATTGGTTCCATCGAACAAGGATGAGTGTGTTTCCTTGACATGGCTGGGCAGGCTTGAAGCATCGACGGTGAACCCATGATTCATGGAGGTTATGAACACACGACCGTCATCAAGTTGTTTCACAGGGTGGTTCACCCCATGATGTCCGAATTTCATTTTCTTTGTTTTTCCACCAAAGGTTAAGGCCAAAAGCTGGTGGCCAAGGCAAATACCAAAAAGAGGAATGCGCGCATCCAAGGCCCATTGGATAACCGGGGCGGTTACCCTGTGTGTGGCGGCTGGGTCGCCTGGACCATTGGATAAGAAAAGACCAACCGGGTTTTCAGCTTTTACTGCTTCGACTGTTGTGTTGGCTGGATGGACAATGACCCTGAAGCCTTGCTGGCGAAGGTGGCGAAGGATGTTTGTTTTCATGCCATAATCAATAGCGACCACAGTTTTTGTGGCTGCTGGGGGCTCTTTTCGCCATAATCCTTCATGCCATTCATATGGCTGTTCAGTGGTTACTTCATTAGCCAGATCAAGCCCCTCCAGACCGCCCCAAGCCTGAACATCCTCAAGGGTTTTATCTCGTGAATTAAGCTGTAACGGGTTAATAATAGCGGCTTTCATGGCCCCACGGTCACGCAGGATGCTGGCCACCAATCTCGTATCAATACCGGCGATTGCGGTGATGCCCTGAAGCCTCGCCCAATCCTCCAAACCAGATGCCGACCGCCAGTTGGATGCATGGATGTTGCGCTCACGCACCACAAACCCTCGGGCATGAACCTGTTGGCGCTCATTGTCCTCGAGGTTGGTACCGACATTACCAATATGGGGATAGGTGAAGGTGATGATTTGGCCTGCATAAGAGGGGTCAGTGAGTGTTTCTTGGTACCCCGTCATGGCCGTGTTGAAGCATAATTCGCCGATGACGATATTTTCTGCGCCTAGGCCAAAGCCGGAAAAAAAGGTGCCGTCTTCCAAAAGAAGCCCGGCATTTCTGTCCATTCCCACCAATGCTTTCATGGACCACCCCAAATAAACGTCTCAACAAAACCCGCTCGTGATTAGACCAAGCTTAGTGCGCTTAGCAACATGTCTTGATGCGAAGCGGTTGATTGCTGTCGTTATATCTTAGTAGAAGCCTTCTCGCGCCAGAACTTGGCGCAGGCAACAAAAAGGGCCATCGGGCATGCGCAACAAATTTATGGACGACATGAAAGACGCCATGCGTGGCGGTGACAAAGAAAAGGTGGCGACACTCCGCTTGATCATGGCAGCCCTTAAAGAGCGTGATATTGCGGCCAGATCCGAAGGTGTTGAGGATGGTGTCGGTGATGAAGAGGTAATTGCCATTCTCGCCAAAATGATCAAACAGCGTGAGGAATCTGCAAAGGTTTATGACCAGGGCGGCAGGCCAGAAATGGCAGCGGCCGAACGAAAAGAAGTTGAGATCATCAAAGCTTATCTTCCAAGCCAACTTTCAGAAGATGAAGTCACCGAGGCAATTGATCTTGCCATCAAAGATTCGGAAGCCAATTGCTTGAAGGATATGGGTAAGGTCATGGCCCTGCTTAAAGAGCGCCATGCTGGGCAGCTTGATTTTGGTAAAGCCTCGGCAGCAATACGCACGAAACTTCAGGACATGGCATAGACCTATTCGTCGTGCTTTTGCCTGTCCCGGCCATGCCGCGCGGTTTCACGAAGAAATTCAAAAAGAATGGCACCAGAGAATAATGGCATGCCAACGCTTAAGATGCCGCCCAAAATTAGGGTGATCAGGCCGATTTCGCCCCATATGTACTTCTGAACGCCCCAATAGGCGAGAAATGCGGCCAGCAACATCAAAATGACGCTACCGAGATAGAGGAAAAATCGTGTGATGTTCATTCAGGACTCATTAAATTTTACAATTGTAAAGTGTTGTGACCGCACATGGGGGTCAAACCACATCCAGGGTTCTTTGTCATGCAACGGCTGATGGACA
>AACY020561861.1_pt1 | contig 13575 bp, 25 predicted proteins | sample 267378 | NCBI WGS metagenome assembly AACY02 (sample SAMN02954345, study PRJNA13694) | marine metagenome | biome: aquatic; feature: ocean; material: water; isolation source: isolated as part of a large dataset composed predominantly from surface... | reverse complement strand
TCTTGTGCGTAATAATATTCGGCGGTGGCGCCTGCAGACCTGCGCCAACCTGGCAACATCACAATCTCATTGCAAGCACGGATCATGGCGTAACAGATATCCATATACTGCGGTTCGGTTAGGCCGAACGGCAGGCCAGCAGAGTGAAGCACTACTCTGCCAGTTTCCGCTAGCTGCTCGGCCGCTTTAAAGAACGCCTGCTTATTGGCTTCGACATTGCCGCTTATTGGACCAGCGATATAGGTGGTTATCATTAATCATCACCATGCGGGGATTGATTGGCAGTGGCGTTATCTAACGTATGCTCACGCCACGCATATTTACAGCACCGGCATGTTTTTAATAGATGCTCTTTTTTACAAACGATTTGGTAGTCAAATGCCCTTGATACATAGCGAATAAACTCACTCATCTTTCCTTGTTCTTTGCATGTACCTAAATTGATACCATCTTCTATCCACTGAAATTCTATCGAACTGGATCCGCACTTCACGCATTTACACATGAGTCACTACCTCTTGAATGTGGAAAACACCGTCAAGATAAAACCCCTTTACTGTACCTGTGACATCATTACCTTCACACTCATCGTAAACAAACTCCTTTGCCGCAGCAGGGATAAAATTAGAAGGGTATTGACTGACATTATTTTTAATAATGTCTGCACCTAGCCATTGCATAGATACCTCACTTGATCACGGTTAACTTTTTGCCTGACTCGATTGCTTTAAGCACTTCAATTCGCCCTAGCCCACTATTTTGATACTCGTTCCATTCACTATGATGCTGTGGGCAATAGTGCATATCTTTGCCAACTGTTTTCGCGCATTTTCGGCATAGTTTGCGATCGCAAGTTTTATCGTTTCCTACTGGGTAATCACATAGGAACTCTGCTGCAGGGAAGTTATCCCCGCATTCACTGCAGCTATCAATGTGAACATCCTGTATATCGAAGTCGCCACAAATCCAACCGATGCCAACTCCATCAACTCTTATTCTTGAGCAAGCCATTACTCTTTCCCCGCCTGCTCGATTGCATCACGTACTGTTTCAAGGTTTGCGCCTACCACTATCTCAGAGCCGTTATTAAGGTAAATGATGGTGCCAACATTTATGCTAGCGCAGTGAACAAAGTGAGATATTTGACTAACCATCAAATAAACATCGCGCTCTTCGTGACCAAACTCAGGAAGATTGACTAATTTGCCCATTGCTATTATCTCCATCTCTCTGCGCGATTGCGCTTGCGGTCTGATTTATTACGGCGGCTGATGTAGCGAATATCAGCAGGCTCTTTGAGGCAATCTGGCAAAGATATCCCCACAGAAAAACTTACATCGCCATCAACATCTATTCGGCGATCTTGCTCTACCGTCACCACTGTATTGTTTAGTGACAACTGCATTAATGCCCTTCCAAGCATCGACTTTCCTACACCATCACCACCAATCAAAACGACTGTCTTAGTCATTAAATATCTTCCTCTTTTGAAGATGCATAAATTGCCTTGCAAGCCACAACCAGCAAGGCTTTAAGCTGTTTTGCTAATATTTTCCATCTTGAAACTGTCTTGACTTAATCGCTCTGCAAATAGGTGATGTATCGACAGCAAATGCTTATGCCATAGCTCGATAGCCTCACGCTTTTGATCAGCTAAATAGGTGTGAATATAGGCTTGGTCTAGCTTGGTCATGGAGTGGTTTAGCATCTGTTCAGCCACCATGTAATCGATACCCAAATCAGCCCAACATGAGCGAGCCAACTTGCGTAAATCATGGGCCGTCCATTCACTACCACTCACCTGTTTAACCAAGCTATTAGCACCACGTTCATCTAAGCCAGTGTTACGACATGGGTGCGGAAATAGGTACCCGCCTCGATAACCTGCAGCAGCTTGCATTGACTTATGCCAGCGCAATACATCGGCCATCAGTCCAGAGATAGGGATAGTCAGTTGAGCTTGGGTTTTGGTGATATTGGCGGGGATCACCAACTTGGCGTTAGGTTCATCGTAATAACTCCACTTAAGCAAGCGGGTTTCACCAATGCGGGTACCGTAGGCCAGCATAATAAACACCAACAACGCAGCACTATCACTGGCAGTATCAAGGTCACTCAGCAGCTTAGGTAAATCCGTGGCCTGTAATTGAGGTGGTTTGGTGGCGATTGGTGTAGCAATAAAATCCGTAAAACTTAACGATGCCAACGGATCATCAGTAATCAACTTAAGCACAGTCGCTTGCTTAAATGCCTTGCGCAACACGGCGTAATACTGGCGAACACTGCCAATAGAATAACGCGCCTGCAGCGGCCAAATTAATAGCTCATCGACCTTATGATGATTGAGATCACTCAGCATCACCTCACCCAGCACAGGCAATAAATGCTTAACGATGGTGCATTTGATATTACGGCGGCGTTTAATCGATAAGCTGGTGTCTGATTGTGACCGGGTTAAATACCAATTTAGCAAGCCACCACAACTTAACCAGGTATTCACCTTCACGCTTTGATCTTGCCGATGCTGAATGCTCAAGGTGGGCAAATCATCGATGATCGCCTTAGCACTCACCAGCGGCCAGTTAGCCACCTTTGACCAATTCGCCTTGCCCTCTTTATTGGTGACTAAATACCAACTGCCACGACTGCGCGAACTCCCAAGGCGCAATCGTAGCGGATAACGTGGGTCCCTAATCTCGGTAATCGATTCATCGGCAACAGCCCGTTTAATGGCGGCATCACTTAAGGCAATACAGGCAATGGCCATCAGTCGCACCTCAGGTTAGTTCGGCAGTCTGCGTAAAAATATTCAACCGATATCGCCTCTTTATCAGCAGTTGACAACCCCACCTTAAACAGTGCTGCAGTCAGTTTTTCAATCAACTCAAACTCAGCCAATATCAAAGCTTGCTGCAACTTAATCAGCTCGCCATTAGCCGCTAAATCCACGCCAGAACCGCCGCATTTATCGCACGGGTACAGCTCGAACATCGGCTTAACTTTGCCAACACCACGGCAGGCATTGCACTTAGGCAACGCATTAATCTGCTGATGAATGGCGTTTTTAGCACTCACCAAAGCCTTGTATTCAGGCGTAGATAACGCCTGCTGTTTACAGTGCAAATCAAACCGTTCATTAATCGATGACTGCGTTGCCAGCGCTGACATTAAGCGCTTATTTATCCGCTCTAACGGCTCAATTCGGTGATAATCGGCATTACCAATGGGCAGGTGGCCATCGAGTTCATTACTGATCACCCTTACCGCCGCTTCAACGCCACAGGCCAGATCAACCGAGCCCATCGACTCGAGTTGATCTGCCTCCGCTTTAAGGCGTTTAACTAAATCGCTTACCGTTTCAATCATCAACCCGCTAGCCCCATTTCTTCGCCAACCATCCGCAGCAATTTTTTAGCAAAGCGTGCGGCGTCATGTTCGTGCTGATGCAGTGCATCTACGCCATCCATATACTTGTCGTAAAAATGCTGGCTAAATTGCTCTGTCGTGATCTTGGCGCCACTCAAATCACAAAACGATTTAGTCAGCTGCTCAACGGTGTTCAACATCTTTCCGGTACCGCTGCAGTGCTTGCACTCGCCATTGCGGTGATAGTTGAGTTTTGTTCCCTTACACTTAGGGCAAACGCGGGTACCGCACACTTCATTTACGGCAAGCTTTGCTAAGGCCGAAGCGGCAACTGGCCTAAAATCCACTTCATACTGCTTACATAGCGCTTTAACGAGTACATCCTCAGCATCTACATCGCCGCAAATGGTCGCCTCTAACACTTTCACCCCAACGGGGTACTTACCCTGTACCTGTGCAACAACACCCATAGCATCCTCCTTACTAAAAACCCCTTTACCCCCAGCCGCACCAATCGATAACCCGCGTGGAGATAGCAGCTCAAACAAGCGCTTAATTGAAATCATTTATCTGCCATCTCCTTGGTGGTTAGCTGCAGCACGGGCTGCGGAATGAATAATGCTTAGTGCCATGCTTGATACACGGCTTTCGGCCGACTCAAGCGGATCTTGGCGCGATACAGTGCTCGTTGGCTTACGTTCTGGATGCTTGCGCAGCAATCCACGGGCACTTAGCGCATCGCCTAAGGTTTGGTTGCCAACCTTGGCTTGGCGTGAAGCCGCAAAAATCGTGGCGCCAGCGACATACAAGTCGATCGCCTGTTCCAAGTTAGCAGCGCTCTTTTCTGCCGTTTTACGCAGTAAATCGCGCTCTCTTAATACTTTTGATAATGCCGTCTTGCATACGCCAGTTTTAGCAGCAGCGTTAAAAACAGATAAGTTTTCATCAACATAAAGCTTGATGGCTTTTTCAAATTTCTCGCTGAGCTTTTTAGGCTCCTTGCGCAATAACCCGCGGTCCTTTAACTCTTTTGTGAGTTTTTTACGGCACACAGGCGCAGCGGCAGAACTCTCTAAAAGCGTCATATTTTGGTTTACATACAGCTCAACACCACGCGCCAAGCGCTCAGCAAATGGGGCTTTTAACGGCATAATTCCCCCTTACCAAACAAGGCGATCAGCGCAGCATCACGAGTATCGGCATTGCTGCGGCCAGTCCAGCCAGTGATCTTGTTAAAATACACACTGCTATCCTTGGCCTGTTTAACAGGGCCACGCAGCGGTTTAACTAAGGTGACGGTAATCCCTTTGTCCTCGAGTACTTCTTTAATCAATCTGGCTGTGGCTTTAACCTTGCCCAAGTCCTCAGCCTTGCTCATATTGATTTTAAATTCGCTACCGCCTTGGCTTGGGGCATGCCCAACGTACGCAAGTAATGGGTTTTGGCCTTTGGCAGTCCGCTTTAACTTGCTGGCGTACACTGGCTTCTTGTTATCCACATCCTCAAGCAGCACAACGCAAGGCGAACTCGCAGCACTGCAAAGGACAAACTCAATCAACTCACTAAAACCCATACTCTTAAGCAGCTGTATCTTGCCGTCCACCACAGTGGCCACACCGCTTTTAGTCAAATCAGGATCAATACCAATAATTAGCTTCATGCTGCCTCCGCATTACCAGCGCAATACTTAGCAAACGCATCAGCATAAAAATCAGCATCTTGTTCGATGCCAATGTAATTACGCCCAGAGTTCATGCTGGCTATTCCGCTTGAGCAACTACCAAAGCAAAAATCAAGGACCGTCTCTCCATGATTGCTATATGTGTTGATAATCCATTCGCACAGCGCTACTGGTTTACGAGTAGGGTTAATTCTTTCGCCCTTCCTTTTTTGCTTATCTGATGAGAAAAACTGAACAGAACGTGGGTAACGGCTAGTGCTGTCGTAAACAGCCCCTTTTGAGCCTTCTCCATAGCACTCACTGCCTGTTTTCTTTCTTGATGCTGTTTTTCTTGGATGACCATGCGTCATTTGTGGGTTGTAAGTGCCAACTCCATTACAAAAAATAAGCACATGCTCATGAGCTCTCATTAGTTGCTTTTTGGCATTGTAAAAACCTGTCGCATTACCTTTTTCCCAAACTATTTCTTCTTTAAACCAAGGTAAGTTTGAGCATGTTAAAACCGAGGTGAATGGCTGTGCTGCATGCATTGCAATAACACCATTAGGCTTAATAATTCGTTTAAGCTGCTCCCACATTGGAATTAGAGGAATAACTTCATCCCATGCGCAGCGAGTCGTTCCGTAAGGAACATCTGCATAAATCAAATCAATGCTGTTATCAGGTATGCCTTTCATCAGCTCGAGGCAATCTCCATGTAGTAATTTAAAGTCCATACTGCTAAACCCCTCTAAACCGCTTTGACTGTCTCACTAAAAACTGATTGGCTTGTTTACGTCCAAGGCGCCCACCAATGGCAAATAAACGCTCATACTCGATTGATACGGAATGTTTAAACTCCGCTGGGATAACCGACATATGCTTTACAATCTTCTCCATGTCAGACTCACCACCGCGGCAATGCCATATTTGCGGTAGTTCGCGCTCACGCATAAAGCCTTGGGCCCGTAACTCAGCTGCAGTCACCGCTTTAGGTACAAATAACTCAGCATCGTTAACCGCCTCTTGCGCAACAGGCATCGCCACTGCATCGCTCACCAAAGCAGAATAAAAATCTGGCGCATCTTCTGGTAAGTTTTTAATTGCCAGAGCCATTGGCAGTCCTTAGCCCAAACTTTTGGCGCAAATCAGCAATAATCGAGCAAGCCTTTTGGCTTTCAACGGGCTTGTTTACTGGGGCGGCAAGCGCCTTAGGGATGCAGGCATCAAAGCTTTCACCCTTCACTGCACGGCGGCACATCACTTCATAATTGCGTTTAAATAACGGCCATGTTTGCTGTTCAGTGCGGTTTTGCAGCTCATACCAACCAGTTTCACGACCAGCTGCAAACACAGCACCATGGCTCCACTTGTGCTCACTCGGCCAGCGGCCATGGGCGCAACACTCACGGTAAGCCTGTTCAGCGCTTGGTAAGCCAAGCTGCTCAGGTGTAGGCGTGCACATCGCCACAAACTCAGCAGGATTAACACTCCAAGGCGCAGTTGCAGCACGTTGTTTAAACGCCTCAATGCCAATCATCACCTCATTCACGCTCAAGCCAGCCTCACCGATTTGCTTAACAAACTCCTGCACTACGCTGCCAAGCTCAGCGCCAAAGCGATTGCTAAAATCACGGCTGTACAGGTTCATAGTCGGCATCAATTGTGTTGCCACCACAGTGGTGATCTGCTGAATGCTCGAGCTGCTCTGCCATTTCCCGCAGTTCGCGGAATACTCGTGCTGTTGGGTTCTCATAGCGTTGATTGTTTGCGGCAGAATCGTTTGCAGTGGTTTCATGTGATGATCTCGCTAGCAGTTTGGCGTTTAGTTTGTCCCATTGTTTACGCAGGGTTTTTGGGCATAACACATTGCTCGCCCAAAACGAGTCGGTATTGGCAAACTTAAACAGCTTGCAGATTTCGTGGTGAGTGCGGTGGTCTTGCGTGCGCATCAAGCGCACTTGGTTAGCCCAGTCAGGCCAGTTCGGTTTTTTAGCAGTAGGGTTAACAATCAGCACTTTGTTGAAGATGTACTCAGCACAAGTTAAATCGTCTTGAGTGCCCCAAAGCTTGCCGTTAGGAGTTTGAATCGCAGCATCGGGTTTTATCTGTGTGTCGGCCATTGCGACAGCAATGTTCGACGAAGAGATCTTTTGTATTTCTTTTGTATTAATGTCTTTCTTTTGTGGGGGTCTATCTAGACAGGTTTTACTGTCAGAATAGACAGTCTCACTGTCAGAACAGACAGTTTTTACTGTCAGAATAGACAGTGTATTTTTACTGTCAGAATTGACAGTTTTTGCCTTTGCTGGTTTATCAGTCCAAGAAGAAACTGTCGGGTTAACCCCAATTTTCTTGCCATCTTTTATCAGCACATTGCGCTTTAATAAGCCGCCAATCACCCGCGATACGTTGTCAGTATCGATATCCGTCATTTCTTCTATTTGACTGTAAGATACCCAATCAGTGGCCTTGCCATAGCCATAGGTTCTACGGATAACCGCAAATACCACCCGACTCTCACGATCGCTTAATTTAGTGCGGCACAGGGCGTCCACCAGCGTATTGGAGAGTCGTAAATAACCATCATCCAAATCTGCTTTCACCACCCCACCCCGCGTTTGCTGTTTGTGCTCAGCAACGGGCCGTAACGGCACCACATTACTGCCACCAGCGCCATGATTGACGCTATCAATTGATTCCAGTACCATTGTTTTTGCCTCACTTGGTATTAAGCCCACAGCCGCCACAGCTCTAGTGGGCTTTCTTATTTCAAACGTACTGCACTACCCGAAAACTGATACCCAGCATCCAACACCCGCGCCGCAATACCCTCAGCGCTGGTCGTCGGTGACGTGCGGATCACGTTAGCTAGCAAGGCAATATCTTGATTGCGCTCAATGCGAGCGAACTCGGCATCTTCTTCAGGTGTGTAAGGGATATCTGCGTACTTGCCGCTAAGATGGTTGCAGACCTCATTTAACGCCTCAAAATTTGGGAATTCGGCTTTCTGATTTGTGCGCTTATCAGTTAACTGATTTGCTTTAGCCATCACACTCTCCCATTCGCCTTTAACCGCTCATAGTCATGGCGGCAGTCGGCGTCACAAAAATGTTGATTAGTTGAAACAGTTGCCTTGCAGTAATGGCACTGACCAGTAAAAGGCAGCGTAGGTTGGCGAACAGTTAAAGCAGCCTTGATATGCGCTTCATGCTCGATTGCGGCATCATCAATAACATCACTCATTGACTAAGCCGCCCTTCTTGAATTCATTGATTGGTAATGGATCGCTAACCTTGGTTGTATTAACTAAGTTCCTGCTTAAGCTCTGTTCGGTATGAAGTTCCCGCACTTGGCTACTCACTACCGCTTTAAGCGACAATACTTCGCGCACTGTATTGGTCAGCTCGCGGCCGATACGTTCAAACTCATCAGGGGTGATCACCCCATCAGCGCGGGAGTCGCGGATCTCGGCCAGCGCAATGCCCATTTGCTCGCTAATCAGCAGTAGCTGATCGCTTAGCTCTTCATCGCAGTTAACCGACTCAGGCAGTTTGACAAACACCCCGCCGCGGCTATGGCACCACGCCGACAAAATGCGGTCATCGTCGGCCAGCTCAGTCAAATGAATCGCATCACGTAAATACAAGTGATTACTGTCGTTCTCAGGGTTTAATTTGTTGTACATCACCCCAGGCTGTTGGAATAAATCCTTCGCCAGCTTATCCACCCCGTAATCATGCCCAAGCGCATGGGCGGCATAGAGTGGATCGGTACATAAAAGTGACTCGCGCTTTAATGTGTGTTTAGTCATATGGTTAGATATCCTTGTCATTAACAAGAGCAACAAGAGCAGTTAAGCAACCCGAGGTGACGACGTAGACTCAATGGCTTTATCAGCATGAACCTTCAACTCACCGCCCGTTAAGCGCTCAAGCTGAAACGCACGAAGCTCAGGAACCTCTTCGCCCCACTGAGAAATTGATGAGTGAGTAATCCCTAGTTGCTTCGCCAAATTGGATTTGGTTTTGAAGTAAGCTACTGCGTCAGATGTTTTCATTTTCACCCCTAAAGTTAGTTTTCTAACATTATCAACAAAAGGATTCTAATGTCAAACGAATGTAAGATAACTAACAATAAAGATTTTGCAGATGAGACTGTTGTTATGAGTTATCAAACAGAACAGATTGGCGTGAGGATTCGACGCCGAAGAAAAGAGCTAAAACTCACACAAAAAAATATTGCAGATTCCCTGCAAATCACACCAAGCTCAATTACACAATGGGAACAAGGCATATCTGCACCATCAGGTAAAAATCTGATTAATTTAGGTAAGGTTCTCGACTGTGATCCTGAGTGGATACTTAGTGGTGAAGCAGAAAAGATTGAGGTGCGCGAATCAAATGCAGAGTGGCATGCAGGCTTTGAGCTATGGGATGGCGATACACCATTAAGGGATGATGAAGTGGCACTACCGTTTTACCGTGAAGTCGAATTAGCAGCAGGCAGCGGATCAACATTTGTGCAAGAGAACGGCGGCTGCAAACTGCGCTTTGCGAAATCCACCCTTAAAAAGAGCCGAGTCGAACCACACCACGCGGCCTGTGTGACAGTCAGCGGCAATAGCATGCTGCCAGTGCTGCGCCACGGAACTACCGTTGGTATTGATACCAGTAAAAAATCGATTATCGATGGTGAGATGTACGCAATTGATCACGATGGCATGCTGCGAGTCAAAATGCTCTATCGCACCCCAGGCGGCGGCATTCGCATTAAAAGCTATAACAACGATGAATTCCCTGATGAATTTATCTCACCTGAAAAAGCCGCAGACATTAAAATTATCGGCTGGGTGTTCTGGTGGTCAGTGCTAAATGTTTGGAATAATTAGAATTAGTAAAAGGATTTTGTATGAGACTTATCACTGCCTCAATATTAATAGCCATGCTAACTGGCTGTGCCACCTCGGAAGTTTCGTTCAAAAATGCCAAGCAAGTTCCTGATGATCGCTTGTTCATTAAAAGTAATGTTGCTGGCGATTCAATCATCACGATTATCAGAGATAGTGGCTTCTTAGGCAGTGGTTGCAACATTAATTTTTTTATTAATGAAGAATTAGCGGCAACTTTAGATGTATCTGAAAAGGCTACATTCCATGTCAAGGAAGGCGAAATGTTTCTTGGTTTACAACCATCTGGAAACGGCTTATGCATCAGCGGCAGTATCAGACAATTAGAAACATCGATAAAAAAAGGCCAACATAAAATTTATAGAGTTGCTCTTGAGCAATCTGGCAGCATGGCAATATTACCTAGCGGAATTTATAAAGACTAAAGGAATAGTAGAATGGATAAGGAAACCGCAGAGTTTTTAGCAAAACACCCCTATATACCTACCAAATTTATTGCATTAGATGCCGAAACCACAGGGCTTGAGGCAGAAACGGACAAGATAATCGAGATTGCCGCAATTAAATTTGATCTGCTATCTAACGATCACCCTGTATTTGAGTCATTGATTAACCCTGCGCTAAAGCTGCCGCGCAAAATAACCAATATCACAGGCATCACCAACAAGATGCTGGTAGACCAACCGCCCTTTGCAGAACTGGCACATGACTTAAAAGCGTTTATCGGCGATCTACCGATAGTGGCCTACAACGCCAAATTTGATAAAGGCTTTTTAGATGCTGAGTTCGCTAATGTTGGCATAGTGATCAATAACCACTACCACTGTGCATTAAATCTGGCAAAGGCGGCATTCAACTTACCAAACTACAAGTTAGCTACAGTAGCCCAGCACTGCAATATCCAACTTGATGAAGCGCACAGAGCTAAAGCTGATGCGATTGCCGCAGGCCGAGTGTTTATGTGTGCAGCAGTAACCCTTGGGCACATTAACGAAATAAAAACTAAGTCGGCATTTGGCAAACCCAAAGGCGCAGATCACAAAGCCTACCCGCCTAATGAAGATGGCGAACTATACGGCCAAACTATCGTTTTTACTGGCGAGCTATCCATTACCAGAGCAGAAGCCTTTGAAGCCGCTGCAGAACTCGGGCTTCAAATTAAAACAGGCGTATCTAAAAAAACCGATTACTTAGTCGTTGGCGAGCAGGACGAAAACCTAGTTGGTCCAAGTGGCATATCCAGCAAGCAGCTAAAGGCACAAGATCTAATTGAAGAAGGCTTTGATATTCAGATTTTAGATGAAGATGAATTTATGGCGATAATTGAATGACTATTGAAATAAATCAAATTATTAGGCGCTTGGAGCAAGGCGCTACGCTACCCTATATATGCGGATGTAGTGATGGAGCAAGATATGTTGTTAAGGGGGCAAACACAACTCGAAAGCAACTTGCCATCGAGCTACTTTGTGCATTTTTATGTAATGCATTTGGTTTACCAATACCTGAATTCGCACCTATTCGCATTCCCCAAGCGATAAGAGACAGCGGTGCTTACCCAGATCTTGATATCGAATGGTGTTTTGGTTCAAAACTTGTTGAAAATCTAACAGAAATGTTATTCAGTCAAGTTGCAAATATTGATAAGCAAACCATGCTAGATTTATATATATTTGATTATTGGGTAAAAAATTCAGATAGGTGCCTCACTAAACTTGGTGGTAACCCCAATGCTTTTTACGATTTAAACCAATCTTCGATTGTTGTATTCGATCATAACTTAGCATTTGATGCTGATTTCTCAATAGAAAACCATAAAGCATTGCATTTGGCATCAACTGTCTGGAATTGCCATCAAATGAGGATAGATGATCAAATTGTTTATAGTGATAGATTCGACGCAGTTATGGCTAATTGGCAACAATTTTCAGATGCAATTCCGCTAGATTGGTTCGATAATGAAGCGGCTAAAACTAGCTTCCTTGAAGCTATCAAGGTAACATTGCTTTCCTATAAAGACATTCAATTTTGGGAGGGAATAAAGTGACTGTACTTTGCCACTACGCCATCATTCGCTTTATGCCGTTCCTTGAAACGGAAGAGTTTGCCAACGTAGGGGTGCTGCTTTTTGCACCTCAAACGGGGTATTCATCTTTTAGGCTTGCCCCGAAGCGTTTCGCCAGAGTAACTGATTTCTTTGATGATCTAGATGGAAACATCTATCAAAGAGGTCTGAATATATTTCAAACAGAGCTACAGCGAGTGACAGAAGAAAATAGGTGTTTAACTGGTAAAATCCTGTTAAACACTTTTCAAGAAGTTACCCGGCTACGTGAAGGTGTTTTTCGATTTGGCAACATGTCAGCAATTCTTGCTGAAGACCCTGCGAAAAAGCTTGATGAACTTTATGACTATTTCGTTGGTCGTGACTTTGTTACCAAAGAGTATCGCGAGCAAGTCATGGTTAGAAGTTTACGAGGTGGATTACGCAAACATGTCAGTGAAATGCATTTTGTCCAAAAAGAGCTAGCTGGTGAACTTAGCACTGCTATCACAATGCCACTGGTCGCAACTTTAGGAAATTACCTGAAAGTAATAAAACCTCTAGCGTTTAACCATGTTAAGCCAATGAGCTTGCTTGAACATGGAGAAAAGTGGATAGGAAGAGCCAAACGACTACTAAATAATGAAACAGTACAACCACAGAACATGTTGTTTACTGTAGAAAAGCCTTCAAATTGTAAAAATGACCTTCAAGCAGCCTACTTAGAGGTTGAACGAGAAATGCTTAATCTTGGAGTTAATGTACTTCCATTTGCTGATAAACCATCGATTTATCAATTTGCAAAACAGCTACAAATACCAGAAGAAAAGCCTTTCCAATTAACCTAGTCCAAAGTTAACTTAAATAACATAAACCCGCGAAAGCGGGTTTTATGCTTAACCAAACAACAATAATCTATGGTTCTTGCGTGCCATTACCACCACCTGACTGGATCGGACGCTTAGTGGTTGCGATATCTTCGGCATAAATCCCAGCGCTGATAATTGCGCCACCAATGCGGCGTTTACCGTAACCAATGCCGACAGGATTACCCGCTGCCGTGGTGTTAACTGCGCCACCAAAGGCATAGCTTGGCGCGTTCTCCGCCGCTTCTCTTCCCTTTAAGCCTTTGGCTTGTGGCGATAGCATTTGCACTACGCCGCCAGCAACCATGGCAACACCAGTATTTAACAAATATGGATTTTGTAACCAAACCCCAACAACAACCAAAACTGCCCCCAATATTGTTTGTAACACACCTCCGCGCTTACTTCCTGCTATTACAGGCACAACTCTGATCTCGCGAGTACCGGCTATATTAAATTCATCTTCGCCTACGTTGCGGCCATTACGAAAAATCGCATAGCGCAAGCCAAGCTTTGCTTACTCCTTAATAAACCCTTCAAAACCTTGCAACGTGTTTTTAAGGGCGCTAAAAGCTTCAGTCGTCGTGCCAGTATCTAAAAAGCGTTTATGTTCACGGCCAAACTTTGTTGCCAGCGAACCTGACAACTTTATAGTCGTACATTTATTTTTATCCACGTACACATCCTCCAATAGCCAACCTAATGGCATCTAAAACCAAACAGTCATTGC
>AACY020563535.1_pt1 | contig 13602 bp, 17 predicted proteins | sample 267378 | NCBI WGS metagenome assembly AACY02 (sample SAMN02954345, study PRJNA13694) | marine metagenome | biome: aquatic; feature: ocean; material: water; isolation source: isolated as part of a large dataset composed predominantly from surface... | reverse complement strand
CGAAAAACTGTGCCCACCCAAATGTTTGCATCGGAGTCCCTCAACTATCAGGGTATAGGATATGAAGATGCGATGACGTTCCCGCGTCGTTTGTATGAACTTTTTATGACACTGCTTGTTCAAGCAGTTCCGGATCTGCTGGTTTGAGCTGTGAGGCGAATTGATCGGTACACCGGCTCCACGAATAGGTCTCTGCAAATGCCCTGCATGCACCACGATCGACTTGGAGCGCATGCGTAATCGCGGTGTCTAAATCGTCAGACACCCATCCGTTATGGCCGTTTTCAATCAGATCAATGGGTCCAGGTGCCGGGTAGGCAGCCACAGGCACGCCGGATGCCATGGACTCGAGGATCACCAATCCAAAGGTGTCTGTCAGCGATGGGAATACAAAGCAATCGGCATCGCGCATGGCTGCGGCAAGCTCTTCGCCATGCTTGTATCCAACAAATTCAACGTCTGGGTAACGCGCTCTCAGATCATCCAGTGCAGGACCGCCACCAATGACTCGTTTCAAACCAGGGTGTTGGGTTTGCAAAAACGCTTCGATGTTTTTCTCAGGGGCCACTCGGCCTACATAGACCAGCACCGGATCCGTTGGACGCGATCGGTCCGGATCGGGTTGGAATAGCTCCAAATCGACGCCGCGTGACCAACGTCCGATGTTTTTAAAGCCCCGTTCAACCAATTCTCTTTCCATGGAGGGCGTGGCCACCAGCATGCGGTGTGCGGGTCCATGAAACCATTTTAAAAACGCATAGGACCAGCTGATTGGGATCGGTAAACGCAATCGGATGTATTCTGGGAATCTGGTGTGGTAGCTGGTCGTGAATGGCAGCCGATTCCGCCGGCACCAGCGACGTGCAGACAGACCCAAGGGACCTTCTGTCGCAATGTGCACGGCATCGGGTTTCAGCTCGGTCAATCGCTTCTTGACCGATCGTGCAGCAAATAAGGCCAGCCGGATTTCAGGATATGTCGGACAGGGTACGGATTGATATCCGTGCGGGCTGATGACTTCGACGCGATGGCCCCGCGATTCAAGCTCTTGTTTGGTACGGGACAGGGTGCGAACAACGCCATTAACTTGTGGGAACCAGGCATCGGTGACAATGGCGATGGTGTTTGGACTGGTCATGAGCACCTCATTGGATAGTCCCTTTATATGACATAATTATTTCAATTCTGTGACGTCATGCAGCGTTCACTGGGTTGTCATAAATTCGACGTATCGTGCCGACTCTACAGATTGATCGAGAGGAGCGCGATCTATGTTCGACGCGATTGAGCGCTGTTTTGAGACCTATGGCGACAAGCGATACGGTGAATTTGTAACCCAACGTCAACATGCACTGCAGTGTGCTACGCTGGCCTCCCAAGAGGGTGCTTCAAGCGCCCTGATTGCCGCGTCATTGTTACATGACATCGGGCATATGCTTGGTGACACCATTCGCGCCAACGAGCCTCTCGAGGATTTGATGCACGAGGTGAAAGGGGCCAATTTTTTAGCCCAGTGGTTTGGCAAAGAAGTGACTGAACCGGTACGTTTGCATGTGGTTGCAAAGCGGTTTTTAACGGGAAACGATCCCGCCTATTACGACACGCTGTCACCCGCTTCAAAGCACAGCCTTGAGTTGCAAGGCGGTCCGATGACGGCTGATGCGCAACGCCAGTTTCTGGAAATACCCTTCGCGCGTGAGGCGATTCAGCTCAGACGCTGGGACGATCAGGCGAAAGAGCAGGATCTGGAGCTGTCGCTTGAGTTAAAGGATTTCCGTGAGATGCTTGAGAACCTGTCTGTAGAAAGCGCCACGGAATGACAGCTCGATTTTCATCCAATGATGCGTTGAAGTCAGCGCGTCAGGAGTGGCTCAGTGTATTGGTTCGGGTACCAGCCGACGCTGTCATTGAGTCTGCTCAGCAGTTTTCGTTTGAAGTCTTTGAGCTCAAATCCCCCGAAGTTGGAATGATCATGACCGATGCACGCATCCATGCCTCAGGTCCTGGATTCCATTTAGGCGAAGTCACACTGACGCGATGTGTCTTGAAAGACGAGCTGGGTCATCTTGGATATGGACAAATTCTGGGTCGAAATGCCAATCAAGCGCTGGCCATTGCACGGTTTGACCTGGCGCTCCAGCGCCAGGATACAGCGTCGCAAGCCGAGGAATCTCTTGCGGTATGGAGAGATGAGATTGCCGCTCTCGATGCGATGCAAAGTGAGCGAGTCGAGGCGACACGGGTGAACTTTTTCACCATGGTGCGAGGTGACGGATGACGCTTGATCAGATTATTCCGGCACCGGCGTCACAGACGCACTTGATGCAGCACACGTTTCGAGCGGCATTGACCGCGTTATCTGAGCCTTTGAGGCCGGTCACCATTGAACCCTGTGAAGCACCGTCGGAGCTTACACCTGCATTGTGGGCTTTGATGCTGACACTCATTGATGCTGACGTGTCTTTATGTTTCCCCAGTGCATCTGCAGCAGTGCAGGCCAACATCCAATTCCATACGCGCGCGCAACTCGTTGAAACACCACAAACTGCGGACTGGGTGGTTCTCGAGGCCGAGGCGTTGAATACGCCGGGTCTGTTGGATCAGGTGCGTCGTGGAACCCATGAGCGCCCAGATCAGTCGGCCAGTGTGCTGTTCATCGTTGGCGATGACAGCACAGATGTGTTGGCGGAGGGACCCGGATTCCGTGAGCCCACCGAGTTACGTGCCCCAGTAGGGGAGGATCTGGTGTTTGCGTTGATTCGAAATGCCGCGGACTACCCCTTGGGCTATGACAGTTATTTTGTGGATGTATCGACAGTGACTGGGCTGCCACGGTCGACCCGGCTGGTTGTAAGGACAGACTGATGTACGTTGCAGTGAAAGGTGGCGAGCGCGCTATTCAAAGTGCACACGAGTTGCTGGCTGAAATGCGTCGTGGCGATCCTGAAGTGCCTGAGCTCACCCTGGAGCAGATTCAAAATCAGATGGGTCTGGCGGTGGATCGGGTCATGAATGAAGGCTCTCTGTTTGACGCTGAATTGGCAGCACTTGCGATCAAGCAAGCGCAAGGCGACCTGATTGAGGCGATATTCTTGTTGCGTGCCTATAGAACGACATTGCCGCGCCACGGAACCTCAGAGCCTATTGAAACAAAAGACATGCGAGTGCTGCGTCGGGTCTCAGCCGTCTTTAAAGATGTCCCCGGCGGCCAACTGCTTGGGCCAACATATGACTACACCCATCGCCTGCTTGATTTTACCTTGGCGGCACAAGGTGCAGCGCCGACGGAAGATCCGTCGTCTGATCTGTCATCGCATGCCTTTGAGACCGAGCTACCACCGGATCAGGAACAGATGGCTCGGGTTCTTGAGATTTTAGAGCGTGATACCCTGGTCGAAACTCCCGCAGGGCCTGATGTTCCGAGCCGGGATTTAACGCGTGAACCGCTTGACTACCCTGTGGATCGTGCGACACGGCTGCAGGCTTTGGCGCGGGGCGACGAAGGTTATTTGTTGGCGCTTGCCTATTCCACACAACGCGGCTACGGGCGCACACACCCGTTCGCGGGTGAGATCCGATCCGGCGTGGTCTCTGTATCCATGCCGTTTGAAGAGCTTGGCTATGCGTTGCCTGTCGGTGAGTTACTGATCACTGAATGCGAGATGATCAATCAGTTCCAAGGCAGTGCTGATGTGCCTCCGACGTTCACGCGCGGTTACGGGTTACAAGTCGGATTGTCTGAGCGTAAAGCCATGTCGATGGCATTGGTGGATCGATCGTTGCGCGCTGATGAGTTTGAAGAAGAGATCGAGTCGCCAGCCCAAGACGAAGAATTTGTGTTGTCGCATTGTGACAACGTAGAGGCTTGGGGTTTTGTATCCCATTTGAAGCTGCCTCACTATGTTGACTTCCAGAGCGAACTCGAGCTGATTCGCAAGCTACGTGATGCACGGGAGACTCAGGATGCAAGCTGAGCTCACCGGATATAACTTCGCCTACTTGGATGAGCAGACAAAGCGCATGATTCGTCGTGGGCTGTTAAAAGCCGTCGCTGTACCTGGCTTGCAGGTGCCATTCGGGGGGCGAGAGATGCCATTGCCGTATGGATGGGGCACCGGGGGCATTCAGGTGACAGCTTCTGTGATCGGCTCCGATGATGTGCTGAAAGTCATCGATCAGGGTGCAGATGACACCACAAATGCGGTCAGTATTCGGCATTTCTTCGCGCGCACAGCCGGTGTCGAAACGACTGAAGTGACCGAAGAAGCGTCCTTGATCCAAACCCGTCATCGAATCCCTGAGTCGCCTTTGTCTGAAGGTCAAATCCTGATTTATCAGGTGCCGATTCCAGAACCGTTGCGCTTTATCGAGCCGCGCGAGACGGAAACGCGAAAAATGCACGCCCTGACTGAATATGGGGTGATGCATGTCAAGCTGTATGAAGACATCGCGCAGTTTGGGCAAATCTCCACAGCCTATGCCTATCCTGTCTTGGTGAATGGTCGGTACGTGATGGACCCCTCACCGATTCCAAAATTTGATAATCCGAAAATGCATCAGTCGCCTGCACTTCAGCTGTTTGGAGCGGGTCGTGAGAAGCGGTTGTACGCAGTTCCGCCCTACACCGACGTGATTTCTCTGGATTTTGAAGATCATCCTTTTGAGATTCAGAGCTGGGATCAAGACTGTGCACTCTGTGGAGCGACTGATTCTTTCCTTGATGAAGTCATCATCAACGATGCCGGTGAACGGATGTTTGTCTGCTCGGATACCCATTACTGTCGCCAAAACCGGGACGCGTCTGATGGATAAACCAATTCTCACCGCGCGAGAGGTCACTCGAGCGTATACGCCAGACCAAGGCTGCCTTGGTGTCAGCCTGGATGTCTGGCCAGGGGAAGTCCTAGGGATCGTTGGTGAGTCTGGTTCTGGAAAAAGTACGTTGTTGCGTTTGCTCTCCGGCCAGGAGTCAGCGGACTCGGGTTCGATTCTGTTTCTTGATCGAGCAGGAACGCCCATTGAATTGACTGAGACACCAGAGAGCGCGCTTCGCTATCTCGGACGGACCGAGTTCGGGATTATTCATCAAAACCCGCGTGATGGGTTAAGACTTCGGATTTCTGCCGGTGGCAATATCGGTGAGCGCCTGATGGGTGTTGGCAATCGGCACTACGGTGATATCCGAGCGATCGCCGAGTCTTGGCTGACTGAGGTTGAGATTGATCCCGCGCGAATCGATGGTCAGCCACTGCATTTCTCAGGAGGTATGCAGCAGCGTTTACAAATCGCACGGAATCTCGTCACCAACCCACGCCTGGTCTTTATGGATGAGCCGACCGGTGGCCTTGATGTGTCAGTGCAAGCCAAACTGCTCGATACACTGAAGCGCTTGGTTCATGACCTTGGAATTGCTGTGATTATCGTGACGCATGACATGGGTGTTGCACGCTTGTTGGCGGATCGTTTGTTGGTCATGAAACAGGGTTATGTCATTGAATCTGGTTTGACGGATCAAGTGCTTGACGATCCGCATGCCGCCTATACGCAACAATTGGTTGCTTCGATTTTGCAGGTGAATTGATGCGCCGAATTACTGTGGAGCAGGTTTCAAAAACCTTTGTCTTGCATAACCAGGGTGGTGTTCGTTTACCGGTTCTTGATCAGGTGTCCTTTCAGGTCGACGCAGGTGAATGCGTGGTGTTGTACGGGCCGTCAGGCTGCGGAAAGAGCTCGCTCTTAAAAATGTTGTTTGGCAATTACCTCGCCGATGGTGGCTCCATTCGGATCCATGCCGATCAAGGCGAAACAGATTTGGTGGCAGCGCATCCGCACCAGGTACTTGAGCTCAGACGTCACACGCTTGGATTTGTCAGTCAGTTTTTACGGGTGATTCCACGGGTTTCGACCTGGGATCTTGTCGCGGAGCCTTTGTCTCGTCAGGGCGTCGAGGCTGACGAAATCAACAGCCGTGTGGAGCAGATGCTGCGGCGGTTGAATCTGCCAGAATCGCTGTGGTCGCTCGCACCTGCGACGTTTTCTGGTGGTGAGCAGCAGCGCGTCAACATTGCCCGCAGCATGATCGTTGATTATCCGATTCTGTTGCTCGATGAGCCGACGGCTTCGCTTGATGCAGCCAATCGAGATGTTGTGGCTGCACTGATTCAAGAGGCGCGTGACCGCGGCACTGCCTTGGTGGGGATTTTTCATGACGATGCGTTACGGACGCGTCTTGCGGATCGGTTGATTCATTTGGAGGCTGTCAGTGAGTTTTAAAATTTCAGGAAAACATGTGTTGATCGATGGCGTGTTCCGACCGGCAACGCTGTGCATAGAGGACGGATACATCACGCAGATTCAGGATGATTTGGAAGTTGGTCCTGGCGTCGTCGAGGCCGGTGAACGCTATGTGATTCCAGGGCTGATCGAACTGCATACCGATAACCATGAAAAATACTTCGAGCCCCGCCCAGGCGTCGAGTGGCCACATATGGATGCATTGCTTGCGCACGATGCCCATATGGCGACTGCGGGCATTACGACCGTGTACGACGCCATTGCACTGGGCTACACCATTGGTGATAACAAAGCGCTTCGAGATCGGATTGCCGCTGAGTCTGTGCAAATGATTTTGGATGTGCGTCATGAAGGTGTATTTCGGGTCGACCATCATTTGCATTTACGCTGCGAATGCTCCTGTGAAGGCACGGCTGATGTTTTCGCACAATGGGCTGGTGTCGACGGAATCGATTTGGTGTCCCTCATGGATCATGCCCCGGGACAGCGACAGTTTGCTTCGCTGGATCGCTACCGTGAATATTATCAGGGGAAGTTTGGCTGGAGTGATGCGGTGTTCGAGTCCAAAATGAACGAACATGTCGCGGCAGCAGAGGCCCATTCGCAACCGAATCGCAAAGCCATTGCCAGCCTGTGCCAAACTCACGGGATTAGTCTTGCCTCGCATGATGATGCCACGCTTTCGCATGTGGACGAGTCTTGTGAGCTTGGCTGTTCAGTGGCTGAATTTCCGACCACGCTTGAAGCTGGCGAAGCCAGTCATGAACGTGGACTGCATGTGCTGATGGGTGCACCCAACGTGATTCGGGGTGGTTCACACTCAGGCAACGTGGCCGCCAAAGACTTCGCGAGTCGCGGTTGGCTCGATATCTTGTCATCAGATTACTACCCGACTGCCTTGTTGCCGGCTGCTGTGAAGTTGACCGATCCAGAGATGGGGATGTCATTGGCTGAGGCGGTCCAAACAGTCACAACCAATCCGGCGGATGCAGCCAATATGACCGATCGCGGGCGCCTTGATGTGGGTTTGCGAGCGGATGTCGTTCTATTTACTTTGGACCAGCACACGCCGCGCGTGTCTGAAACCTATGTTTCGGGACGACGCGTGTTCTAATGGTCGCGCGTCTTCTCTATTTGTGCGCACCCTCGGGTGCTGGAAAAGATGCGCTTCTCACCGCACTCAAACCCTTTCCGAATGCGCCCTATGCGGCAGTTCGCACCATTACGCGACCGGCCGACGTGACCGAAGCATCCGAGCCTGTTACAGAAATGGAATTTTGGCAGTTGAAAAAACGCGGCGTGTTTGTGTTTGACTGGTCTGCCAATGGATTCTTGTATGGAGTTCGTGCGACTGAACTCACCAAGGCTGCGACGGTGATTATTAACGGTTCGCGCGCGTATTGGCCAACGGCGAAGGGTCTGTTTCCAAATATGCAATTGATCACAATTGAGGTGCCTGATGCGGTGTTGAAAAAGCGACTTGAGGCTCGTGGACGCGAGTCTGAATTTGAGATTTATGCGCGGCTCCGACGGAACCGACAGTTGGCAGAATCTCTGCGGCTCGAGGCGCCTGGCATTACGTTGATCAATGATCGCACTCCACATGACATGGCAGTCGACCTGATGGAGTACTTGGGATGTTAATGCGACTCCTTGGGACTGGGAATGCGCCACAAATTCCTGTGTATGGCTGTCGATGCCGAAGTTGCTTACGTGCGCGTGTGGATGAGAACTTTAAGCGTCGTCCCACGTCTGCAGAGATTCAGACCGCAACCGGTCGATTTTTATTGGATGCAGGGCGCACAGATCTGGCTGATTGGGTCGATCCCGAGACGCTGTCGGGTGTCATACTCACGCACTATCACATGGATCATGTGGCCGGACTTTTTCACATGCGTTGGGGCGTGTGTGATCCGATTCCAGTGTACGGTCCGCCTGATTCTCAAGGTGCCGACGATCTGCTCGATCATCCGGGATGTCTCGATTTTTCGCATCACTTGATCCCGTATCAGGCGACTCAGTTAACAGAGGATCTGACTGTCATTCCGGTCCCAATCAAGCATTCGCGCCTGACCTTTGGGTATATTTTGAAAGGGCATCGAGAATCACTTGTGTATTTAAGCGACTGCGATGGTGTGGGCCCAGAGAGCGCTCAAATGATTCGGGATGCCAATCCAAACGCAGTTATTGTGGATTGCAGTTTCCCCCCTGAAACGGGTCGCAATCATTTGAGTTTGGACCGGGCGTATGCGCTTGCTGAAGAGCTCCAAGCCCCTTGGCTATATCTCACCCACATCGGTCATGATCTGTCTAATTACTTGTTAGACCATCCGCTGGATCCCGAGGGTCGACTTGTTTTGAGCCATGACGGTCTGGTGTTCCACTTCGACTAAAGGGTGCCATCCTGTCATGAAACTGTCATCATTTCGTCATCTGGCCGTCGTCCTCCGTTCATAAACTGGCTAAAACAGTGTAGGGAATATGTTATGCCACTTGCAGAACTCAACCGAAGCCAGGGGTTTTCGGTTCGGCTCGCAACCACTCCGCAAGAAATTGAACTCACCCAACGTCTTCGTTATGACGTCTTTGCTCGGGAAATGGGCGCGCAGGTGCAAACCAGCCAGCCGGGTGTTGAGTGGGATGCGTTTGACGCACACTGTGAACATTTATTCGTACAAGAGATCGAGACCGGTCGCGTCGTCGCGTCGACCCGCTTGTTGCGACGCGCGCAAGCCGAACGTCTTGGTCAATTCTATTCAGAATCGGAATTTCAGGCTGATTTTATCCGCGCACTGGATGGTGAGGTGGTTGAGATCGGACGAACGTGCGTGCATGTGGATTTTCGGTCCGGCGGCGGAATCATGTTGCTCTGGAGTGGCATTGCGCAGTTGATGCGCGCTTGGGATATTGACTACCTTTTAGGGTGTGCAAGTGTGGCCTGCCGAGACGATGGACAACTCGTGCAGACGCTGATGAATGGCCTGAGGGATACGCATTTGAGCCCCGAATCATTGCGCGCTGTCCCACGCGTGCCCGTGCAGCCTCTGGAAGGTCCTGAAGTCGCAGGTGCGATCATGCCGCCACTGTTAAAGGCATATTTGCGCCTCGGTGCCTGGGTCTGCGGTGAACCAAGTCTTGATCGCGAATTCGGTGTCGCGGATTTGATGGTGGTTTTGGATATGCGTTGTCTCAATCACCGGTACTTCAAGCATTTCCTTGGTCGGGAATCGAAGGCTGCCGATGCCGTTTCATCGGCCCATGATGTGGCACACAGCGCATGACAATCGTCCGGATCGTTCTGCACATGCTCCGTGGGATGTGGGCACTGAAGCGCATCAAAAGCCGCGGCGACCGCCGTTTGCAACAACGTACCATCCAGTTATGGCACCGAAAAGCGTTGCACTTATTCGGAATTGAGCGGATTCAAGTCGGAGAGTTACCCAAAGGGCCGTGTTTAATTGTGTCCAACCATCTGTCGTGGATTGATATTTTAATGATTGGCTCGATGCTTAATGTCCGGTTTTTATCGAAGGCTGAAGTCGCCAGTTGGCCCTTGGTTGGTCGGCTCGCTTCAGGCGCCGGCACCTTGTTTGTGCATCGGGGTGATCGACGCTCTGCAGATCGTGCGCTTGAAGACATCACTGATGCATTGATGCAGGGTGATCAGGTGGTCGTGTTTCCTGAAGGGACCTCAACACGTGGTCCAATGCCAATTAAGTTCAGAAGCCGCCTCATTGAGGCAGCACGACGCGCCAACGTGCCGGTTGTGCCAATGGCGCTGAGCTATCACGGGCCAGGTAAACATCTGGCGTCCTATGCGGGTGATGATGATTTTGTGTCACATATGACCCGTTTATCTCAGGCGCCTTTCATTCGTGGACGCGTCGCTGTCGGACAGGCCATCGAATGCACGGAAGCCGCTGCAGTCATCGCCCGGCAGGCTCAAGACGCTGTTGAGGGTTTGCTCGAACCTGTGGTGTGTGCCGAGCGACACCGAGACACAGTGCAACTCGCCTCAGAATCAGCCGCGTCTCACTGAAATCTCTCCAACCACAGCTCCACGCGCCGTGGTGATGCGGAGGTTTCGGAATTTGTCGGGCAGCCGTGCGAGAATTTCATGCTCTCCAATGGCATCAAGGAGCGCAATGACCAGTGCCTCTTGACCCCTGAGGCTGCCGTCCTCGCATTTCAGAGCAAAGCCAAGTTCGCGGTCAGCCAGTGCTCCACAGTAGACACCTTCAGCACCCATCTTCACCTGCAGGCGCCCTTGGCCGGCCTCAAGCAGTGCCGTATCGAGTCGATCCGTGCCTGCAACCATAAAGGGAGCACTGGCTTGCGCCAGCCGCAGGCGCTTGGCTGCTTGATTCATCGGACCCGTGCAGTGCTCTGCCGCCAAGCGGGCAAATCCGTGTGCCATGAGATCAAGTGGCATGGCGTAGGTGGGCACAGAACACCCATCTGCCTCAAAGGGTAAGCTGTGTGCGTCAACGGAGAAAATGTCGCTGATGTGATTCCGGATTCGGACTTGGAGTGGGTGGTCATATTCCGTATAGCCGGCGATGGGGAATCCAAGATGCTGACAGACGGCCAACATGCCAACGTGCTTTCCTGAGCAACAGTGGTGCAACTGTGTTGCCGTTTGACGCTCGTAACTGAGTTTTAAACGTACTGCATCTGTAAAGGGGAGACTGATCCCACACTCCAGATCGTCGGCATCAAGACGTAAGCGCTTTAAAACTGCGGTCACGGCGCTGACGTGTTCTGGTTCACCGTTATGAGACGCACATGCCAAGGCGAGTTCCGCATCAGTCATGGCGAAGGCATCCGCGGCTCCGCTCATCACGAGTTCAAGACCTTGGATCCATTTCATGGCCGATCTCGGGAAGGTGTTGCGTGTTGAATCCCCGAAAATCAGGTGTGGCTGACCCTGTGCGTCAACGACTGCTCCATGCCCTAAGTGAGAACTTTCGGTGAGAGCACCGCGCGTGATTTCGACTGTCCAAGGCTGCATGACGTCTCCACCTGATTGTGATGTGGTGAGCTGGTTGTTTAACGGAGCCGACTTTGACGGCTGAAATTCGGTCGTAGAAACTCCATCTGATCTGCTCGAATCCGATGGGAATTAATCAGCGCAAGATATTCAGCATGGTTTGGTTTATAGGGAAGGGCCAACAGATCCATGCTCAATTCATCGAGCATTTTGTTACCTTTGTGTTGGTTGCACCGTCGACAGGCGGTCACCACGTTCATCCAAACGTCTCGGCCACCGCGCGAAATGGGAACCACATGATCTCGCGTGAGTTCTTGGTCTTTGAATTGTTTGCCGCAGTACAGGCAAAGATGTTGGTCGCGGCGGAACAGTGAAGTGTTTGTGAGGTTCGGAGTGCGGCTTGCGATGTCATAGATCCGACCTTCGCAAGCCATGATCGAGTGCAACACCAGCGTCGATCGCTCTCCGGTCAGTCGTGATTTTCCGCCACGCACGGTCATGCAGGGTGAACCAAGCGTCCAGGCGACCATTCCACGTGCCTGTAAGGTCGCCGCATCTTCCCAAGTCAGCCACTCAACCGGGGAGCCGGCAATGTTTAAACGCAATATCCGTTCTTGCATACATCCACCTTGACTGCAAGTTACAGAGTTTTTATGACAATTCAACCCTCATTGACAGGTCAATGGCCGCAATATCTTTGGTCAGAGTACCAAGCGAAATTCGATCGACACCTGTGCTTCCAACGATTGCGAGATTGGCCTCTGTAATGCCACCTGAGGCCTCCAATTCAATGGTTGGTTTGAGACGATCCCGAATACCAACGGCCTCGATCAATTGGGGAACTTCAAAATTGTCCAGCATGATGATATCCGGCTCAGCGGCCAGTGCCTCATGGAATTCATCAAAGGTCTCGACTTCCACTTGAACACAAAGCGTCGGATGCAGTGTGCGCGCAGCAACAATGGCTTGTGTCAATGAACCGCAGGCTGCGATGTGATTTTCTTTGATCAAGACCTGATCAAAGAGTCCGATGCGATGATTGTGGCCACCGCCCACAGATACCGCATATTTTTGCGCTTGACGAAGACCGGGCACCGTTTTTCGGGTATCAAAGAGACCCGCTCGGGTGCCGTTAAGCTTTAGAACCAGTCGATGGGTTTTGGTGGCAATTCCAGAGAGCATCTGTAAAAAATTGAGTGCGGTGCGTTCACCGGTGAGTAGCCCGCGCGCTTGGCCTCTCAATGATGCCAAGCAGGTCCCCGGTTGGACAACGTCACCCTCTGCAACATGCCACTCGATACCAATCGCATCATCCAGTTGTCGAAAGGTTTCCGTGACGAAGGCGGTTCCGGCAACGACCATGAATTCGCGTGTGATCATCGTGGCTTGAGCCTGCTGAGCTTCTGGGATCAGCTGTGCTGTCACGTCACCACGGCCAATGTCCTCCGCTAACGCGCGTTCCACATCCTGTTGGATCGTTTGTTGAAAGTCGGCTGTCATGGCATGTTCAGAGATCGACCACCATCCAATGGAAGGATCGTTCCGGTGGTGTATTGATTGGTTTGCAAATAGCAGATGCCCTGAATTGCGACGTCGAAACCAGGAACGCGACCCAGAGGGCTTTTTTTCAGCGTTTTAGCCCGATAGGCATCATCGTCCTCGTCACGGAACGCAAGCAATGCAGGACACAATGCATTCACCCGGATCGTGGGTGCATAGCGTTTTGCAAGAGACTGAGTCAAATTGAGCATGGCCGCTTTAGAGGCTGCGTAAGCCATGTGTTTGTCACTGCCTCGATGTGCGACGTGATCTGACACCAAAATCACCGAAGGATTGTCTGCGGCCTCGAGTGCTGGCTCTAACCCGTGTGTGAGGACCATTGGCGTCCCCACATGAATCCGCATCATCAGAGCCAGATGATCCAATTGGTCGGCCAACGGTGGGTCAGTCCACCAACTCGACGCATTATGAACGATTGATTGGCACCGAGGCATGACTGATTTAAGGCTCTCAAGGGCATCTAAAACACCTGAGTCGGTCGCAAAGTCGGCGTGCACACATGTCACCCCTGCGGCCTTGAGTTTATCGACCTCAGGGCGTTGGCTTCGATAGGTGATCACAACCGGTTGTGCGTTGTTGATGTAGTGCATGGCAAGCGCATACCCCAATCGGGTGGCACCGCCTGTGATTAAAATGGGATCGGTCATGCGTTCAATTGATCGCCTCGGATTGGGTCTTCCATTTGAAAGAATGCATGTGAAAGTTGCAAGGGCGAAGGCCAGTATTTGCGCTCAGACCGCCAATAGTGCTCAGCCTCT